>Ga0257125_1001639_pt1 | contig 21747 bp, 14 predicted proteins | sample SI106_200metaG_FD_190183 | JGI IMG/M metagenome (GOLD analysis project Ga0257125, IMG submission 190183) | Marine microbial communities from Saanich Inlet, British Columbia, Canada - SI106_200 | ecosystem: Environmental > Aquatic > Marine > Inlet | place: Canada: British Columbia | collected... | reverse complement strand
TCAACCTCTTATTACGAGGATGGGTGAACTATCTAAAGGAGGCAGCGCCAGTTCTCTACTCTATCCAGGTATGCTATGAATAATAAGCAGTCAGGTATATTTAAATGGTGACAGGTAGTAATTAAACTGACGTTATTACACTATCTACGGTCACGGCCCCGATCCTCTCGAAGTTATGACCTGCGCTGAACTATTCTCTTGCAAGTAGCACCTTACGGAAATCACGTCGTAAGGGGTAGACTAAAATGTCTTTGATTGGAACCTTGAGTTTATTGTTTCGATCCTGACGGCTTCGCCCTTTTGTCCGACCAATCTTGATCCAATTCGAGGCTTTGTAGCAAGTTCCGAGATAGCGTGTTGTATCGACGAATGTCTCTACCATGGCTATCTCAGTTCCATAGCGCCGTTTCCAGTCTCGTGGCAAACGGCGCAGGCAAGATCCAAGAGCATGACTGGCAAGATGAGGGATCTTAACCCAGTCCAAAATCAAAAAGCGTGTGTTGTTGCAAATCAAACCAAGATTTCGCTCGCGGACACTCGCCGCCCAGCTTATCCATCGGTCTCGGGCCTCAATTTTCCAGGCAGCGGCTCCAAAAAGCAAACAACCCATAAAGCGTTCATCTCGCCCAAGAATCAGATACTTCATATTCTGCCCAACAGGCCGTCCATAGCTGAGGTAGTGATATTTCTTAACGAGGTAGTTGAAAGCTTTCTCGTATTCAGTGCAATTCCTGGCATTTACTACCTTTACAGGCTTGATGTCCGACAGTAAACACGATATTGGATTTTGGTTAACCTCTACAGGTTCAATTGTTGGAAGCCGGCCCGGACCGGTACTTTGACGTGCGGGAAGTTTTATCAGGGCGCGAAACTCAAGTTTACAGAGAAGTTCACGGCAGGCCATGTCTTTAATCTGGCCGTCGGGGCGCTTCCAATCCCAATGCTTACACAGCTCCTGAGACAAACGTGTTCGATTCCATGACGGATGATTTTCAAGAAAAGTCCGAACTTCATTTACCTCCGTTTCCGTAAGATAGCGCCCCTGTATTTTTAACGGCCAGTCCATGGCCTTGCATATTACACATGTGACAGCGCCGAGTCCAGGACTTTGTCTGGCCTGATACTCTTTTTAAATATTCCCACTTTTTTGTATTACACCCGCCGGAGATGTAACGTCTACGGCCCAGAAAGATGCTATTTTTTGTCTAAAATATCAATGGCCTTGGGTTGTTTGTCGCCGACCTGGCAACTGTTACTCATTCATGTGGAAATTCCCATTTTGGGAAGGATATAGGTCTGTAACAGAACCCACACGGCAATGACCCCTAAAATGATCCAGATACTCATATCTTTTCCTTTCTTTTGAGTGGTTGAGGTTTCCATTCAGCTGCCGCTGGACAACGCCATGCACCGCCATGTTGTCAGCGGAAAGATTCATTATGTTCGGTACATGGACGACATCATCATCCTGGCAAAAACCCGGTGGCATTTGCGGGCGGCGATCCGCAGCCTGAACGAGGCGATAACATCGGTGGGTCTTTGCCTGCATCAAGAGAAGCGCTTTGTCGGTCGTATTGACAAAGGCTTTGATTTCCTTGGATACCAGATCCACCCTTCTCGCAGGTTGCGCCCTTCGGCTGAAAGTTTGCGGCGACTTGTGGTGCGTGCCGGCCGGCTTTATGAGCAGGGAGACGACATCGGTCGACTCCGGCAGTACGTCACCCGATGGACCCGCTGGCTGTGGGGTGCATTGGATGGCCTGGTTTCCCGGAGAGGAGGCGTCAAACGTTACTGGGTCTATGTCCTCATAAAATTGCAGATCAGCGGTGTCCACTTACCGCAGGCATGAGGGATCGCCGGTCTATGACCGGTTCCCCTGACACGCCTTGATCGCGATTCGTAACGCCGCTACAGGTCTGGCGATAATGTGGGATGATACATGTCCACTAATGCATCCCATACAGACCCTAGTTACCCGGTCAACCCACATCCGTGCCCATCAGACCAACACCCCCCCGCCACCCCACCAAGCTCCTCGTCGCTCAGTTCCTCCTTATGCGAATCGATCTCTTCTTTTGTAAAATCGAATCCTTGCGCCTTCACGAATTTTATTCGTTCCTCTGCCGAAGCCTGCTCCTCCAATTCCTTCCTGAAATCCTCGTCGTTTTTGACTCTTTCCAGAAATGCTTTTGCGCTTTCAATAGACATGTGTTTTTCTCCTTTCCCGGTTTGTTGTTAATGATTTGTTCAGACAAGTTACTGATGGCAATTACAGCAAAGACCATGCCACATTTCACGATACGCTAAGAATTCCCATAACCTGTTGAACTTCTATTGGATATCTCTTCCTTCAAAAAAAACGTCTTCCAACGTCTCCGAGCGAAACCCCCGAAAAAGGCAATATATTGTAAGTCGCCTGCAATATATTGCACTTTTCGGTTTTTTGAGGGTAAGGCCAGGGGATGAGGATCAGAAAACATTTCCCCCAAATACTATATATTGAGGTTGGTCAAGTTTTCAGTTCATTCGGTCGCTGTAGAAGGTTACGTGCATTAAGTCAGCATCGCACACCCGCTAATATTATTCAAGACTGAAACATCAATTCTTCACCTTTTTTGAAAATATTCAAATTCAAGATTAATATAGGAATATAGCATCAGCCCCTGATAGGCAGGACCGAGGGTGGATTTGATTTTTTGGGCTATCACTTCGATCCTGAAGGGCTTGCCATCGCCCGAGCGAATCTCCAGAACAATCTCTCAGTGGGTTGCTGTGCATTGAGGTATGAGCTGGAGGAGCTATCGTTTCCCGCCTCAAAGCAAATTACGTTATCGCGATGAACGGTCCCGAAACGCTCCACATCATGCATCAGACGGGCTGGGAGTCTGGTCTGTGACATCGGTTTGGCCAATAATGCGCTTCTGGTCCTCAGTCTGAACATAGTGGATGATCGCGTTGGCTACCGCCATAGAAGCGGTCGGGTCACGCTGCAGGAGGGCACGGAAATGCCTCCTTATATCTCTGGGACTGACTGGTATGTAACGCCCTTTCAGGGCTTCGAATTTGGTGGATATAAACCCAGGGCGTTGCCCTGGGCTGGTATGTTATGCCCTTTCAGGGCTGAATCAGAAAGGTATCAATTCAGTTTCAAAGCAGATGATGGGCGAAGTTAGGACCAAGCCACATTTCACGATACGCTAAGACCCCTCTGTTTTCTTCTCCTTCTTTCCTATCTTTCGTGTTAAGGTTTGAGTCGAGTAAAGAACATTTTCTGGGCTTGGTCCTAACTTCGCCCACTTAGATGGAGAACCGAAAAAAAGTTCAATTTGAGAAAGTGCGGGATATTTTAAGTCGACGGGGAGGCTACATGGTTCAGAGGCCTGAAGGGCCGTGACATACCAGCCCAGGGCAACGCCCTGGGACCATGGACAAAAATAATTGAGCCCTGAAAGGGCGTGACATACATGGGAGACCACATTGGCTCAATCACTGGCGAAGGTTGTATTGCACATCGTGTTCAGCACGAAAAATCGGGAACACTGGATCGAAGATTCGATTCGGTCAGGTTTGCACGCGTATCTTGCAGGGGCGTGTCGAGCGGTAAGCAGCGAAGCATACCGAGTGGGGGGAACTGATAATCACGTCCATATCGCCTGTACATTGCCTCGGACGTTAACGGTAAGCAAGTTGCTGGAGGAGATCAAAAAATCGTCATCGGCGTGGGTGAAAAAACAGGATGACAAGTTCCGATCCTTTGCCTGGCAGGCCGGGTACGGTGTTTTTTCTGTTGGAGAATCGCAGGTGCCCGTACTACTGCGCTACATTGACAATCAACAGGAACACCACCGGTCGAGTACCTTTGAAGAGGAATTCCTGAATCTCCTCAACCGCTACGGAATTAAATACGATGAACGATATCTCTGGGACTGACTGGTATGTAACGCCCTTTCAGGGCTTCGAATTTGGTGGATATAAACCCAGGGCGTTGCCCTGGGCTGGTATGTTATGCCCTTTCAGGGCTGAATCAGAAAGGTCTCAATTCAGTTTCAAAGCAGATGATGGGCGAAGTTAGGACCAAGCCCCATTTTCTATTTCCCCCTTGACCGGCACCATCACCTGCCTTGATCGCAATTCATCTTCTTTTTGCAGAAAGACGAAAATCCCCGACGACAGAGCCTACTTTTATCCAAAATCAAGGGGACAGGGCTTGGGCGGTACAATGTCCTCTTCCTGCAAAAAGGCCCGATCAGCTTCATCCAGCCTACTGCTTAAATAGGCGCTAAGCTCAAATTCCCGGCGACGCAGGCGACACATTTCCTCAGGGGGCTTGAATACAGAACCGGTGCTTGCCGCATTGTCATACCTGCAACTGCCTGCGCAATAATGTCTGGCCGGGCAGTCCCTGCATTCCTTCACAAAGCCTATCGGGCTTTTCAGGTACGCATCCCGGTCTATGTGCTTATCAAATACATTTCCCAGCTTGTACGCATCCATGCCCACAAACCGGTGGCATAGATAAACATCTCCCGCACTGGAGATCCCCGTAAGCCCCAGTCCGGCCCCGCAGGGAAAGAATCTTTTACTGTTGTGCGAAAAGCTAAGCAACCCATGGTAGAGCTCGGAACTGTTTTTCAGTTGCTTTAAGGCCAGGCCGTCCCTGGCCTTGATTCCCGTAAGCCACCGGTCAGCCTCCTGCTCCAGAAGTTCAAGGACATTGTGCAGATCCCTGCCTGATTTGGGAGTTTTTGTGTCACAGGTCAGCATACAATCCGAGGCCGGCGTTATGGAGACTTCGGTAAACCCGATTTCCTTAAGGGCCTCTTTGACTTTTTGCGGATCAGTACCCTCCATGAGGACTGCATGGCCTGGGGTTTGAGGACGAACTGCCAGCAGATTTTTTATCTTGGGCACTATGAAATTATAAGAGCCTTTCCCTCCGGCAAATGGCCGCTGGGCATCCTGTATCTCCCCGGGGCCATCAAAGCTGATCATAACGCTGATGTCCTGATCCTGGATGAAATTGATTTGTTTTTCATCCAGCAGGGTCCCATTGGTGGTGGCGTGAAAATCAACCTTTTTATCGACCTCATGAGTCCTTTTCCGAGCATAGTCCACGATCTTTTCCATAAGAGGAAAATTTAAAAACGGTTCTCCACCAAAAAAACCGACATGAATCTTCTTGACCTTCCCGGACTGCTCAATCAGCCAATCCACCGCCTGAAAACCGGTCTTTTCTTCCATATTGCCCTTATGACCATATTCCCCGCCTTCACCGTAGCAGTATACGCAGCGCAAATTACAGGACTGGGTGAGAAAAAAGGCTGCATTGACAATGGGCACAGGTTCTTTTGCTGCCGTTTGGGCTGCTTTCTTCTGTTTTTGGGAAAGCAAACCCAGGGCCTGGAGCTGTTCTTCGTTTTGTGATATCGGAAAAGAATCTCCATTATCATTTATTTGCTGCAATAGATCGGCTGTCCTTTCATCTATCGGGTGAGCTTGCATATCTTCAATATTGATCATGTACCTATGGTCTTGATGGTTACACAGATGAAAGGGCTTTAGTCTCGTATCCTTGTCCATATTATCATTCTCCTTTTAAAATTCGGGGCTTGGTCCTAACTTCGCCCACTGTCTGCTTAGTGCTTCGCGATTGAATTGATACCTTTCTGATCCAGCCCTGAAAGGGCACTACATATTAGGGTGAGGATTTAACAACAATATCAGCCCTGAAAGGGCGTTACATAAATCATTCTAGGTTATAGCTTATTTGTATAATGTCACGCCTTTACAGGGCTCAACGATCCTTGCAACCTGTTCCCAGGGCGTTGCCCTGGGCTGGTATGTCACAGCCCTTCAGGCCTGAGATACATACAACCCCCCGTCGAATTAAAATTTCCCTCACTTTTTCAAATTGAACTTTTTTCGTTCCTCAGTCTAAGCGTGGGCGAAGTTAGGACCAAGCCCAAAATTTGGGTTATTCGACGACCGTCTTCATGGAAAGTCGCTTTCTTCATAAGATTGCGGTTTTGGCGCGGCGGAAAGCTTCTTCGGCCGGTATTTCCTTGGCCTTTCCTTCTCTGATTTCCCGTAGTCTTCGCTCAGCTTCAGTGACCCACAACGACAGGTTTTCCTGCTCAGATGGCGCATCAAGGCTCAACAGGAGCTTCTTCGCGAGCCGTGCTCGCCCCTCAAGACCAAGATCCATCGCCTGAGTCTCCAGATCTTCAAGATTCTGCGACATGTTGCCATTCTCCTTTTCACTTTTCGTAACGCGGCTTCTACCTTCGACCAGTTTCGGTACTCCTTCCAAAATCGTATGCAATCAGGTCCTACACTTTCAGCAAACCGGTATGCCGAGATACCTTTGGCAGCTCCCTCTCGTTTTATAGCAGTTCCAGTTTGTCGGATTGTCAATCTAACGTCAACATGAGGGTTTTTTGCAGTACGTCACCAGATGGACCCGCTGGCTGTGGGGTGCATTGGATGGCCTGGTTTCCCGGAGAGGAGGCGTCAAACGTTACTGGGTCTATGACCGGTTCCCCTGACACGCCTTGATCGCGATTCATAACGCCGCTACAGGTCTGGCGATAATGTGGGATGATCAACTATCCCGCCCCCACCTACTGATAACTAACTTCCCCAACATCCTCTCATATCTTCTATACAATCCCATTTACACATCCGCCCTCCCGCCACCTCCTCCAGCTCCTCGTCGCTCAGTTCCTCCTTATGCGAATCGATCTCTTCTTTTGTAAAATCGAATCCTTGCGCCTTCACGAATTTTATTCGTTCCGCTGCCGAAGCCTGCTCCTCCAATTCCTTCCTGAAATCCTCGTCGTTTTTGACTCTTTCCAGAAATGCTTTTGCGCTTTCAATAGACATGTGTTTTTCTCCTTTCCCGGTTTGTTGTTAATGATTTGTTCAGACAAGTTACTGATGGTAATTACAGCAAAGACCATGCCACATTTCACGATACGCTAAGAATTCCCATAACCTGTTGAAATTCTATTGGATATCTCTTCCTTCAAAAAAAACGTCTTCCAACGTCTCCGAGCGAAACCGCCGAAAAAGGCAATATATTGTAAGTCACCTGCAATATATTGCACTTTTCGGTTTTTTGAGGGGTAGGGGTCGCTGAAGAAGTTTGCTGTATTTACTCTGGAATAATTTTCTTTCCGGCTGCAAAAGGTTACACGGCCTCCGAAGCGACAATGAATTGCCAGCGATTCAAGTTGGTAAAATATCGCCCCATCGCCTGCGATATGCCTTCCTTAGTGAGGGAGCGGTAGCCTTCATACACGTCCCTGATATTCTTCGGACCCCCGTGATGATAATCCAGTTCCGACAGGATATTGGACCAGTAGGCTGTTTTTTCCCGGGTTTTCAGTACCCGATGGGTCATCCGGCGTTTGGCCACAGACAGTTCGTTCTCTTCCGGGCCGGCTGCCGCAAATGCTTCCATGGCCCGGCGGGCCTGTTCGGCTGCGGTTTTTGCATCAGCCGGGGCCGTACAGAAGGACGCGCCGATCCATGAAAAAGACGGGTAAGCCTTGCCGGCGTGCATGTCGCAGTGCAGATCGTAGACGCGTCCCTGTTCCTGCCGAAGCATCCTTTTCAAACGACTGTTGAGCATCGGGGCGACCAGGTGAAACATGCGCCGCTCCCGCACCGCCTGCCATGGGGGCGCCCGCCAGCCCATGAATGTCCGTGCCGTTGATGATTCGCCGGATACGATGAGGGTGTGGACCTGGGGGCCGATCATAGATCGAAGTCCGCGTCTCCTTTCCAAATCCGGGTCCCACCGGGGACGTGAACCCAGTGTGCCAAGGGTTTGTTCCGCCAATTCCAGGGCAGTTGAACGTTTTTCATCGCCCACGATGGAGATTTCGATGGGGGAGTGGCGCACCAGACGCATGAGCCAGGCCTGGGCCTGTTCCCGGTCAATGGCTGCGGCCTGTTCTGCGGTCAGGGGGTCGAAACGCGGGTCGCAGCCGGAGATTTTTTTTCGGAAAAGGTCGCGCATCGCCCGGTCCATGCGGTTCTGTTCCCCGGAGATTCCGCGCATCACGATTTCCTGCCACCGGGTCAATATCTTCTCTTCCACGTGGGGTTCAGTCAGGAGCTGGTGGGCCAGCCGGCAGCACGGTTCAAGCCTGTCTTTCGGGGCTTGAATGGCCACCTGGACCCCATCCTCAAGGACCTTCGTCTTCACCGTGATCCGGTTGTTTTGAAGAAAGTGATAGAGATCCCGGCTGTTGTGCTGCCCGGTAGCCGGACGTGAAAAAGAGAGGACTGCCGCATCCGTAAGCCCCCTTTCGGAAGCACTTTCATTGATCCTGCCCCCCTGCAGCAGAATGCGGATCAGGACCTGATTTTTGAGTTCATTCATGGATCGAAGGTGAAGCCGCACGCCGTTTTGGAACGTGATGGACAGGATTTTGAGATCCGGCTCCTCGGCCCTTTCCACAATCTTTCCCTGCCGGTGTGTGGGAGATCCGAGCGAAGCCTGAATGGGCGGCTCTTCAGATTCCATGGCCCTTTCGCATTCAATTTGGTTCAGTAGATCCAGGATACCCCCGGGTTTGAGCTTGAACTCCTCTTTGAGCTTGGATGGCATGGACAGCACGATGGTCAGCTCATGGGGAGCAAAACATCTTTTAGTGAAGTCTCTCAGCTCCGCGATGCCGATTCCGGGCAGGAGCGATCGGGTCAGATCCAGTGACTGGCCGGGCGACAGAAAAATTGAATCGGTCAGGGCGGCATGAATCATCTCCCGCATCAATAATTTCACTCGTTTTAACGGTGTCTGAGTGCTCCGCTGTTCCGCTTCCAAAAGCAGGGATTGTCCGGCAGTTTCTCTTTCCTGCAGAGAGGGCCCGAATTCTCGAAACCGTTTAAATTCCTTCAGCAGAACAGTCAAAGATTCTTCCATATCTGAAGGCCTGCATCCGGCAGAGGCATAGCGCTGCAGGCCCGCATGATGAAAGTCCATGAAACCGGCATGGGCTGAATAGAAGATACTGTCCAGCTCATGGGTTTTCGCCTTCAAATGCATGCTCACGATTTCGAGCGACAGTTCCGCCATCAGCCGGTTCCTGAAATCCCGCACCCTTGTCATGGGTTGTATGGGCTGAAATGAAAACAGATCTACGCGGGCTTCGGTGAGGGAGTCATCGTGCCGGATGAAGGCTTGGGCGGTTTCCGGACCTTCGGCACTGGTAAAACGGTTGGCCGAACGGCGGGGCGATGCTGCCTTCCATCTGCCGAAGGCATCCGCAATGCGCTGTTTTGACAGGGTGGGGTCCAGGTTTCCCGCTGCAAAAAGAATGGCATTATGAGGACGGTACCATGTATCATAAAAGGACAGAAGCGCCGTGCGGTCAATTTGCGGAAGGGTGTGGGGATCGCCCAGGGGGTTGCGTTTGAAACCGGGGATATGGGGAAACATCACCTCCAGCATCTTCTGTTCCCGGGCGGATGACGCGGTTTTCTTCAGCCGCATCTCCTCCAGAACGACGCTTTTTTCCCTTTGAATCTGTCCAGGAGAAAGACTGAGGCCGCAGGCCACATCCGAGAGAATCCGGAACCCTAAAACCTCCGCATTCTCCCGGGCATCGGCAAAGGAAAGGGCGAATATGGTTTCAGCCGGCCCGGTCCAGGCGTTGATGTCTTTTCCGATCTCCATGCCGAGGGATTCCAGGTGGGAAAGCAGTGAATTATCCGGAAAGTGCCGACTCCCGGAAAAGGCCATGTGCTCCAGCAAATGGGCCACCCCGTATTCCCCTTCCCGTTCGTTCAGAAATCCGCATGGGATCAGGAGTCGCAGTTCGAGAGTTCCTTGGGGCGTATCCTGAACCGGCCGAAGCCGGCAGGTGAGCCCGTTTGAAAGCCGGTAAATCGACAGACGGGGATCCGGAAAAAGATTTTCAGAGGGGGACCGATTTCCTTTTGGGGTGTCGGCTTTTTCAGTCTTCATACCAAAAACCTTTAGAGTCCACGGGCCTGGCCGCGATCCCTATTGCAAAGAAAAAAATGACGTAATATTGCAGTCGATTGCAGTATATTGCAATTTTTTAAGAAAATTCACAAATAAATGTTTATCATTTTTTCAAGGAATTTTTAAATTAGCTTTTATCTCAAATGGTTACAGGTTTTTCCGATTTTTATGAGAAATGGCATGATATTTGCTGATATTTTTGCTAATAGTTATATGCACCAAATTTGTTGGAGGTCATAATGTCCAGAAAAGATGCCTTTGCCTTTCTCAGAAAAAGCGCTGATGATGAAAGGTTGCAAAACAAACTCAGAGAAGGGGGAAAAGACGCCATTTTGCCCATTGCGGTGGAAGAAGGATTTTCTTTTTCCATGCAGGAACTGAACGAGGTCAGCCGGGAGATCAAGGGGGGCACGGAAGAACTCTCGGACGATTTACTTGAAATTGTGGTGGGCGGCATTTCCCTCGATGATGCCGCCAGCTGGTTTGAGAAGAACCTGGATAAGCTGAGGTCGGTCTATGACGACATTAACGGCAAAAGTTGATCTTTCGGTTTGAGCCACCACTATAATAATTCATATTTCCGCAAAGCCTCGCGAAAGGTGCTGTATTTGAGGCCTGCAACCCTTGCCGCCACCGATTTTTTCCCCTTTGCTTCAGTCAGAAGCGCTTTATAGTAGGTTTTCATCAGTTGATTTCGGCTCATGGAAGTGATCCATTGGGGCGCCGCAGCTCGGTTATGAGATGTTGGATCCAGGGAGCGGTGAATGGTTTCCGCCAGTCCACGGATTTCCGGGGGGTATTCCAACAAGTGCGGGGAGGTGCCATGAATCGCCGAGACGGAGTAAACATCCTGGGGGTCCAGAAGGTTTTCCGCGCCATTTCTGTTTTTAAGCAGCAGATGGCAGAATACCCTCAACCCCTTATAAGCCAGGTCAAAGGGCGTTACGGTGTTAAGAATTCGCACATTCAGGCGCGTATCGAGTTTGAAAGATGATCCAGGGGGATCTTCTTTAAATGTATTAAAGGCCAGGTCTTCTCTGTTCAGAAGAATTCCCAGATGAAATTTCCTGAGCAGATCATGAATCTCCTTCACATTCACGCCCTTTGTTTTCAGGGTTTGACAAAGCCGGTAGATCCGGTTGCCCTCGAGGACCACGTTTTTGAAATGGCTCATGTCGGGCCTGCGATTTGCTGATATTTCTGAAGAATCATCGCGCAAAGTTTCTTCCTCGTCCGTGGCCCTGCTTTCCATGGCCCTTACCACTTCCTCCCAAAGGTCAATGGCTGGATCTTCGGCCTCAAGAACCTTCCTGCGCTTGAGAAGAAGCGCTGTTTTTTCCACTTCCCGCACATTTCCCGGCCAGTGGTGGGCCAGTAATGCCAGGACTTCCCAAGACGCCAGTTGAGAAATGAGTTCAGGGATCTTCATGGCAAGGTGGTAAAGGATATCTCCTCTTCGTTCGTGAAGGGGGGGGATGTGAAAGGGGAAAAAGCGATGCCTGAAGTCTTCTCTCAGGTTTTCACGGCGGTTTGTCGCGGCGACGATTTGAACATCAGAACTCCGAATACTGCTGCATCCCATTTTGTGGTATTCACCGGTTTCCACAAAACTCAAGAGTTTGGCCTGGGTTTCCGGCGGCAGGTCTCCCACTTCTTCCAGGATCAACACACCGCCATGGGCTTTTTCGATCCAGCCTTCGTTTTCCTCAACCGCTCCGGTAAAGGCGCCCCGCGCATGCCCGAAAAGTTCGGAACGGGCGATGTCGCCCGTGAAATGAGAACAGTTGACCGTTACCACGAAGGGCTTCGGACCCGCTTTTTCCCGATACAGCTGTTTAAAGATGTGAAGAAACAGAGATTTCCCAACCCCTGAAGGGCCACATATCATGATCGGGGCGCTTTGGGCGACCTTGCAGTGGGCTTCAAATTCCCGTACCTTGTAGTGAAGGCCGGGCGGGATGATGTATGGGAATTTTGGGGGTTGGCTCATCGTATTATGGCCTTAAGCTTCTGGCTTGTTTCGAGATAATGCATCAGAGAGCAGCCGTATTCCCTGCTTGGAAGCCAGCTCCTCAATGGTCAAGCGCGCTAATGCGAACAGCATGAAGGCGCTGTTTTCTCCGATTTTCTTGTTTTGCCCGTATTGGGCGTCAAAACGTTCCACGTTCAAGGCGGCCTGTCCGGCGAGGGTTTGAAGCAACTTGAAAGCGCCGTTCGAAAGGGGTGGATTGCCCCGATAGTTCTCAAGCCTGCCGCCGTTGCGATACTCGGGGAAATTCTCCAATCCCATGAAACGCAGGAACCAGTCCGCCTTGAAGCACCCAGCGGCCGCAACGATCCCCATGTAATCGGCAATGAGTTCGTCCAGAAGTCGGTTTTGCATGGAATTTAACAGATGACGGGTCACATAATGGGTACATTCGTGCTCCCGGCGTATCACCAGAGATGTCTCCCTCCATTCGGCGTCTGAAATCCCCAGTTCGTGACCCTGAACACCGCTGTAGGGACCATCGCTGAGAATAATAAACTTATCCTGGTAGAGGGCTTTTTGTGAAACGATGCGCTGGAATTCCACTGTCCAACCAATACCGCCGAAGTCGTCGGCGTGATCGGCTTCCCACCTTTTTCTGAGTGTGCGGATGCGGTCCCAGTTGTTGTAGCCGCTGACAATCATGGCTCCCGTGGCCTCGGGAATGTCTTCGGGTTCGTTGCGCATGGTCAGCGCCCGCAGAAGCGAAACGAAATCGTCCCTGTGAGTCGTGATCAGAATTGGAATCCGGCCCGCCGGGGTGGCATGCAGGTGGAAGCGGAACCCATCGGGACGCTTGAGGACAAGATCTGTGGCACCCGGTATTTTTTCCGGTGCAACCCCCTTTCCCGTTGCAGATCGGTAGGCGTCTGTTTGGCTGATCCCCTTTTTTATGGGGAATGACAACTGGACCAGGCGACCCTTTAGCGTTTCAAGCGCCCCCCGGTCCTTTGCCTTCCGCTCATACCTTTCCCAGGCAGACACGAAGGGTTCATCCGGGAGGGGAAGCTTTATGGGGGCACTGAGAGCGGAATGGTCGAACAGGTTTTTGTTGTATGCCAAGAGTTCGTCCCTCTCCGAGGGCGACGCCCCAAGAGACATTAAGACCGTTGCTCTGAAATCCTGTTGATTCATGATTGATGGTCTCGCAGATTGGAGAGTAATCCTGAACATCTGCATTTATCTGCGTCCTATTCGTCCTCGTACGGGAGATATTCAAACCGCCCATCCTTTACGACCTTGATGACGATATTTGTGCCGAGACGATTGCCCTGGGCATCAAAAGAAATAGGCCCTGTCATGCCTTCAAGTCCTTTTACCGAATAGAGGGCCTCGGCCATCTTCGGCGGCGCAGTGCATCCGGCCTGTTTGATGGCGTATGCCAGGGTGTGAACCGTATCGTATGCCTGGGCAGCCTGGGTGTCAGGGACCTTGCCGTACCGCCTCTTAAAGGCCTCCACAAACCGTCGGACACGTTTCTCAGCGGAATCCGGGTTGAAAGTGGTCGGCAGAAAAATATTACTCACCTTGGGGCCAACCATTTCCAGGAGTTCGGCCCTTTCGAGGTCCAACCCCCCGATGATCGGTTTTTCTATCCCCATCTCTCTTGCGATGTCAATGAAGGTCCCGGACTGGGCAAGCTGGCCGGTAAGAAGGATTGCGTCAAACCGGTATCTCTCGTTTGCGCGCAGGAGCAGTCTCTGGAAATCGTTCTCTGTGGTGAAGAAATCATATTCTTGTCTGTAAAGGATCTCAATCCCCATCTCTAATGCGGCTATCACAAATGCATTGGCCAGATCCCTCCCTGCCGGGGTTATCTGCTGAAAAACCAAGATTCGCTTGTATCTATGCTTTAGGCAAAACTTGGCCAATTTTTTGCCGTATATCGTATCATCGGGAACCATTCGAAAGATAAGAGAAAAGCCCTCTCTGGTCAATTCGGGAGCGGTCGCGGCCGTGGAAAGGAGCAAGATGCCGTAATACTGATAGACCACTGATGCCGACATGGTGACAAAGGATTCATAATGCCCGATTATGGCCACCATGTCCGGATTTTCCGCGTACTCTTGCGCAATAATGACCCCTTTCCTCACAATGTCTTTATCATCCCTCTTGATGATTCTGATCCGTCGGTCGAGAATCCCGCCGGCCGCGTTAATTTCCTCAACGGCCATCTCGATGCCCTCCCACAACATTACGTCAAGGGATGCCCAGGGCGCCACCGCTCCAATAAGGATATCGCCGGTGGCCTTTTCCGCCCTCACGGCCCGCAGTTCGGCCGGGTCGTCAGGCCCGAGACAGGAAGAAAGGAAGAGAATCATCAACAATGAAAGCAACCTATATATCATGGTTTAATCCTCGATCATTTTGTTCTATATTCAATGCGCTCACATCTATGCGCTCTGCGCTTTCCGCTCTGCTCACAGCTCTACGCAATTTGTCTTTTCGCAAGCTCGTAAAAATACCCCTTATTCGCCATCAGCTCACTATAAATACCTGTTTCAATGATTTCTCCATCCTGAAGCACATAGATTTTGTCCGCGTTTATGATGGTACTGAGGCGGTGGGCTATCACGACTCTTGTGACCTGCAATCTTTCCAGGCTTTCACTGACAGTTCTCTGAGTCAGGTTATCCAGGGCGCTTGTGGCCTCGTCGAAAAATATTATGCGTGGGCGTCTCACAATGGCCGAGGCGATCATGAGCCGCTGCCGCTGCCCGCCGGACAGAGTGGTTCCTCCGGGCGGGACCATGGTGTGCATCCCCATGGGCATTTCTTTGATGTCGTCGGCAAGCCCGACCATCCGGGCCGCCTCCCAGGCATCATCGAGGGTCAGGTTGGCGGTACCGATGATATTTGTAAAAATGCTTCCCGACATGACCTGCCCGTTTTGAAGAACCACTCCCAGCTTCCGGCGAATTTCCCGGATATCGATGTCCTTCATGTCTTGGCCGTCGTAATAGATAGCCCCTGACTCGGGCCTCTCAAATCCCAGAAACAGCCTCAACAAGGTCGATTTGCCGGAACCTGATTCACCGACCATGCCCACAAATTCCCCCGGGGAAATGCGGAGACTTACATCCTTCAAAATGAGCGGCCCGTCAGGGCTGTAGCGGAACATAAGATGCGCAGCCTCAATGTCGCCGTTTAACTTTTTTATCTTGCCTTTTCTTTCATCGGTTTCCGGAATCGCCTCAAGGATGGGTCTCGCCCGTTCAAACAACGGAATAACCTGAAGGCTGCTGGAGAGGACCAGCGTCGTCTGCAAAAGCGCGTTCTGGAAGCCGCCGAATGCTGCATTGAAGGCCAAAAATTGGCCCGTACTCATATCTCCCATGCGAAACTTGAGAAAGCAAACAAAAATGACCGTTGTTGCCAGGAGGGGTATAAATGAGCTTATGGTATCGATGCCGGCGTTGATCTTCCCGGATTTGAACGCGATCGCCTTTTTCTCGGCAAAACGGTTGGCCCACACCGCAAAGGCCCGGTCCTCTGTCCCGGTGACGCGAAGTTTGGCAATTCCCGTAAGCAACTGGAGCACAATGCCTGAGGTCTTGCCCTGGATGTCAAAGATCTGCCGTTGGTACCGTACCATCCAGATACTCAAAACCACGGTAAACAGAACCCCCAGGAGGGTCAGGCCTATGGCCACGAGGGCAAGCTTGAGATCGTAATAGAAAAGCAGGATCAGACTGAACAACGAAAAAATGCCGCTCATTATGGCCGTTAACGTGGCCCCTGAAAGGATCTCTCGGATTGCGTTAATGCCCATGGTTCTGTTTGCCAGGTCGCCGGCAGTAAACTTGCGAAAAAAGGGGACAGGCAGCGCTAATAAACGGTCAATCACACCGGCCTGGACAGATGCGTCCATCCTGCCTTCGATCCGAACCATGGCAATGCTTCTGGTAATGTCGAACATCAGGGTAGCCAGGACGCACACGAGGAGGATCATCCCTATCTGGAAAAGCTCTCCCTTAGCAGAGTTAGGGATCACGGAATCGATAATAATACCGGTCATAATGGGGATCAGGAGGGCTACAATGGCGCCAAGCGCACCCACCACCACCACTAAGGATATATCTTTGATGATCCCATGGAAGGCAAACTTTACGAGGTCCCCGAAAGATAGTGCTTTTGAGGGAAGGGGGCGGTAGAAGGCGTATGCCTGTGGTTCGAAGGTATCCACCATGTCGGATGTGACGCGCGCGCGGACAACTCTCCGGGGATCAACCATATCATAGCGTCTGGCCGAGGTAGGCAGCAGGGCCACCGGACGCCTGTCGTCTCTGGTGTAGGCAAGCAGAGGGCCGTTATCCCCACGCCACCACCCCTCTTTGAGAATGACCTGCCGGGTATGGAAATGCCCCTCCCTGGCCAGGTCGTCGAGGCTGACAGCCTCTGTTTCAGAAGAACCTGAAACCGCCGACCTATCAACGTTGATGCCTGCTGCCTTTGCCACAAGACCGACCGCGGCACAAAGGGGATTGCCCGCTGAAACGCCTGCCAGGGGCCGCTTCCTCTTAGAAAATAGAGTAGCACCCAAGGAAAAAAGCGCATCCTGCAATCGACTATTATCTTTAGAGGCTTGATCTTTCAGACGTCTTCGCGCTGTCTCCTCCTCCTCATTGAGTCTGATATGTACACACTGCAGGACGATCTGATGAAAGGACTCAAGGGAAGGCCAGAGCTCCCCGGTTCCAAGAATATCCGATGTGGAAAAGGCCCTGATTTTGCTGACGCCCTGCGACCGGAGCCAGACATTCTTTGCGATAGGAAACAGCTGTTCGCGGTTAAGCGGAGGCAGCTCTGTATCGCCCAGAAGAGTGACGTTGCCGCTGACCTGCCGTATCCAGGCTGTTTCCCGTGAGGAACGGAGGACTGCACTCTCTTCATAGGGGGCCGACTGCCCTATTGCGACATCCTGGTACTTACCGGGTGGCGGGCTCTCTTGTGTGATCGCCACGGAGATTTTCTCTATCCAAATCTCTACCGAGCGGACCGCCGCTTCAAAAAAGCGGGGGTCAGTCAGCCCTCTTTCAAATTCCGTTATGTCAAACCGGGTTAGCTCGGTTCCCGGCTTGCCGACAGCGATGACCCCCATTCCTTGTCCGGAGGTCTCCATATGTATCCTGAAAAGGATCGACCCTGTGACGGCACGGAAGAGATGGGTCCGGGACCCGGTCGGTTTGCCCTCTTGAATACGGACGGCAAAAAGATCCGCTTCCCCGGCAGTGATCATCCAAAAGGTGCCCTGTTCTTCTAAGAGGACAGGTCTGTTTCCCGGGGCCTCAAGGCATATGCCATCTCTAAAAAAATCTTTCAAATAGGCCTCGGCTGTCGCTGATTTATTGTTCTTTGACGAGCTCGGCATAGAGCCCCTCCCGATCGCGCAGTTCTTCGTGCGTGCCGCGTTGAACGACTTCTCCCCCGTCGAGCACGATGATTTCGTCACAATCCCTTATGGTGCTCAGACGATGGGCCACAATCAAGCAGGAGCAGCCACGACGTCTGATGTTGTCGTCAACCTGCTTTTCAGTTGGGGGGTCCAAAGCGCTGGTCGCCTCGTCCAGCACCAAGAAAGAAGGTTTGCCTGCCAGAGATCTGGCGATCTCAAGCCTCTGACGCTGCCCGCCGCTGAAGTTGCCGCCCCCTTCTGCCACTGTGGCGGAGTACCCGCCGGGCCTTGAGACGATATCGTCATGAATACATGCATCTTTTCCAGCCCGGATCAAGTCGCGTTCAAAAATGGTAGTGTCCCACATTGTCAAGTTATCCTGAACGCTTCCTTCAAACAGAAAGATATCCTGATCCACCATGCTCACTGAATTTGTGAACACCCGCCTCGGAATATCAGAAATCCGCTGTCCGTCGAACAGGATTTCCCCATCCCAAGGGGCATAAAGGCCGGTGACGAGTTTGGCTACGGTCGATTTTCCTGAGCCGGTGCCCCCAACCAACGCCACCCGTGCCCCGGGTTCTAAGGAGAGGCTGAAGTCTTTTATCAGCGGGGGCTCGAGGGGGCTGTACCCGAAGGTCATCTTGTTCAGCTCAAGCCTACCCGTGAGTTTTGCCTCCCCTGCCGCCGGATCTCCTGCCCCTATGTCTTTTCCGGAAAAACGTCCATCCGGGGGATTGGCTACCACATCGTCAAGCCGGTTGATGTCGGCATGGGTTTCCTGAAGGGTACTTCCCATGTTTACGAAGGTATTGAAAGGGGTCATGAAACCGGTCATAAGGCCTTGGAACGCAATGAGCATCCCGATGGTCATGTGCCCGTTCATGATCAAAAACGCACCGGCAGAAAGCATAACCACCTGGTTTAGAGACGATAGCGTCGTTGGAATCAGCGAAAGCATCTGGGTGGAGGCGGAAAGCCTTTGTTGAGCATTTACCACCTTTGCCTGGTATCCGGACCACCTGGAGAAGAAATCGGACTCGGCCCCGGTCGCCTTCAGGGTCTCGATCATCTGGAGGCCATTCATGGTCACGCCCATAATCTTGCCGTATTCCTGCTGGAGATGCATGTTAAGGTTTTTTCTCCGGTAGGAAACAAAGCGCAGGGCCGCCAGGTTCATAAGGGCAAAACCGATACCGATAACGGTCAGGGAAATACTGTACTGTGACATTACCACAGCATAAAAGACGACCGTGAGCAGGTGGACTATTGTAACCGCCAGATTTCCGGAAAGCAGTTGTGCAACATTGTCGTTCAGTTGGACGCGAACCGCAATATCTCCTGCGAAACGCTGGGCGAAAAAGACTATGGGGAGACGAAATACATGAAGGAAGAACCGTGCTGAACCACTCAGCGCCAGCCTCAACTGCAACCTGAGCAGGAAATAGCGCTGCGTCCAGGTAAGTATGACATGTGCGATGGCTGTAAGGCCCATGGCCAGTACGAGGGGTTTCAACCAGGACTCCATCCCTTTAACAAGGATGTCGTCGATGAAAATCCTTGTGTATGCAGGAAATACAAGACCCGGGATTACAAGAAAAAGGCCCGCAAGGACCACGAACAGGAGCGCCTGCCAGCAACCAGAAAATCTTTCTGCCAGGGACCGGAAAATGTCAGGCCTTCGACCGCCCTTGTTGAATTCCGGGCCGGGTTCGAAGGTGAGCACCACGCCGGTGAATGCCTCATCCAACTCCTCCATGGAGATCTTTCGCGGCCCTCCGGCAGGGTCATTGATATACGCCTGTTTTCCTTTTATCCCTTCAAGGACGACGAAATGACTGAAATTCCAGAAGATAATCATTGGCAGGGGCAGATTGTGAAGGTCATCGGGCTCCTTTTGGAACCCCTTGGCGGTCATGCCGTATTTCCTGGCGGCCTTGACCATATTGCTCGCCTTGCTCCCGTCCCTGGAAACGCCACACTCTACCCGCAGCACATCTAATGGGATGAAGAGCCCGTAATAGGCCAGGATCATGGCGAGGCTCGCAGCGCCGCACTCAACGGCCTCCATCTGCAGCACTGTGGGTGTCTTAACTCGCCTGGATTTCCATCGCCTCGGGGTTTTGGACATGCCCTACATACCTCTCCTATCCTCTTCCACACCGACCCCCAGAATGTATTTCTTCATGAGCGGTATGACCAACTGAATGGGCGGTTGCCGTTCCACAATGACTGACCCTGCGGCAATCATTCCCGGCCCGATGGAAAGAGGAGGGCCTTGAGACGATGTCCATTTATACCCGCTGGTTGTGCCGGGATCAGGAACCAGAGCAATCCTCACTTCAAATGACGAACCTTTTTTTGACAGGGATTTGACCAGATTTTCATTCAGAAGGATACTGTTCATTTCCTTAGGATTCGCCGGAAATGGGGAAACATGGGTGACCAGGCCTATGATTGATCCGTACCTTTCCTTTTTCACGACCGTAGGCGTTATCTGGGCCTTCATGCCGGGTCGGATCTTCTTCCCTTCAGAAGTAAAATACATAATAGCCTCAAGGAAGCCGGCGTTTGGGCCTGTCGGTTGCGCGGTCATAAGTGAGCTACCGGGTTGAACCACATCTCCGAGATCCACATTCATACCCACAATCTCACCGGTGAAAGGGCTCACAATCTTGGCCTTCTCGGTCAGGTTGTCTTGGAGGTCCTGCAGTTCCTGCCCGGCATTCGTGATTTCATCCTGAAGGTCTAAAAGCTTCTGTCTGATTTGGTTTTCTAATTGAAGTTTCTTGATGTTAAGCTGTTTGAGGCTGTTGCGGTTACTCCTGAACTGCTGTTTCGCAGTGTTGATATCCTGTTCCGTGCTTATCACCTTTTGTTTAGTGATCAAGCCGAGCTTGACAAGTCGCTTTTGGTCGCGCAGTTGTTCCTCCAGCAGACCCAACCGTTCTTGAAGGGCCTCGTTTGTGAGGACCAGATTTTTGAGTTGCTGTTTTACTGATTCGCTGTTCAAACGAATTTCCTGAATGCTGAAATCCCGGACCTGCCTGTGCTTGACCTGAGCTTGCCTCACCTTTTCTTTGGCGTCTGCTATCTTGTCAATGGTATCCGGCTGTCCTATGACGGCAACGACTTGGCCGGCCCGGACCATGTCACCCTCTCCAAAAAGAAGCCTTTTCACCCGCCCTGAGCCTCGACAGGAAATGGAGTAGACTCCACCCCTTTTCATGAGGATACCCTGGCCCTCCAGCCTTGTAGGGATAGATCCCCATAAACCCCATATCACTGCGCAGACCAGCAACCCCCCAAGGCCAAGCAAAGTCACCCAGCCCGCGGGGGTGGTAATACGCATCAGTTGATCTAATTGCTCGGGAGAAGAGAGCCTTTCAAGGGCCACCTTGCGGAAGATTCGTCTGGAACTGTTATTCTCCATTATCTCGTTTCACCTCCCACCTGTGGAGGAGAAATCAATTGCTCCATTTCAACCCTGTAGCCATCCCCGTGAGTAGTGATCAGGGCCCCGGTTTGATACCTCAAGTCGACAACGGCAGCGGCGTAGCTGTTCATTTTTCTTACTTCGCTCAACATGGTGTTGCGTAAAAAGTTCTGAATATTTATGACATCAAGCACTGAGGCCATACCCATCCCGAACTTGGTTCTTTCATTGGAAACGGCTGTCCGATAATGTTTGACCGACCTGCGGGTCTCCTTCAGTTCCCTGGAAGTCCGCAGAATGGCCTGAAAGGCCACAACAATATCGGAACGGATCTTCCTTTCAAGATTGCCGGTCTGGATAACGGCCTTTCTCAGTCTGGACCTCTGCTGCAGATGCAGGCCTTTCGCCTCGTTGTTTCCAAATGGAAATGTCAAGGTAATCCCGGCAGAGTAGTTGGCGCCGGTTAATTTATTGCCTATCGATTTAAAGTAATCATCTACGTTTCCTCCATCCTCGAGACCCGCATATCCTATGCCCCCGTTTATATCCAATTGCGGCAGGAGGTTATTGGTGGCGGCCACAAGGAGTATTCTGGCCTCTGCCTCCCGCTTTTTCATGGACAGGTAGTCCGCACGATTATTCCGGGCTTTTTCAAACAGCTTCGCCGGCCCCAATTTGATGAGAGGGGACTTGTTTTTCCGGGGATCAGGAAACGTGTCTTTGGGAAGCGGTAAATCGTCAATGGCTTCGTACGCAAGTCCCATGGCCAATCCCAGGTCCTGCCTGGCTTCGAAAATATTCTGCTCTCCGGCAATCCGCTGCGAAATTTTGTCTGCCAGATCCGCTTCAAAAGTGTCCAGATCAGAGGCCGGTCGGTCGTCTCCTTTAAC
>Ga0257125_1001636_pt1 | contig 21774 bp, 23 predicted proteins | sample SI106_200metaG_FD_190183 | JGI IMG/M metagenome (GOLD analysis project Ga0257125, IMG submission 190183) | Marine microbial communities from Saanich Inlet, British Columbia, Canada - SI106_200 | ecosystem: Environmental > Aquatic > Marine > Inlet | place: Canada: British Columbia | collected... | reverse complement strand
TGGAATAGAGAATTTTACATCCACCGGTATTCCTTCTTCATCGGTTCAATATGAAGTATTTTATTCGCAAAGTATTTTGGTTTTTACTGGCACTTTATACGGCTGTAACGGTTAATTTTATCCTTCCCAGGTTAATGCCCGGAGATCCGGTGAGCATTCTTGTTAATCGGATTCAGGGAGCGGATGCAGAATCCATAGATGCCATTCGGGCTGCTTTTGGTATTGATACTAATAAAAGCATCGTCACCCAGTATTTTGAGTATTTGCATAATTTTATAAAAGGTGATTTAGGGGTGAGCCTGACTAATTTTCCCACCAAAGTGTGGGATGTCTTGGCTCAGGCACTTCCCTGGACCATTGGTTTGATGGGATTGGCTACGCTTTTTAGTTTTATGCTGGGGACCATGATGGGAATATTTGTGGCATGGCGGAGAGATACGAAACTCTCTCATACCATCCTTGGGCTTTTTCTCTTCATTCGATCTTTTCCATACTTTTGGTTGGGTTTAATCCTGGTTTACTTTTTTGCTTTTCAAAACACTATTTTCCCACTGGGAGGGGCATATTCCATCCGATATTCCAAAGCAGATGGTTGGGACTATATACTATCCATATTATACCACGGATTGTTACCTGGTTTGACGATTACGATTAGTTCCATGGGTTATTGGATGTTAATGATTCGCAACAATATGATTAACGTCCTGGCAGAAGACTATATTCTGGTGGCTAAAGCTAAAGGTTTGCCGCTAAATAGGATCAAGACTTACTACGCCGCTAAAAATGCCATCCTTCCCTCAGTTTCCGGATTTGCCATGGCTTTAGGTTTTATTATCGGAGGAAGCATCGTCACAGAGATCGTCTTTTCCTACCCGGGTATCGGTTTCATGCTTTTTCAAGCCGTTCAGCAGCAGGATTATCCATTGTTGCAAGCCATATTTCTCTTTATTGCCATTGGGGTTCTGATTGCTAATTTTCTGTCTGATATCATGATTATGATTCTTGATCCAAGGGTTAGGGACGGTTCAAAATGATCAAGGATATGTTTCGCTTATTTTTTGAGAATAAGAAAGCCCTGTCCGGACTAATTATCCTTATCTGTTTTATCTTTGTAGCTGTCGCCGCTCCTTTGGTTGCGCCATATGGTCCTAAACAAAATGAAATGGATGGAAAATCTTTTCCACTGATGGACTCACCATCACCCCGACATATCCTGGGTACGACCCATGCCGGATATGACATCTTTTCCCGTTTGATTCATGGGACTCAATTGACACTTGGGGTTGGACTCACCACCGGTATTATCACGACATTTGTATCATTGCTGGTTGGATTATTCAGTGGTTACATGAAGGGGCCCATAGATGATGGTATTTCATTTATCACCAACGTTTTTCTGGTGATTCCCAGTTTACCCTTGATTATTGTAATAGCCTCCTATGTACCTATGCGGGGGGTAATCCCAATCATATTTGTTTTATCCATTACCGGCTGGGCTTGGGGGGCTCGGGTGGTCAGGGCACAAGTGCTTTCCATTGGTGAACGGGAATTTATCAAGGTATCTGAAGTATTGGGAGAAAGGCCTATCGTTATTGTATTCAGAGAGATTCTCCCCAATATCATATCCTTAGTCATGGCGACCTTTTTTACCTCAACAATTGCCGCCATTATTGGTGAAGCAACCCTCGAATTTATTGGGCTGGGAAATGTAGCCGCCGTTACCTGGGGCACCATGCTGTTTTGGGCTCAGAATAATGGCGCTTTGTTGTTTGGAGCTTGGTGGTGGTTTTTACCGCCCGGTGTTTGTATCGGTTTGCTGGGGACTTCTTTTGCTTTAATGAATTTCGCCATTGACGAAATTTCCAATCCTAAAATTAGAAAACGGTAAGCCTGATATGGAATCACTGGTATTAAAAATCACCGATCTGGAAGCAGGCTACGTTACCAAAGGTGGTGATTTTAAAGCGGTGGACAGAGTCTCATTCAACCTTAAAAAAGGTGAGTTTCTGGGTATCGCGGGCGAATCAGGCTGCGGGAAATCGACGCTGGCTTACGCTATTTTAAATTTGTTGGAAGACAATGGAAAAATCTTTAGCGGAAGTATTCATTTTAAAGAAAAAGATTTGGTTCAATTGTCTGAAAAGGAACTGACGCAAATTCGATGGCGGGACATTTCCATGGTTTTTCAGTCCGCCATGAACGCACTGAATCCGGTTCTGACTATTGAAGATCAATTGGTTGATGTTATCCTGGCTCACCATAAAAAACTCGCTCCTAAAAAAGCTGTTGAAAGGGCGGCAGAAATGCTGGAACTGGTTGACATCACAGCTGATCGTTTAAAAGCCTATCCCCATCAATTATCCGGCGGGATGAAACAGCGGGTGATGATTGCGATGGCTTTAATGCTGGAACCGGAAATTATTATCATGGATGAGCCGACAACGGCTCTGGATGTGGTTGTTCAACGGACCATTATTGAGAAAATCGCTGATTTGAGGAACATCTTTAATTTTTCAGTTATATTTATTACCCATGACCTTTCATTATTGGTAGAGATCTCAGATACCCTGGCTATCATGTATAGCGGGGAAATCATTGAGTATGGCCCGGCGGATCAGGTATATTCGGCCCCAATCCATCCCTATACCAAGGGCTTGATGGATTCATTTCCACCCTTAACCGGAGAATTGATTGAGTTTGGTGGTATTGCTGGTAAACCACCTGATTTTTTAAAGTTACCCAGTGGATGTCGATTTCACCCGAGATGTTCAAAAAAAATGCCGATATGTGTATCTACTGTTCCTGATTTTGAAGAGATTAAAACGGACCATAGCGCCAGCTGTTTTTTATCTAAACCAGGTTCCAACCAACCAACAACTGATTTGAAATGAGTGAAACATTATTAGAATTACAAAACGTGACAAAACACTTTGCCATCGGTGGTTTTAAACGTAAAAAACAGTTTGTTCACGCCATGGACAATGTATCTTTCTCATTGAATAAAGGGGAAATTTTATCAATTGTCGGAGAATCGGGTAGCGGGAAGACAACAGTCGCCAAAGTGATCAGTAAAATTTATCAACCGGAATCCGGACAAGTCTTGTTCGAAAATCAGAACATATTTGATAAAAAAGATCGAACGGCCACATTGGCGTATCGAAAAAAAGTTCAGATGATTTTCCAGGATCCCTTTAGTTCCTTGAATCCAACCCATGCCATCCGGTCAATTTTAACAAGACCATTTATGATTCATGGATTAGCCACGGCTAAAAATGTGGATGGCAAAATAAAAGATCTATTAACGCTGGTGGGAATGGAGCCACCCGATCAATTCATGAACAAATTTCCCCATGAACTGTCAGGTGGGCAGAGACAACGCATAAATATCGCAAGGGTAATATCTGTGAATCCGATTTTATTGATTGCAGACGAACCCACATCCATGCTGGATGTTTCCATTCGTATGATCATCATGAATATGATCAAACAGTTTCGAGATACCCAGGGCATATCCTACATTTATATTACCCATGATTTAGCCGGTGCCAGGTATATTGCGGACCGTATTGCGGTGATGTATGCCGGAATGATCATGGAAATCGCAGAAGCTAACACACTCATCCAAAAAGCCCACCACCCTTATACGCAACTACTCCGGTCTGCGGCCCCGCAACCAGAAAAACGGTTCAATAAACAAAAGCTCACCACCAAAGGTGATATTCCAAGTTTGATTGATCCACCCTCCGGCTGTCGCTTTCACCCCCGATGTCCCCATGCGGATGATCAATGCTCGAACCAAATTCCTGAACTAAAAGAATTTTCAAATAATCACTTTGTTCGATGCTTTAAACCTCAGGGTTAACATTAGTCGTGCTATCAAAGATAAAGCCCAATGTCACTCATTCCCAAACCACTAATTCAAATGCAAACTTGATCATTGCTTGATAATTATCAACAAAACTAGTGAAAAGCAAAAGCCTAAATCTGAATCTTTATGTTTAAATAACCGAAGCTGGAAATAGGGCTCTATATCTTTTTCAATTAGTGTGACGATTACTATATTACAATTTGAAAAATAGCATTTTGCGAAGTCTTAATTTGGGGAATTTATGATTGACGGTATACATTTTTTAGTGACTTACCAATGTACTATGGATTGTGATCACTGTTTTTTATATTGTAGTCCTAAGGCAAAGGGCGTTTTCACCCTTGATCAAATAAAAGCAGTTTTAGATGACACACGAAATATTCCCACAGTAGACAATATTTTTTTTGAAGGTGGAGAACCATTCCTTTATTATGATATGATGTTGGAAGGCATCGAATATGCGACTAAAATGGGATTGAGCGTTGGAATTGTCACCAATGGATATTGGGCCAAGTCCAAAGAAAAGGCTTTGAAGTTATTGAAACCTTTAAAAAAACTAAATATTTTAAGTATCGGTTTAAGTGATGATGTTTTTCATTATGGGGATCAACAGGATACACCACCAAAAATTGCTCACGCTGTCTGTGAGGAGTTGGGGATATCAAATTCTTTTTTTTGTATCGAACCACCAACCATTCAATTAGATTGTCAAAAAAATTCTAAAGGGAAACCCATTGTTGGTGGTGGAACAGTTTTTAAAGGTCGGGCCGTGGAAAAACTATCAGACGGTTTGCCATTTGGAAACTGGCAGGAATTCTCTACCTGCCCCCATGAAGATATTGCAAAGCCCGAAAGAATCCATCTGGACCCTTTTGGTAATGTGTTTATTTGTCAGGGAATATCCATCGCTAATATCAATCAAAAACCACTTTCAGAAATCATAAAAACCTATCAGCCTGAAAAACATCCGATTTTAGGACCATTGTTACAGGGAGGGCCTGCCCAACTGGCAAAGATATTTGATTTTAATCCTTCAAATGAATATATTGAGCCTTGTCATTTATGTTATATGGTTCGCAAACAACTGATGTCTAAGTTTAAAGCTGAGTTAGCACCTCCTCAGGTTTATGGTACTACCTAATCAGATTTTGGCAGTCTCATTGCTGATGATCAGTCATTTAGTCATTGAAGGTAGCCCTTTTCCATATCCGGTCACTACCGATCGATTCCTTTGGCTGTCTGCTTCAGGTATCATTGGGCTCGCCGTTGGAGACAGCTGTCTGTTTAAGGCCTTGCTAATCATTGGCCCCAGATTGTCAACTTTGATGATGGCATCGGTTCCGATCTTCAGCGCCATCATTGCCTGGTCATTTTTAAATGAAACCTTAACCGGGCTTGAGATATTTGCCGGATCGTTTCATTGCAATTGACAATTACTTTAAAATAGGATTACGCATGCTAAAAAGATTTATCAGTTACTATAAACCCCATTTACCTTTGTTTTTACTGGATATGGGAGTAGCTGTCATTGCGTCAGTATTTTCAGTTTTTTTCCCGTTTTTAACCCGAATATTATTAAAAGAGCATATTCCGAATAAAAATGTAGAGATGATTCTCACCCTATTGGGGATCATTCTGGTATTACAATGTTTAGCCAGTTATGCATCCTATATTCGGATTCGATGGGGACATGTCCTCGGAGTTCGTATTGAAACCGATCTGAGAGCAGATATGTTTCGGCATTTACAGAAATTGTCTTTTAACTATTTTGATAATGTCAAAACCGGGCACATTATGTCCCGGATTACCAATGACTTAAACACGATCACTGAAGTCGCCCATCATGCTCCGGAAGACCTATTGATATCTTTATCTGTTATTATCGGTGCCTTCAGTTTTATGTTCTACTTTAACCCTGATATGGCCTTGATCTCACTGCTACCTTTTCCCTTTATGTTGCTGTGGGGACGTCTGGTGGGAAAGCGGATGAAAAAGGGATTCAGAGATATTCGAAAAACTATTGCCAATATCAATAGTTCTGTTGAAAACTCGGTACAAGGAATTCGCGAAGTCAAATCCTATGCTAATGAAGAACTTGAATTCGTCAAATTTACTGATGTCAATATGCAGTTTCGAAGGGCGAAAGAGTATGTATATGGGATCATGGGACTGTTTTACTCGGTGATGTTTTTTCTAAGGGAAATCTATTATTTTACCATTGTGGCTGGTGGCAGTTATTTTATCTTTATCGGTGAAATGGATATTGCTGATCTGGTAGCTTTTTTACTGTTTGTGGGAATCATTTTACCCCCCATCGAGCGGCTAATTAATTTCATGGAGCAGTATTATCAAGGGATCACTTCCTTTGAACGATTTGTTGAGATTATGGATATTGAACCGGATATTCTGGATCGCAGGAATGCCACAGCGCTATCAAATGTCGCCGGAGAAATTACCTTTAATCAGGTGGAATTTAAGTATGAATCCAGCCCGGATCTGGTATTAAAAGGCATTTCATTTCAGGCCCCAGCCGGACAAAGTATGGCTGTCGTTGGAGAATCCGGAGCGGGCAAAAGCACACTGGCAGCTCTAATTCCCCGTTTTTATGAGGCCCAGAAAGGGGAAATACTGATTGATCATCAAAATGTACTGGATTTAAAACAAAAATTCCTACGGGAAAGCATTGGCATTGTGCAACAAAATGTATTCCTGTTTGATACCACTGTGCGTGAAAACATATTATATGGACGCCCCAATGCCATTGAACCTGAAATCATTAAAGCGGCTAAATTGGCCAATATCTGGGATTTTATCCAAACCCTCCCCGATGGGCTTGATACACTGGTGGGTGAGCGAGGGATCAAACTATCCGGTGGCCAAAAACAAAGGATTTCCATTGCCAGGGTTTTTCTGAAGAACCCTCCCATTTTAATATTCGATGAGGCCACCTCATCCCTGGATACTGAATCAGAACATTTAATCCAGGATTCATTAGTCAAACTCAGTCAGAATCGAACAACCATCATTATCGCCCATCGTTTAACAACGGTAAAACATGTGGACAAAATCTTTGTTATGAAAAATGGTGAGATCATTGAAACCGGAAATCATCAACAATTACTGAAGCAAAAAGGCTATTATTACAGTTTATATGCAGAGAATTTAATTTAATATGCAATCTAATAGTTCCGATCCAACAAAGAAAAAAAGAAATTCTCAGACCGATTGGGAAAAGGTTGATTCAGTTTCAGATAGTAACATAGACTATTCTGATATTCCAAAATTAGACGATAAATTTTGGAATGAAGCAAAACTGGAGATGCCTGAAACAAAGAAAAAAGTGACGATCAGGCTTGATAACGATGTCATAAATTGGTTTAAAAGTAGTGGGAAAGGTTACCAAACTAAAATCAACGCGGTATTGAAGTCCTATATTCAAGCTCAATCAAAAGTATAGAAAGATAACAAATTTCTACAGCTGAGAATAGCGTTCGGTGAGGTTTGCAGGACCTTTACTTCATTCACAAGACGGTCGGCTAAAAGCTCTACCTGAGATTCAAGTTCATAATGATCTTGAAGGTTCATCCAGAATTCAGCGGATGTTCCAAAATAGCGACTTAATCTTAAGGCGGTATCAGCGGTAATTCCTCGTTTCTCTTTGACTATTTCGTTAATTCGTCTTGGAGATACTGAAATATCTTTTGCGAGCCTATATTGACTGATATTCATAGGTTCCAGGAATTCCTCAAGCAATATTTTGCCAGGATGAATGAGAGGTAATTTTTCCAGTGTCATTTTATAGCTCCATATTTATTAGTGATAATCGGTTATTTCAACTTGGTTGGCGTTTCCATTGTCCCATACAAAGCAAATACGCCACTGCTTATTAATTCGAATACTGTGTTGACCTTGTCTATCATGTTTTAATGCCTCAAGCTGATTAGCTGGAGGTATTTTAAAATCATCAAGTTGCGTAGCCGCGTGTAACATCACCATCTTTTGTCTTGCTCTAGCTTGAATATCTGGTGGGAACTTCTTGGAGAAGTTCCTATTAAAGATTTTTTCAGTTTCTCTGCATTTAAACGATTGAATCATAAGAAAAATTTGTCGGGTGAACTAATATAGAAGATATATTAACACTCAGCGTTATTAACGTCAACCGTTACTAATCCAAATCCACCGAACTTGTGTTTAGAGTCCGACAGATACCGCCAAAAACAGCGGTATCTGCGGCTCAAACTGGTGTTGGGATAAAAAGTCTTGTAAAATAGGCAAAGATTAGTAATGGAATCTTAATTGGGCTATTTTAATTGTGCCATTCTCAAAATTGTATACAATGCGATGTTCATCATTTATTCTACGTGACCAATAACCGGACAAACCATGTTTCAACGGTTCAGGTTTTCCAATTCCTTCATATGGTTGACGTTGAATATCACGAATTAAGGCATTTATTCGTTTGAGTGTTTTTTTATCGGTTTTTTGCCAATATAAATAATCAGCCCAAGCGTTACTGGAGAATCTTATATTCATTCGATTAGCTCTTTTGTTAACCCTTCACCAGTTTCCAGTTCAACGATAGATTCTAGTAATCGTTTTGCGTTTTTGGGACTTCGCAAAAGATATGTAGTTTCTTCCATCGCTTGATAATCCTCAAGTGATAGCATGACTACTGGTCGATTGCTTTTTCTGGTTATAATCAAAGGATTGTGGTCATCACAAACCTTTTCCATTGTACTTGCTAGATTTTCTCTAGCTTTAGTATATGAGATAGTATCCATATTATTTCTCCTTGTTAATTATGTACTTATAACTGTACATGTACTTTTTAAAAATGTCAAAGGAGACTTTTATTCGCCAATATTCTTTGATCGCTTTGAAACTATTTAAAAAAAAGTTGACTTCAAGTAGATCAATTCTTATTCTCAATAACATATCATACTGATTATTGATCTATTCAATCCGTTTTTGAATGAAAAGTAATAGTATTTTTATTTATATTGAGCTGTTTTCAAATGGTATAGCTCAATTCAACCAAAATGTGTAACGCATACATTTTCCCGGAGGAAACGATGAAAATTTTAACAACAATCGCCAAAAGTTTGATATTATTTTTCGCACTTTTGCCGATGACGGTGAATGCCGCATCAAATAAATTGATAAATGCTGCAAAAAGTGAAGGAGAGGTGACTGTTTATTCCATTACCAGTCGTATTGCTAACGCTGCTAAAGCATTTGAGGCAAAATATGGCATTAAAGTTAATGCTCACAATCTAAAAGGATTCGAATTAATCACCAAGATCACTAAAGAAGGGAAAAGTGGGGTCTCAGGAGCTGACTTTGTACTGGCTCAGGATTCAGGACGCGTTTTTGGTGAACTGATCAAACCGGGGTTTGTTTATAATTATGTGCCGGAAGATATGGCTAACATCATTCCAAAAAAATTCCAGAATCCACTGGCTTTCAGCTTTATTACCAAGGTCTTTACTTATAATTCTGAAACATATACTCATCCTCCGGTAACCAATGTCTGGGAATTAACTGATCCAAAATGGAAAGGTAAATTCTTTTTTAAAGACCCACTTAAAGAAGGCGTAAATGCCAACTTCCTGACCATGATCACCTCTCCAGAATTTGCAAAAAAACTGGAAGAAGCCTATATTCGTTATGCTGGAAAAAAACTAAAACTTACTACTCCAAATGCCGGTTATGAATGGATAAAAAGGATTATTGACAACAAACTGGTTATGTTTACCAGTGACACTAAGATGTCAGCGGCCCTGGGTGTAAAAGGAAATAATGTTGATGCAGTTTCTTTAGGAACTTATTCAAAATTAAGATATCGGGTTAAAAAGAATCTGGCATTAATGCCGATTATGGGAATGGAACCTTTTGCAGGCTTTCATTATCCAAGTTTTTTACTGATGACTAAAAATGCCAAAAATAAAAATGCTGCCATGCTTTTTATTGAATATTTATTAACTGAAGAGGGTTTTAAACCCTGGAGTGGATCATTGGGAACCTATTCCTCTAATCCTAGTATCAAGCCATACCCCGGTGACAACTACTTTTCAGTCTGGTCACAAGTCCTGGTCGGTGAAGATCCTGAATTTACATTCGAAAATCGCGTCGATGTAGAAGATTTTTGGAATAATAGCATCTACTAATTTTTCATTTCCTATTGAAAAAAGCGAATAGTTGTCCGGTAATTTGAAAAGCCGGACACTATCCAGTCCTATCGTTCATTCCCGGTTGTTTGCCCGAGAACCAACTTAAAATGGATAATATCGATGGATATGTTTATTAAGCCTGGTTTTTAATAAACCAAAAGATTTTATTTTATCAGCTAAAATCATCATGAAATTTTTACACAGAACTAAAACATTTATCAGTAAACCGGAAAACATTATCATTTTGGCATTAAGTGTCACGTTGATCTATTTAATTCTGCTTCCGCTTTTTTCTGTGATTAATGATTCCTTGCTTGTTCATACCTCTGAATTGAGAAGGATCAGAGGTACTGAAGCCGGAGATTTCACATTTTATCACTGGATTAACGTCTTTGCCGGAAAATTTAGCCATAATCTTTTCTACAAGCCCTTGCTCAATACAATATTGGTAGCAATTGTTACTGTGGTTATTGCTCTTGGTATTGGAGGTCTGTTCGCCTGGCTGGTGACAAGAACAGATATTAAACATAAAAAGTTAATTTCAGGCTTATTTATCCTGCCTTACATTATGCCCTCGTGGACACTAGCGATGGCCTGGCTCAATTTTTTTAAAAATCAGAATGTTGGTGGTGCCCCCGGCTTATTTACAGCCTTGACAGGAATCGAAACCGCCGATTGGTTTGCGTATGGTTTTCTACCCATCACGATTGTACTGGGGATGCATTACGCACCATTTGCCTATATCCTGATTGGTGGTATTTTACGAAATATGGATGCTAATCTGGAAGAAGCTGCTCAGATTCTGAAGGCGACCCGGTTTCAGATTCTTAGAAAAATAACCATGCCAATCGTATTACCAGCTGTTCTTTCTACTTTTTTATTGGTTTTTTCCAGTGCAATGAGTGCTTTCGCTGTTCCGGCTTTTTTAGGATCACCGGTTCGTTTTCAGGTACTTACCACCCAGCTCTTCCGAACAATAAATGGGATGAGCCCCGGTTATGGTTATTTGATAGCACTGGTCATGATAGTTATCGGTTCTTTAATTTTGACGATTAATCAGGTGATTATCGGAAAACGAAAGGCATTTACAACCGTAACGGGTAAAAGTTCGAATGTTTCCCTGGTGAAATTAAGAGGCTTAAGAACACCGTTCTCCATTCTGATTGTTTTTTTGCTACTGGCAATCTCTATTTTCCCGTTAGTCACTTTTGCCATTGAGTCTTTTTTAATGGAAGAGGGAAATTATGCCTGGAGCAATTTTACTTCCGTTTTCTGGTTGGGAGAAGGTAGCCCTGATGTTGCCAACGGGGAACCCGGTATTCTGCTAAATAAATATGTTCTCAGAGGGCTATGGAACAGTTTTTCACTCTCTGTCCTGGTCGCTTTTATCGCAGGGACAGCCGGTATCCTGATTGGATATGCGGTGGTGAAAAAAAGAGGAACCTTTTCGGCGAACACCATTGATAAACTCTCTTTCTTCCCCTATTTAATTCCTAGTATGGCATTCGGCGCAATTTACTTGTCCATGTTTGCGATTCGTCGGGGAATAATACCATCTTTGTATGGTTCTTTTACTATCCTGATTCTGATCGGTTCTGTTAAATATTTACCATTTGCTTCCCGAGCGGGAATTAATGCAGTATTCCAGCTGGGTAAAGAAATTGAGGAGGCGGCCATCATTTTTGGTGTCAGCTGGTGGAAAAGGATGTTCAAGATTATTATCCCCATTCAGAAAGCGAGTTTTTTATCGGGATTTCTATTGCCTTTTATTTCCAGTATGAGAGAGTTATCCTTATATATTCTTCTGGTAACACCCTCAACCAATTTGCTGACAACGATGTTATTTCAATACAATGAAAAAGGCTGGGATCAGTATGCCAATAGCATTATTCTCTTAATTGTACTCATCGCCATTTTTTCAACATTTATCATCAATAAAGTTACCGGAGCATCCATAGACAAGGGAATCGGAGGATAATATATGCCAGAAATTAGATTTGAAAACGGATTAAAAAAATTCGGTAAAACTGTTGCCGTAAAAAACATTAACCTGAAAATAGACGATAAGGATTTTATTACCTTGCTGGGCCCGTCAGGATGTGGAAAGACAACAATGCTAAGAATGTTGGCCGGGCTGGAAAGCCCAACGACCGGGAATATCTATATTGATCATAAACTCGTTTTTTCCTCTGAAAAAGGCATCGATATTTCACCTGATAAACGGGATGTCGGATTTCTTTTTCAGAATTATGCATTGTGGCCGCACATGACGATTTTTAAAAACATCTCTTTTGGTTTAGAAAATTTAAAATGGAATAAATCAAAAATTAAGAATCGGGTTGAAGAACTACTGGTACTATTAAAGATAGAACCATTAGCGGACCGTTATCCGTCAGAGCTTTCAGGTGGACAACAACAACGCGTGGCAATTGCCAGGACGATGGCTCCCAATCCAAAAGTTCTTTTTATGGACGAACCGCTATCCAATCTGGATGCCAAATTACGAACAGAAATGCGATCTGAATTGAAAAGGCTTCACCTTGAAACCAACTCCACCTTTGTTTATGTAACCCATGATCAATTGGAAGCAATGACGCTGTCCACCAAGATCTGTCATATGAATGAAGGAGAAATCCATCAATATGCTCCGCCACTGGAAGTTTATAATAATCCATCAAATTTGATTGTCGCCGACTTTGTGGGCAATCCCACCATGAATTTCATAAAAACCAAATGTATCGACTTTGCGGATGGAAAAATTCAATTAAAATCTGAAGACCTTTCTTTTGAATTCTCTGCCAGTAAGGCTGAATCACTATCCATCAAAAAGGGCGATCAACTGGTTTTAGGATTACGTCCGGAACATATTGAGTTATCAGAGATTGGAAGCCTAACTGGTTCAATCTTTTCAACCTTACCCTCCGGAATGGAGACAATTGTAAAAATTAAGATCCTTAATACTACCCTGACTTCAGTTGCATTTGGTGATGTCGATTATGATATTAACAGTGCTGTAAGTGTTAATTTTAGTGCCAATAAATACTTACTGTTCGACGAAAGCAGTGGGAAAAATATCGCTATGGGAAAAATTAGAATTAACCAATGATGGTGATGAAAATTACTATAGATCCCGTTATCATCAAACATAATCACTGAATGTTTTCCTGATGAAATTTATCCAATTAGCTTTGATATTTTTTTCAGCGCTATTTTTAGCAAATTGCACCTTCCATCCTTCCTCAAAACAATATCCCCAGGCAATTAATGGATATCTTCACAATTATAGCCGCTTTTTATATCCTTTATACAATGGTTCGATCATTTCTTTTAAAACGGAAAGGTACCGGTATTTTTTTAATTGGTTTTTTTTTCTGACAATCATCAATGATGTCCTTCACGAAAACCAGATCATTCACACGGGTTATTTTACTTCCTTTGGTTTGTTAATTTTTTTTTTGTCAAGCCTATCTACTTTCTGACCGTCTAAACAGTGTTTTTCTTTCCCTGGAAAACTTATCAGTTGATTTGCAGCAAAAGTCTCAAGAACTAACTAAAGTTAACCGTGAAATATCAGAGCTAAATCTAACCTTAGAAAAAAAGGTTTCCCAATGTTGGTTATAAAAAATCAAAATTGAGCGTAATAATGTATTATAAACGGGAATTAAAATAAATACCAGATACTCTTTTTATTAAAGAATGACTTTTTTAAATTCATAAAATGTTTATTGCTCAATTATATTATTTTTTTTAAGTATGTTTTCCAATAAATCCGGGTTTTCCAAATAATCTTTTAAAAATAGAAATTCCGATAACTTCATGTAAAAAAGAAAGGGTCTGCTTTCAGTATGTGGATATAGAGTGGTCATAATTTGAAATAGACTCGTTCCTTTTTCTAACAGCGGTGCAAGTTTTTCAACTTTTTCTAAAATCTTATAGTAGTAAAATCGAATCTGATAATTTACGCTGCGAATGTTTTCGTTGTGAGCTGTGAGAATCCGTCGATGCGCGATCGATTTCAATTTGGGTATACTGCTACAATAGTTTTCATAATTTAAATAACGATTTTTCATAGAGGTGAAATCCAGGTCCAGTAAAGGTGTCTGAAAAATGTCCCTTAATAACGTGTCTCCGGTTATGGCAAATTCATCAAACAGGTAAACGATGTCACTTTGGGAATGACCGGGACATTGTAAATAACTGATGCCAAGTTCCTCTATTTGTTTTTGGGAATCTTCCAGAATTTGAAAGGATTTCGGTAAGGGGATGGCTCTTTTTAACACACTAAAAGTCTTTTTTAAGGCGAGCGTTAATTGATTTGGTACTTTTAATTGATGCAAATAATCAAAAAAGAATGAAACACGTTGATCATAAATCTCATAAATTGCCAGATCATATTTTGAGAAAATAATTTGAGCCGGGCTGATTTTTTCAATCAGATGAGCGGCACCATAATGATCCGGGTGAAAATGGGTGATGAAAAGATAATCTAATTGTGTTAATTCGATACTGTTCTGAAGTGTTTTAATGGCATCCTCAGTCGGAGGGCCGGCATCAAACAATATCCGATTACCATTAATCACAAAGTAATAAACATGAACAGGACCCACTGGATATGGCGTCGGGAGAGTTATTTTCTTGAATTTAATGGGCATAAATTTCTATTTGATTTATTTTCAGTTAATTTGCCTCTATCAAAAAACTGAGCGAAGTTGAAAGGTTAGAAAACAACCGTTACCGAGCGGAGTCGAGGTGTCGTACTTAGCCAAAGTATCGCAAGATCAGTCCCGATCCTTATTAGGAATTTTCCAGTTTCAAAAGTAGCTCCTTGACCGAGAGTCCCCCGCCAAAACCGGTCAAACTGCCATCTTTACCTATCACCCTATGACAGGGGATAATAATACCAATTGGATTTTTTCCGTTTGCTGCCCCAACCGCTCTGGAAGCCTTCGGATTTCCAATTCGTCTAGCAAGTTCTCCATAATTGATCGTTGAACCATATGGAATTTTTTGTAGTTCCATCCACACTGCTTTTTGAAAGACAGTACCCATTGGATTTAATTCCAGGGAAAATTTAGTTCGTTTACCTGAAAAATATTCATCCAATTGAATAAAAATCTCTTTAAAAGTATTTTCATTCTTTACCCATTCTTTTTTTATAGTCTTAAGATCATGCTCAATAGGAAATGTGACCTGCTCAATTTTTCCAAACGCTTCTACTAATAATAATTCTCCAAAAGGTGCCGGATAATAACAATATTTTTTCAATTCATCCTCCATAAGTACATTGCTGCAGTGGCTCTCCAGGGAGACCATTTTTGAGAAAGTTTCAGCAAATCTTTGGGTTTTACTGTTTCTTTCGGTGAGCTAACGGCTTTAATTAATCCTAAATCAGATACAGGGAACGCATTCGGGTCATTAAGGGCTCTCATTGCGAAATATTGTGCCGTCCAGTCACCGATTCCTTTGATTTCTTTAAGTTGATTCACCATTATCTCACTGTCAAAATTATTTTCAAAATCAATATCTTTTTGGTGAACAGCTATCGCAAATGATTTTAGTGTCTCAATTCTACTTTTTGTTAAACCGATGCCATCAAAAGTAGCATCTTTTAAGATTGACGCTTTCGGGAATTCAAACCAATTTTGTTGGTTATCATTTATCACAGATCCTTGATATTTCTGGCCATATTTTTCAACAATACGCCCGGAAATCGTTGTCGCCCCCTTTACTGATATCTGCTGCCCTAAGATGGCTCTAACACATAATTCAAATGGATCCCAACAGCCAGGCACCCGTATCCCTTCATTTTGCTGAACAGATGACTTTAAAATTTTATCCTTCTTTAAAAAATGATCAATTTCAGCGGCAGGTGCTTCTAAATTAAACATTTTTTTAACTTTTTCACAAATAAAATGCAACTTTCTGTTGTCAGAAAAGGCGATTTTAACCTGAAAAACCGGCTTTGATTTTTTCAAATTTGTCATAGATACCCCGATCATACCGGTATCTTCTCCAATTCGAATAACCCGCTGATATCCATTATCAAACACTTTTTCCACGCCTGGTATCGCTCTTAATTTTAAAAAATCCAAAAGAGCAATCCAATTAAAAGGTTCCCGATATGAAAGATGCAAAGTTACCCATTGATCCTTATTTGTTGATTTCTTGTTGTTTCGCAGTTCCGAAGGCGATTTTTGATAGCATTTTTTGAATGAATGATTAAAACTCCGAATGCTGTTAAATCCCGCAAAAAAGGCGATTTCACTCATTGATAAAGCTGTTTCATCGATTAATCTTTTTGCAAAATGAATCTTTTGGGTATTCCAAATGGAAAATGGTGTTGTTCCGAGATGTTGCTGAAAAAGCCTGTTGAGATGTCGGTTGCTGATTTGAAGTTGCCGGGCTAATTCATTTACTTTAATCTCAAGCGGAAAACTATCGAATATCAGCTTTAACGCTTTTGAAATTAATCCAGGCGCTTTTGAACTATCAAAACCGGGGGCTACTTCTGGTTTACATCGTAAACAGGGACGCAAACCTGCATCTGAAGCCGCCGCTGCACTGGGAAAAAATTGAATATTTTTTAATTTAGGTATCGGAGCCGGGCAAATCGGCCGACAATAAATACCTGTTGAATATACACCTGTGAAAAATTTACCATCAAATCTGGCATCTTTAGACCGCATCGCACGAATACAAATCTCTTTAGATAATTCCATTTTTCCTGTTTTTTTAATAAACAACTGAAAGTTTCATAATATTACCGGGTTGATCCTACTTTATGAATTAATTCTTAAATTTAATACACCAAAATTAAACAAAACTGTCTGGCAAAATTCGGACATGACTATAAATTAGAAACGTTTATAGTTTAAAAAGTTCCTTAAAAGTATCCGTCCCAACTCAATACCAGTAAAAAGGGTATTTGCAAACGTGGAAGAAACCCGTTAAGTTATCCGAAAAATAATTAATGATTAAAGGAGGAGATCTCATGCTTAAATTAAAATACATCAGCCATTCAGCGTTTCTACTAGAAGATGGTAAAAACACTGTTGTCATTGATCCATTCATTAAAGGTAATCCAACGGCAACTATAAAAGTAGAAGATATCAAAGCCAACTTTATTGTCTTAACCCATGCTCATTCAGATCATTTCGGAGACACAAAACCAATCGCGTTGGCAAATAAATCTCTGGTGATAGCGGTCAATGAACTGGCGAATTATTGTGCTGAAATTGGATTGAAAGCACATAACATGCATATTGGTGGTTCTTACAATTTTGATTTTGGAAAACTAAAATTCACCCAGGCATTTCATGGTTCATCTAATGCTGAAGGAGATTATATGGGAGATCCTGCCGGTGTGATTCTCAATATGGGTGACAAAGTGATATACCATTGTGGTGATACAGGGATATTTGGAGATATGAAACTGATTGGCCAAATGAATGAAATAGACGTTATGCTGGTACCAATCGGTGGAAATTTTACAATGGATACTGATGATGCCGTGGAAGCTGTAAAGATGGTAAATCCGAAGTTAGCCATCCCCATGCATTATAACACTGTCCCGATTATCGAGACCGACCCGGATCTATTTGCTGATAAAGTTAAACAAAGCGGAATCGATGCTAGGGTGATGCAATATGGAGAAAAAATAGAAGTTTAAGCGTGATTCAAATCGTTTTTCAACCAGAAAACCTTTCATCAAACGGTTTTCTGGTGATGCTATAGTTTCTGATAAATCAGATTATTTTTGCTTATTTCTTTGGATTTCCTCATCAGATTGAACAATTCCCCCCGGAGGAGCACCACCTCTACCACTGCCCATATAACTGGGACCTGTATTATGTTTCCCACCTTTGAGTCCTGGTAATATAAATGACATAAAATAAGCAGAACCAAAACTAGCTATAAAACCGATTAAAAGACAAAAGATAAAGGTGTTGATTTGAAAACTTTGGAAGTAGAAGTATTGTGAAATAGTAATCAAACAACCGATAATTGAGCCTATTAAGGGCTTTCTATTTCCTATAAGTCCAGAAATAACAACAATTAGAATTAAAATAAAAAAATTCATCTTACCTCCAATTTTAAAAATTTTTTATTAAATCAAATACTTCTAAAAAATTCCACAGGAAATACATATTCTTTTTATTTGACTGTAAACTTCTTTATGATTCTCTTTTTTTAAACCATCCTGTTTTTATCTCTTTTTCTGAATCAAATTCCCTAAAATAAGGTTTATTGTCAAGCACCGGAGTACCATCTAAGATATCCAGGTCTGAATTTATCAAACGATTTTCCTGGATTCCGGCGCAAAGGCCGGAATGACGTATCCTATAAACGCTTAACTATTTCCGCTACTATTTAGCAGCCTGATCCCACATTTTTGCGTAACCGTTTCTGCTTCTCTTGTTCAAAACAGGCCAAAGAATTCTACGTTTTACAAATGTTTTTGCGTTATCATCCACATGAAAGGAAGCTTTTTGCTCAGCCTTCAATAAAATAAGGTGTATCCATAAAATTGATATAAGGTATTTTGTGATAATAACGGCAAAAAATTTTACACTGGACAAACCACGAATAGTTAAATACTATTTTTGATTATTGGTGAGATCGCCGCAACAGATACTTTTCATCCTCAGTCAGCAACCACCGTCCGGAACTTACTCCAAGCCCGCATTTTTCTTAATTTGCATGTCAGATATATTATTTTCCGTTTTACCCTTATCCTCTGCATTGATCGCTAATCTGGAGACTTTGAATTACCATAAAATGACGCCGATTCAGGAACAAAGTCTGCCTAAAATTTTAGAAGGACGGGATCTGATCGCTAAAGCCAAAACCGGTAGCGGTAAAACAGCAGCATTTGCAATCGGCCTCATTGAAAAACTGATTATCAGGAATTATGCGCCACAGGCACTGGTACTATGTCCAACCCGGGAATTGGGAGCTCAGGTCGCCAATGAGATTCGTCGACTGGTTCGTTTTCAGTCGAATATTAAAGTATTAACCCTATGCGGAGGTCAACCTATTGGGCCACAAATCGGCTCTCTGGAATATGGTGCCCATATCCTGGTAGCAACACCCGGACGTTTAAAGGATCATTTAAGGCGTAAATCTGTCTCACTGGGAAAAATAAAAACACTGGTACTGGACGAAGCGGATCGGATGTTGGATATGGGATTCCATGACGACATTGAAGGTATCATTCAACAAACACCGGCAAACCGACAAACACTGCTTTTTTCAGCCACTTATCCGGATGGAATTAAACAATTAAGTGCGGATTTTCAAAAAAATCCCATTGAAATTAGTGTGGAAGCATTACCTACAGGAAATCAAATTAAACAACTGTTTTATCAGATTGATCAAACAACCAAAAAGAAAGCTTTAACTCAGTTATTAAATCACTATCAACCGGTATCCTCTGTCATATTCTGCAATACCAAGGCACTTTGCCGCGAACTGAATGATTATTTGAAGCATCAAGGGTTTAGTTCCCTGGCTCTGCATGGTGATCTGGAACAAAGAGAACGAGACCAGGTATTGGTTCAATTTTCTAATAAAAGTTGTTCCATTCTGGTTGCAACTGATGTTGCAGCGCGTGGGCTGGATATTAAAGACTTAGCGGCCGTTATCAATTACGATCTGTTCCCACAGCCGGATGTTTATATCCATCGTATCGGCCGCACAGGAAGAGCCGGTAAAGAAGGACTGGCACTGAGCTTGTATAGCAAAAGAGAAGAGTATAAATTAGAGGCAATCAAAGAATTCCAGGGGAAAAAATTACAACGTGAACAAATCACATCCTTACCGGAGCCTTCAGAAGCGTCACGGCTTCCACCCATGGTGACGCTTTGCATTTCCGGTGGGAAAAAACAAAAAGTTCGTCCAGGTGACATCCTGGGAGCTTTAACAGGAGAAGCCGGTATTCCCGGCCAAAACGTAGGTAAAATAGATATTTTTGTTCATTTTGCTTATGTAGCTATTAAACGCAATTCAGCTAAAAAAGCGCTTGAGCGCCTTAATAACGGCAAAATTAAAGGCCGTTTTTTTAAGGTCCGACAGATATAGCCATTCCTATTTATTTTAACTAAATCAAATTATTAACAAATATGTCATTTTTATCACTCGATTTAATCGAGCCATTATTACAGGCCATCGACCAGAAAGGTTATCAAACTCCTTCTCCCATCCAGATCCAGGCTATTCCAGCTGTACTGGCCGGAAAAGATATTTTAGCAGCGGCTCAAACCGGAACCGGAAAAACAGCCGGTTTCGCTCTGCCAATATTGCAACTACTTAACAAGGCCAAGCCAAATACCAAAAGAAAAATAAGAACTTTGGTACTAACACCAACTCGTGAACTGGCAGCTCAGATTGATGAAAGCTTCCAGACTTATGGTCAATTTTTACCGATACAATCAACCGTAGTATTTGGTGGTGTTAATATCAATCCCCAAATCAAACGGTTGAAAAAAGGTGTTGACGTTCTCACAGCCACTCCGGGACGTTTACTGGACCTTCAAAACAGGGGTGACGCTGATTTGTCCCAAGTGGAATACCTGGTATTGGATGAAGCTGATCGGATGCTGGATATGGGCTTCATCCATGATATTCGAAGAATCCTTAAACGCTTACCCAAGAAACGCCAGAATATGCTGTTTTCTGCTACTTTTTCCACTGATATTCGTCAAATGGCTAAAGGGTTATTGCAATCACCGGTGCGGATTGAAGTGGCTGCCCGAAATTCAGCGGCAGAAAAAGTTGAACAATTGGTCCACCCCGTGGATAAACCATTAAAATCGAAATTACTCAGTCATTTAATCCGGGAAAGAAACTGGCCCCAGGTATTGGTTTTTACCCGTACTAAAAGTGGTGCTAATCGTTTACGGAATAAATTGGAAAGAGATGGTATCAATGCTGCTGCTATTCATGGTAATAAAAGTCAGAATGCCCGTACCCGGGCTTTGGCTGATTTTAAAGATCAAAAGGTTTGTGCGTTGGTTGCCACCGATATTGCTGCTCGTGGGTTGGATATTGAACAATTACCCTATGTGGTTAATTTTGAGTTGCCTGATGTGGTTGAAGATTATGTTCACCGTATTGGACGTACCGGTCGTGCCGGTGCTGGTGGACAAGCGGTTTCCCTGGTGAGTGGGGAAGAGAAAAAGCTGTTAGTCCAGATAGAAAAGATGGTGAAACAATCAATCCCCAAAGAGACCATAATCGGATTCGAACCTGATCCTAATCGGATCTTAACTCCCGACCCAAAACCAGTACCTCATTTCCGGAAACGGCGACCACCTCGCGCCCGGCACAACCGCTAAGCCGTCTCAAACCCCAATCCTGTCCACAAATCAGGATTGCATAAAAATAGATGATGACATAAATGGGTACGATGTTGACAGGTGTTGAAAGTTTTTATTTTTATCTTATTTTAAAAATTCTTTAACCACTGAATACACACACTGAAAAATAATTAAATCGGTTTTTCGTATTAAAACCAGGTAATCACAGATACAGAATACATAAAATTCTAATCTTCGTTATGCAAAATACTTTCTGTATATTCAGTGTGGTCTGTGGTTGGCTACTCAATAGGTATTTTAAAAAATTGTTGTGCTTTGAATTAATATTACCCATACCAAATGACAAAGAATCTGTTTATTTTCGCCAGAATGAAGGATAAAAAACAACCAGTGCCGAAAACATTTCCAATCTGCCAAC
>Ga0257125_1001632_pt1 | contig 21799 bp, 19 predicted proteins | sample SI106_200metaG_FD_190183 | JGI IMG/M metagenome (GOLD analysis project Ga0257125, IMG submission 190183) | Marine microbial communities from Saanich Inlet, British Columbia, Canada - SI106_200 | ecosystem: Environmental > Aquatic > Marine > Inlet | place: Canada: British Columbia | collected... | reverse complement strand
CTCAATGAAAGATTTTACATTAAAAATTGTTACCCCAGAAAAAGTAGTATTAACCGATAAGGTTAGTCAGGTTTCAGTCACTTCTAGTACTGGTCAAATTACTATTTTATCTAATCATGTGCCTCTGGTTAGCCAATTAGCAGCTGGAGAGATTGTGGTTAAACAGCAAGGTAAAGAAGAAAATCTAATGGCTGTTTTTGGTGGTTTTGTTGAAGTAGTTCCAGGACAAGTCATTATTTTGGCTGATCGAGTAGAGAATGTAGCGGAGATAGATGAAGATCGGGCTGAAGAAGCTAGAAAACGGGCCGAAGATGCTTTGCAAGATAAAAAAGTAGACAGCGCAGAGTTTGCAGCACTAACTGCTAATTTGGAAAAAGAAATGAATCGTTTGCGTATTGTTCGCAAATATAAACATAAAGGTATTCGTACCGGTAAACATTAAGGGAAGACTTATGAAATTTACTGTTCCAAATGACAATCTCGATAAACACGAGTGTCCACTGGCTGTGATCAAGTGTGTCGATTTTCGTTTTCGTACAAGTGATCAAGAGTTTATTGAAAAAGGTTTGGGTTTTGCAGATTTTGATTTATACTCTTGGCCAGGTGCTGCCAAAGCAGTGCTACGTCAAAATGGTTTCAAAACAGAATTTGTAGAACACATTGTTTCTGTTTCTCGTGGTTTACATAAGATTAAGAAGCTTTTACTCTTATGGCATTGGGACTGTGGTGGCTATGGCGGCAGTAAATCTTTTACAGATACTTCAGCAGAAGAGAAAAAATATTGCCAAGATTTACAAGCAGTCAAAGATATTTTGGCCAAAGAGTTACCAGATGATTTAGAAATTATCATGGCTTATTCTAAACCAGTGCCACAAGGTTTGGAATATCAGACAATCGAATAAATTCATTTGCCGTCTATTCATTTGGGCGGTTTTTTATTTTTGCTTAATATTTTATCTTATGTTAGAGTTGATGATAACAGAGAGTTAATTTTAATTAGTAGTAAAAAATATGAAAATAAAAGTTGTACTGTTTTTCTTAGCATTTTTTATTTTATCTGGTTGTAACAATCCATCTTTACCATCAAATAATATTCAAAATAATGAAACAAAAGATAAATTTTGTGATTATATTAATGAAGAATGTCATGAAAAAATGATACAGATAACAGCAACTTATAATGAAGGTTACGCTATGTCAAACCATCCAATTATTAGTTTTGACAAAAAACAATCTTATTGGAGTACTGATTTTGGACAAACTATATTAATTTCAGATGTAAAGATAGATTGCCAGGAAGAAGTTTTTATTTCGGGCGTGCTAAAAGAAAATGTTGGTCCATGTAGTAAAGAAGTGGGGACAAGAAATAGTTATTGTGGTACTGCCATTGAAGTTGAAAGTTGGCAATGTCAATAATGTGATAGCATAGGATTATTAGGCGATCTGAATAGATCGCCTTTTTCTTTTGCCAAAAATCTAATATCTGCTAAAATAGACTATATGCCTATAAACCTATCTAAGTTAAATCCAGCCCAAAAACAGGCCGTTACTCACGATAAAGGCCCTGTTATTTTAATAGCTGGAGCTGGCACCGGTAAAACAACTGTAATTACCCAACGTATTGCTCACTTGATAGTCAAGAAAAAAGCTAAGCCAGAGGAGATTTTAGCGGTCACTTTTACTGAAAAAGCAGCAGCTGAGATGGAAGAGCGGGTAGATAAGCTTTTGCCCTTAGGTTATTCAGAATTATGGATTCACACTTTTCATGGTTTTGCTGAGAAAGTACTCAAAGATTATGCTTTGGACATTGGCTTGTCTAATGATTTTAAGCTTTTAGACACAACAGCAACTTGGATGTTGGTGCGGAATAATCTAGATAAATTTGAATTAAATTATTACCAGCCTTTAGGTAATCCAACTAAATTTATTCATGCTTTATTAAGTCACTTTTCTCGTTGCAAAGATGAGGTGGTTTACCCGGAAAATTATTTAGAGTATGCAGAAAATCTACAGTTAGATTCAGATTCTGCGGCTGATCGGGAAGATGTAGAGATGGAAATAAATCGAGCTAAAGAAGTGGCTAATGCTTACCATGTTTATCAGCAATTATTGTTAGACAATAATGCTATGGATTTTGGAGATCTAATAAATTATACACTCAAGTTATTTCAAGAACGTCCACAAATTTTAGAACAATTTAGAAAACAATTTAAGTATATTTTAGTTGATGAGTTTCAAGATACCAATTGGGCTCAATATGAACTGATTAAAATTTTAGCAGCACCAAATAATAATTTAATGGTGGTTGGCGATGATGATCAGGCGGTATATAAATTTAGAGGAGCTGCTATTTCTAATATTTTAAGTTTCCAAAAAGATTATCCAAAAGCTAAACAAATTTTCTTAACAGATAATTATCGTTCTGGTCAAAATATTTTAGATAAAGCATATAATTTTATTCAGCTAAATAATCCAGATCGTTTAGAAGCACAGCTTAAAGTTGGCAATAAAAAATTAGATAAAAAATTAACCGGTCATAATAAAACAAAAGGACAGGTTAAGGTTTTATCGTATACAGATAAAAATTCTGAGATCGATGGTGTCTTACAGCAGATTGCTGAAATCAAGAAAAAAGACAAAGAAGCGCAATGGTCGGATTTTGCCATTTTAGTCAGAGCCAACGATCAGGCAGCTGGTTTTGTCAGTATGATGCGAAAAATTGGCTGGCCACATCAGTTTTTAGCTTCTCGTGGTTTATATGCTCAGGATATTGTTTTGGATATCGTAGCTTATTTGAAGTTATTAGATAATTATCATGAGTCACCGGCTTTGTTTAGAGTTTTGAGTTTGCCTTGTTTTAATATTGATATTCAGACTTTAATTCATCTTAATCATCTGGCTAATAGAAAAAGTTGGAGTTTGTATTATACGCTCAAAGCATATAGAGGACATATTAATTTACCGGTTGGGCAGAGTAGAATTATTGATGAAATTTTGGCTCAAATAAAAACTCATACCGAATTATCCAAAGACAAACCAGTCTCACAAGTTATTTATACTTGGTTGGAAGATAGTGGCTATTTGAAGTTAATTACTTTAGAAGAAACACAATATACACGCGAACAATTAAACTTTTTGAATCAGTTTTTTAGAAAAGTACGATCATGGGAAGAAGAAGCACTGGATGGTTCGGTGCATCAATTTTTGACTCAAATGGACATGGAGCTAGAGTCTGGAGAGCAAGGCTCAATAAAACAGGATGCGGATGCTGGCCCCGATGCTATTAAGGTAATGACCATTCATGGATCCAAGGGTTTAGAGTTTAAGTATGTGTTTATTACTAATTTAGTACATTTACGTTTTCCAAGTACCCAAAGACGGGATCCTATTTCTATACCAGAAGAGTTTATCAAAGAACAATTGCCGAGTGGTGATGCTCATTTGCAGGAAGAGCGAAGATTGTTTTATGTTGCTTTAACCAGAGCTAAACAGGCAGTTTATTTGACTTGGGCCAAAGACTACGGAGGCTCTCGTGAGCGTAAGCCATCTAGATTTCTTGAGGAGATTAAAATAGCCTCTAAAGTAGTTCCCGGTAAAGATATCAAGGAACCGAATAAAATTGACTTGCCTTTGGAGCAGATAAAAAATGCCATTCCCAAGAGATTTTCTTTTTCACAACTTAAGGCCTATGAAACTTGTCCGCGACAATATTATTATTCGCATATAGTTAAACTTCGTGGTAAAGGAAAGGCAGTTTTTAGTTTTGGTAAAACAATGCATTCTACTTTACAAAAGTTTTTTCAAGATGTTATTAATCGTCGGCAAAAAACTCAAGCTGATTTATTTGGTCAGGATCATAAAACCACAGATCCAAGCTTAGAAGACTTGATGAATTATTATAAAGAGTCGTGGATTGATGATTGGTATAATGGTCAGACAGAAAAAGAACGTTATCAAAAAGAAGGGGATAAGATTTTAAAAGAATTTTATCAGAAATTTAAAGGCAATTGGCCAGTGCCATTATTTTTGGAAAAAGGAGCTAATATAAAGATTGGTGATTATTCTTTGTATGGTGTTTTTGATCGAGTTGATGTCGACACAGAAGGGAAGTGGGAGTTGATTGATTATAAAACTGGTAAACCAAAAGTAGATAAGATTACATTTGAAGATAAAAAACAGTTATTAATTTATCAGATAGCAGCCAAAGAAGTTTTTAAGGTGCCAGTTAAAGCTCTTACTTTTTATTATCTGACAAATAATACGGAAGTTTCTTTTTTGGGAACTGAAAAGGAATTAGATAAAACTAAAAAATGGATACTAGATACCATTGCTAATATTTTGACAGGAGATTTTACGGCTACACCGGGTTTTATGTGTAGCACTTGTGATTTTAATAAGATTTGTCCTTTCGCTAAGAAAAATTAATTATGCCGTGGAATTCTTTTAAAAATTTAGCTAAGTATAAAGTAACTCATAATAACACTTGGAAACAAGCCAAAGATTCTTTGGTGATAGATAGTGCTAATAAACTATTAGTACAGTTTTTTGATGATGATGTTGAAAGCAAGGCTCAAGCTATTTATTTTAAAAAGAAATTATTGACCATTGCTATTTTGTCTGATGACATTTTACATAAATTAACAGAGGATAAAGCAATGTTTATAGAGGCTATAAATGCATATTGGCAGCAAGAAGTAGTAGATGATCTACATTTTTTGAGCTAGTCTATTTTAAACTGAGGGATTGATTTTTTGAGCTATTTTTAGTATATTTAATGCAATGCAAATAAAAATATACAATTTCGCTATGCTTGGAGCCACCATTGTTGCTTGGCTCGGTTTTTTCTTGGTGATTGGTAATTTTGACCCTAATCAAGCTAATATGGCGGTGTTTGTGTTTTTTTATGTTAGTTTATTTTTAAGTGTTTTAGGTAGTTTAGCAATTTTAGGTTTTTGGTGGCGCAAAATCTGGCGACACAAAAAAGAGCTATCTTATAGATCTGCTGCTGAATCTTTCCGTCAGGCTATAATTTTTTCAATTATTTTAATAATTGCTTTAATTTTACAATCTTCACGTTTGTTAACCTGGTGGAATATATTATTATTGATAATTGTTGCAACATTATTTGAGTTTTTAGTTTTGGTATTTCGCCAACCTAAGTTAGATAAATAAACATCTAACGGGGTAAATATAAAAGCAATTAAAGATTATATGGAAATTAAATTAAAAAGTTTAAAAAATAGGATCATCAAAGAATTAGATGAGGTAAAGGATGCTAAGTTTGTAGCTGACCTGAAGACTAAATATTTGGGACGTAAAGGTGAGTTGGCAACCATCTTAAAAGGTCTCAAAGATTTAACTATTGAAGAAAAACCACGTATTGGTCAATTAGCTAACGAAGTAAAGAAAGAGTTAGTGGTTCTTTTTGACCGGGCGGAAAAGCTTTGGCATGGTCAGGCTGATGAAGGTGTAGATTTTGATCCAACATTACCAGGCAACAGAAAAGATAAAGGACACTTAAATCCTTCTACAATCGTTCAATACGAAATTGAGGATGCTTTTAGTAAAATGGGATTTACAGTTTATGATGGTCCGCAATTAGAATCAGATTATTATAATTTCACCGCTTTGAATATCCCGGAAGATCATCCAGCTCGTGATACTCAAGATACTTTTTGGGTAGAAGGAAAGAATTTATTGCGTACTCATACTTCCAATTTACAAATACGGATGTTAGAAAAACATGGCGCACCTTTTAGAGGTATTTTCCCTGGCAGGGTATTTCGTTATGAGGCTACTGACGCTTCGCATGATCATACTTTTTACCAATTAGAAGGCTTAATGATTGATAAGGATATTAATATTGGCAATTTAATTGCTACCATGAAAACATTATTATCATCCGTATTTCAAACAGATGTTGATGTTCGTTTGCGTCCAGGATTTTTTCCCTTTGTTGAGCCTGGTTTTGAAATGGACATAAAATGTTTGATTTGCGACGGTGATGGCTGTTCTGTTTGTAAACAATCTGGCTGGTTAGAGCTTATGCCTTGTGGCATGGTTCACCCAAAAGTTTTAGAAGCTACTGGAGTAGACCCCAAAGAATATTCTGGTTTTGCTTTTGGTCTAGGTCTTACTCGTATGACTATGATGAAATATCGGATTGATGATATTCGTTTATTACAGTCCGGTGATCTTAGATTTCTTAATCAATTTTAGTTTTTAAATATGTATTTATCAGTAAATTGGATAAAAGATTGGGTAAAATTACCAAAAGATCTTACACCAAAACAATTAGCTAATGATTTGACTATGTCTACCGTTGAGGTAGAGGAAGTAATAGACCAAGCAGATAGCTTGAAGGGTATTGTAGTTGGTAAGATTAAAGAGATTACCAAGCATCCCAAAGCCGATCGTTTGCAGGTTTGCAGTGTTTCTTTAGGTGATAGAGAAGAACAAATTGTCTGTGGAGGCGTTAATTTAACCACAGGTATGTTAGTGGCGGTAGCTACTATCGGTAGTCGTGTGCGTTGGCATGGTGAAGGAGATTGGGTTACCCTAGAACAAGTAAAAATTCGCGGTGTACAGAGTGTTGGCATGATCGCCGCCGCTTCAGAAATTGGTTTAACTAATCTTTTTCCAGTCAAATCAGAAAAGGATATTTTAGATTTATCAAAATTTAATCTTAAAGTCGGTGAAAATTTAGCCTCAGCTTTAGGTTTAGATGATTTTATTATTGATATTGATAATAAATCTATCAATCATCGCCCAGATTTATGGGGGCAATATGGTTTAGCCAGAGAGATAGCGGCTATTTATCGTACTAAGTTAAAAGATTATGTGGTAAGTAATATTAGTCTTAAAGATGAAGTTAAATTAAAAGTAAGCGTTAGAGATAAAGAAAAATGTTTTCGTTATTTAGGGCTAGTTATAAAAAACATAAAAATTCAGGCGTCTCCTTGGTGGCTACAAACTCGTTTGCAAGCAGTTGGTATTAGACCAATTAATAATATTGTTGATGTTACTAATTTTGTGATGTATGAATTAGGACAGCCAATGCACGCATTTGATGCTAAGCAAGTTGATAAAAATCAAATTGAAATAAAGACAGCCAAAAAAGGAGAAAAATTTATCAGTTTAGATGGAACTAAGAGAAAATTATCTGAAGATTATTTGATGATTGCCGATTCTAAGAAATATATTGCCTTGGCTGGGATTATGGGTGGTCAAAATAGTGAAATTAATTCAGATACCACTGATATTATTTTAGAATCAGCTAATTTTAAAGCAGCTAATGTTCGTCGTACTTCTACGGCATTAGGTTTGCGTTCAGAAAGTTCTACTCGTTTTGAAAAATCTTTAGATCCAGAATTAGCCGAACAAGCCATTAAAAAAGCAAGTGAATTAATCTTAGAAATCAGTAAGGAGTCTTATGTGGCTAGTAAATTAATAGATGTAAATAATAATCCATTTGAAACAATTAATCTAAAAGTAGAGGAGAAATTGATCAATGATCGTTTCGGTGTTGATGTTCCTCAAAAAGATATTCAAGATATTTTGACTAGATTACAATTTGAGGTGAAGTATAAGGCTGGTATTTTTGATATCAAAGTACCATCTTTTAGAGCAACTAAAGACATTTCTATTCCTGAGGACATTGTAGAGGAGGTAGCTCGTATTTATGGCTATGATAATATTCAGGCTATTTTACCAAAAGTATCTATTCAATCACCAATCATTGATGTAGCACTTAAGGCCTCTAGAGATATTCGATATTGGTTAAGTCAAGCGCATAGTTATTCAGAGGTTTACACTTATCCTTTTACAAATATTGCTTGGGCAGAAAAATTGGGCTTTGATACCAAGGATTTTATTAAAGTTACTAATAGTTTTACACCGGAGCTACAATATTTGAATCTTTCTTTATTACCAAATTTATTAACCAAAGCAGAGGAGAATTTGAGATTTTTTGATCAGATAAATATTTTTGAATTAGATCGAGTTTTTGATAAATCTGCTAATAGTATCTATGCTGTTAGTCATGGAAAAAAGAAATACCTGCCTTTGCAAGACAAATATTTAACAGGAGTATCGGTAGTCAATTTGTCTGCTCAGGAAGCGTTTTTACAAACTAAAGGTTTATTAGAAAATTTACAAGATTATTTAGGAATCGATTGGACCTTGGAGGCTACGGAGTTATCGTATAGTAAGTTAGCTTATGTTATTAAGCATCAAGATGTAGTTTTAGGACATTACGGTTTATTAAATAAAGAGCTACTAGATAGCGGTACAAAATCGGTGCAAACAACATGGTGGGAATTTAATTTTTCGGTTTTAGTAAAATATTTGAACAGAAATAAAGTCTATCAATCAATATCTAAGTTTCCTAGTATTATACGTGATGTAGCGATCTTAATAGACGAGGATGTACAATGGACGGATCTGTCAGTAGAAATTTATAAACTATCTAATATTATTGTTAGTGTTGAGCCTTTTGACGTCTTTATGGGCAAAGGAGTGCCAGCAGGACAAAAATCATTGGCATTTCATGTTGAACTTCGTAGCCCTGAAAAAACCTTAGAATCAGAGGATGCTGATGTCTTAGTTAAGGAAATAACAGGCGTCTTAAAGAAAAAATTTAAAGCTGTTCAAAGATAGCAATTTTAGCTACTTTTTTAGCTAATCTTAAGTAAAAAAACAGGCTTACTTTAGCTTGTTTTTTTGGTCAAATTATGCTAAAATTAGACTATATTATTCATCTTAAAAAGCAATCGAAAGATTAAGCTTAATTAAAAATTATGCCGAAAAAAGAAGCAAAAACTGTTAAAAAAATAACTAAAAAAACCACAACTAAAGCCACTAAGACAAAGGCTTATGGAGCGGATCAAATTACTGTTTTAGAAGGTTTGGACCCGGTTCGTAAAAGACCGGGCATGTATATTGGTAATACGGCTTCAACTGGTCTGCATCATTTGATTTGGGAAGTTGTTGATAATGGTATTGATGAGGCTATGGCCGGGTATGCTGACACTATTACTGTTCATCTATTGCCAGAAGGAAAAGTCAGGGTTACTGATAATGGTCGTGGTATTCCAGTTGATAGACATAAAGTAACTAAAAAATCTGCCTTAGAAACTGTGATGACTACCTTGCATGCTGGTGGTAAATTTGGTGATGGTGGCTATAAAGTTTCTGGTGGTTTACATGGTGTTGGTGTTAGTGTTGTTAATGCTTTGTCTATTTGGATGAGAACTGAAGTGCATAGAGACGGAAAAATATGGGCTCAAGAATATAAAATAGGTAAAGCAACTACAAAAGTAAAAGCAGTTGGCACCACTAAAGAAACAGGTACTACCCAAATATTTTTGCCAGATCCTAGTATCTTTACAGTTACCGAATTTGACTGGGACATTGTTGTGGAACATTTACGTCAGCAAGCTTATTTGACTAAGGGTGTTAAGCTTAATATTTTTGATGAACGAGATAGTAAATCAATAAAATCTTACAAATATTATTTTGAAGGAGGCATTGCTTCTTACATTAAGCATCTTAATCATAATAATGAGGCAAAACAAGATAATGTTTTTTATGTTAATAAAGCTAAAGATGACATTAATGTAGAAATATCTTTTCAATATACTACAGATTTCAGAGAAGTAATGTATGCTTTTGCTAACAATATTTATAATCCAGAAGGTGGTAGTCATTTAGTTGGTTTCAAAGCTGCTTTGACTCGAGTATTAAATAAATATGCTCGTAAGAATAGTTTCTTAAAAGAGAAAGACGCTAATCTGACCTCTGACGATGTTCGGGAAGGATTAACTGCTATTGTTAGTGTTAAATTGCCAGAGCCCCAATTTGAGGGTCAGACTAAGGCTAAACTTGGTAATGTTGAAGTACGTCCAGTAGTGGAAAGTATTTTTACTGAATCATTAGAGATATTCTTAGAAGAACATCCTCGTGATGCTAAAGATATTTTAAGCAAGTGTCTTTTGGCTGCTCAGGCTCGTATGGCTGCTCGTTCAGCTCGAGAAACAGTTTTAAGAAAAGGTGCTTTGGACGGCATGACTCTACCAGGAAAGTTATCTGATTGTTCTAGTCGTGATCCAAAAGAGTCTGAGATATACATTGTGGAGGGTGACTCTGCCGGAGGTTCAGCTAAGCAAGGACGTGATCGTCGTTTTCAGGCTATTTTGCCTTTACGTGGTAAGATTTTAAATGTAGAGCGCGCTCGTTTAGATAAAATGTTAGCTAACAACGAAATTAAATCTCTAATAATTGCTTTAGGTACTAATATTGGTGAGCAATTTAATATTGAAGGCTTGCGTTATGATCGTATTATTATCATGACTGATGCCGATGTTGATGGTTCTCATATTCGCACTTTGTTACTGACTTTGTTTTATCGTCATTTTCCTGAGTTAGTTCGCCAAGGGCATATTTATGTAGCTCAACCGCCATTGTATCGCGTGCAAAGAGGTAAGGATGTTGATTATGTTTATAATGAAGATGAATTAGATAAGATTAAGAAAAAATATGGCATTCAAGATATGGATTTAGTTGTTGAAGATCCTACAGAGGAAGATCTTTCGACTGACGCTCAAGATAGTGAGAAGACAGGTAAAGAAAAAGAAACTAAAAAAGTTCCTAAAGTAAATATTCAACGATATAAAGGTTTGGGTGAAATGAATCCTGGTCAATTGTGGGATACTACCATGGATCCTGAGACTAGATTTATGAAAGTAATTACTATCAATGAAGCAGCAAAAGCTGATGAGATATTTGAGATACTAATGGGAGCAGAAGTGGCTCCTCGCAAAAAGTTTATCCAGACTCATGCCAAGTCAGTTAAAAATTTGGATATCTAAAATTAAACATTGTTTATGATTCTAGATATTAGTCAGCAAACTTTAAACATTTTGGCCTTGTCAAAAATAATATTTTTTCTATACACATTTCTAATAATATTTTTTATTTATAAAAAAAAGCAACCATGGGTATTCATGTTACTAACCACGGTTGTTTTTGTTTCTTTTTATTTAGTTTTGGCATTACCGTTAAAAACTATGTGGTGGGGGAATGTTGGCGATGAGTTGTTTGTTTTAGGATTTCTCGGTAAAGTTTTATTAGGAAATCCTTGGCATGATTTTTATTATGATTGGTTACCTCAGTTTTATCCGCCACTTTATTTTTGGGTAACAGGGTTACTGTCTAGGCCGTTTGCTTCTAATGCTATAGTAGCAGCCAAGGCAGGAATTGCAGGGACACTTATTTTATGGTTTCTGGGCTCTTATTTATGGCAAAAGTATTTTTGGAATAAAATAAGTCTAGTTAAAAAAGTTGAAAATCTCGAGCGAAGGCTACGGCGAGCTCAGCCGAGTTGTCGAGAGGAAGACAAATCTATTGAATCGTCTGCTTGGTTTTGGTGGTTATTACCTGTGATCTATATAGCCATGTTAGACTTTGATTCTGTTATGCTAAAACCATACGAATGTTTACCGGCTTTATTTAGTGTTATTTTGATTGGATTTATAGCCAAGAGTTTTAATAATAAAAAATGGAATTATAAACAATACTTATTCATAGGAGTTACTGGTGGTTTATTATTTTTGATTTATTATTTTTGGTGGGTCATGTTAGTGCCAGCTATTTTTGTCCTAGCTTTATTGGCTAAAGATAAATGGCTTAATATAAAAAGAACGGTATTATTTGGTCTTATTATTAGTTTGATAGCATCTGTATTTATCGTGCCATTACTTTTGTCATATTTTAAATATGGCTTAGAGGCTGGTCAGGCGACACATTTTGTGCCAGAAGATTTTTTTAGCTACGTACCTTGGCAACATTTGTCTTTGCAGTCTATTATGTATGTATTTGGTTTGGCTGCTTTAATATTTTTTGTCAAAAAAAGTTTTGTCAAAGCAAGTTTAATTGTACTAGCATCGACTTTTGTTTATCAATTTTTTAATCAATTTTTGTTTTTGTTAGGACATAAGCCAATTCAAGCATCTAAGGGTTTTTGGTTTTTAGGTACAGCAGCAATTGCAGTTGGCTTAACTTATTTATTAATTTATGTTTACAAAAAATATATTTCTCAGTGGCAGCTAAAATTTAAAAGAGGAGTAGTAATACTTGGTTTCCTTTTATTAGTCTCTAGAATGCCTTTTGTGTATTTCATGGATGATCCAGTTGTGCTTAGACAAATAGAACAAGATTTGCACGCTCAGCAAAAAATAACTCAATTAGTAGAGGCTATAAAGAATAATGTTCCAGACAATGCTGAGAGAACTTGGCTATCAAGCGGTTCTATGGAAGTTGGCGCTTATTTACCATTATCATATTATATTACTCACAGTGTACATTTTAGTCATCATGCAGCTAATTATAATGTTCGGATGGCAGAAATAGAAAAATTAAGCGCAGCTAATAATCCAGAAGAATTTATAGAGATCATAGACAAGGGCTATCCAAGGCAGATAGATGCTATGTTGCTGTATCACAATACAGATCTATATGGTGTTGACGAATATTTATTGTGGTTTTGGCATGATGATTTTCCTAACGGAGGTAAAGATGTAGAACTTCGTATACAAAAAGATTTGATTTCAGAGCAATATTGGCAGGAAGTATATAACTTAAATAATTGGTCTATATTTGTTAGAAAATAGCTAATTTTAGATAAAAAGTATTATTTTTAGAGAGTTTTCTGTAGGCCTTGTCAAAATTGTTTTTTTGTGCTATATTTTGTTCAGTATAAACAGCTCAGATAGGCTGTTTTAAAATACCAATATTTGAAATATATGAAAAAATTATTTAATTACCTCAAAAAATCTCGTGAAGAGCTAGGTAAGGTGTCTTGGCCTTCTAGACAAACTACTATTAATCATACTGGCATTGTGATTGCTATTTCTATTGCCGTTGCTGTCTTTTTGGGAGCAATTGATTATGGTTTAAATAAAGTATTAGAGTTATTTATTTAAAATAAACTTATGCCTAAACAAACTTCACAACAAGGCAGACGCTGGTACGTGCTACACACTTATTCTGGTTATGAAGAAAATGTGTCTCGTAATTTACGTCAAAGAATTGAATCCATGGATATGGAAGATAAAATTTTTGACGTTTTGATTCCAGTAGAAACCAAGATTAAGATCAAAAATGGTAAACGTAAAATGGTCAAGGAAAAAATTTTTCCGGGTTATGTTTTGGTTAGCATGATTGTAACAGATGCGTCTTGGTATGTTGTTCGTAATACGCCAAATGTTACTGGATTCGTTGGCTCTGGTACTACGCCGACGCCAGTTTCTGAAGATGAAATTCAGTCACTAATGCAACGCATGGGTCAAGATGAGCCTGAATATAAAGTTGACGTTGCAGTTGATGAAATTGTTAAGATTGTTGATGGTCCATTTAAAGATTACGAAGGTAAAGTTTCAGAAGTTGATGAAGCACGTGGTAAGGCTAAAGTTTTAGTTTCTATGTTTGGTCGTGAAACCCCAGTAGAGTTAGATTTTTTACAAATTAAGAAGATATAAATTAATTATATGGCAAAAGAAGTAAAACAGATTGTTAAGTTACAGATTCAAGCCGGAAAAGCTACTCCAGCACCGCCAGTCGGTACCGCTTTAGGGCCCCATGGTTTGAACATCCAGGAGTTTTGTACTAGATTTAACGCAGATTCAAAAGATAGAATGGGAGAACTTGTTCCTGTTGAGTTAAGTATTTACGATGATCGTAGTTTTGATTTTATCTTAAAAACTGCTCCTGCATCTGAAATGATCAAAGACAAAGCTGGTCTTAAAAAAGGGTCAGGTAAACCATTACAAGAAAAAGTAGGTAAATTGACCGATGCTCAATTGACTGAAATTGCTGAGAAGAAAATGCCAGATCTAAACGCTAATGACATAGAGGCAGCCAAAAAGATTATTGCTGGTACTGCTAAACAAATGGGCGTAACAATTGAATCCGCCAAAGGCGGAGCAAGCAAATAAATTATTTTAGAGGGAGCCAGATTTTAGTCGATCGGGCATTTGTACCTCGCAAATTATAATATTATGAAAATCAGTAAAAGATTAAAAGAAGCTAAAGCAAAAATCGATAGGGAAAAAATTTATCCAATCGAAGAAGCTATTAAGCTAGTTAAAGAAACATCACAGGTAAAATTTGATGCTTCTGTAGAAGTACATGCTCGTTTGGGTATTGATCCAAAAAAAGGTGATCAAATTATTAGAGATTCAGTTAACTTGCCACACGGTACTGGTAAGACTGTAAAGATTGCTGCTTTTGTACCAAATGATAGATTAAAAGAAGCAAAAGATGCTGGTGCAGACATTGTTGGCGATGAAGATTTAATTGCAGAGATTAAAAAAACTAACAAATGTGATTTTGATATTGCTGTTACTACTCCGGGTATGATGAAACAATTAGCAGTAATTGCTCGTACTCTAGGACAAAAAGGTTTAATGCCAAATCCTAAAATTGGAACTATCGGTGAGGACTTGAAGAAAATGATCGGTGAGCTTAAGAAAGGTAAGGTATCATATAAAAATGATTCTGCTGCTAATGTTCACTTGGTTATCGGTAAAGTATCATTTGATGACGCAAATTTAGTAGAAAATTTTAATACTTTCTTTGAATCATTAAAGAAAATAAAACCGCAGTCTCTTAAGGGAACCTATATTAAAGCGATGTTTATTGCTTCATCTATGGGGCCAAGCATCAAAGTAGCAATTAAATAAATTTTCACATAATTGTGTATACCATAAAAAACTGCCGTGAAAGGTGGTTTTTTTATTAGATTGATATATGCTTTAAACTATGTTAAGTTAAATTTAATAATTAAAATGAAATATATGGAAATAAAATTTTGTAGTAAAAATGTTGATGAACAGGAGATAGAGCTATTATTTATTCCTGTGTTGGAGGGAGAAAAACACCTTAGTAAAATAGTGCAAGATTTATGTTATGAAGAAGAAAAAGCTATTTTAAACAGAACAAAAAAAGAGAATTTTATTGGTAAACAAGGACAGGTTTTTACTATCTATGGTGACGATTTGACGGTTATTTTATTTGGTTTTGGCAAAGAAAATAAAGTAGATATGGATGATTGGCGAAAAGCAGCTGGATCTTTGATTGCTTATCTTAAAAATTATCGAGCTAAAAAAATAGGCTTATCGGCTAAGCATTGGTTAAAAGGAAATAATAATATTAATAATTTTGCTCAGGCCTTGGCAGAAGGTTTGCTATTGGCGAGCTATGATTTTATTAAATATAAACAACAAGATAAAAATAAAATTAAGATTGAGCTAGAAGAGATCTACATCGAGCTAGATAATGCTAAGAAAAATGCTTTTAAAAAAGCTTGGGAGTTAGGTTTATTGTTAGCCAGAGGTACGATATTGGCTCGTGATTTAGTTAATGAACCAGCTGGAGTAATGACACCGACTTTTTTGGCAGAGACAGCTAATGCTATTGCTAAAAATAATAAAAATATCTCAGTTAAAATTTTAGACAAAGAACGAATTGAAAAAATTGGTATGAATGCTTTTTTGAGTGTAGCCGAGGGCTCAGAACAGGCTGCGAAATTTATTCATTTGATTTATCATCCGGCCAGAGTTACTAAGAAGAAAATAGCCATAGTTGGTAAAGGAATTACTTTTGATAGCGGTGGTTTGAATATAAAGATTGGGGACAGTATGGAGCAGATGAAGATAGATATGGGTGGAGCAGCCACTGTTTTGGGAGTTTTTGAAGCTATTGGTCAGTTAAAATTAAAAGCTGAAGTACATGGTATTATTGCTGCTTGTGAAAATATGCCCTCAGGTGGAGCTTTGAAACCAGGTGATGTGGTGACTAATATGCAAGGCAAAACTATTGAGATTGGTAATACTGATGCTGAAGGAAGGGTGACATTAGCTGATTCTTTGGCTTATGCCCAAAAACAAGGAGCTGACACTATTATTGATTTAGCTACTTTGACTGGAGCATGTCTTGTGGCTTTGGGCACTGATTATGCGGCTTTGTATGCTAATGATCAAGCTCTGAATAAAAGTTTGATAAATGCAGCTGACAAGGCTGGTGAGAAGATGTGGTCTATGCCTTTGCCAGTAGAATATAAAGATTTGAATAAAAGTAATATAGCCGACATAAAAAATATTCCTAGCACTCGCTATGGTGGTTCAATTACGGCGGCTATGTTTTTGCAAGAATTTATTAAAGAAGGTGTGGTTTGGGCGCATTTGGATATTGCTGGTCCGGCTTATGCTGAAAAATCATTTAATAATTATACGCCAATTGGTGGTGTTGGTTTTGGTGTCCGGACTCTATTGGAGTGGTTGCAGAATAATTAATTTGTTAAATTTTTATTGTAAATAAAAATAGCTAAAAATAGCTATTTGTAGAAGTATTGCGGATTAATTATTTTTATGCTAAGGTAAATACATTGCCGTTCCTTCTGTTGTTTTGATGATAGGTAGTCATTAGCTCATTCACTTTGATTCGTTTTGATTGATTCTTTCCACTTTTTTTCGTGCTGTCGGTTTAATGTTCAACACTCAAAATGCTAATTGGCTACTCGTGTAGCCCCGATGCTTTAATCGGGGCTCTTTTTTTAGTTATATTTATTAGCAGCTTTATCCACACCTTCTTTAAGGATGGTTTCCAAGGCTAAATAAGTAGTATCTATTATTTCTGGAAGTTTCTTTTTTTCTTCGCTTGAAAATCTATGTAAAACAAATTTTTCAGCTACGCCCATTTGTGGACCAATACCAAGACGTAAGCGAATAAATTCTTTTGATTTAATATTTTGGATAATAGATTGAACGCCATTGTGTCCGCCAGCTGATTTATTTTGTGAAATTCTCATTTGCCCAAAGTCCAAAGCTAACTCATCATAAACCACAATGATGTCTTTAACGGATATTTTGTAAAATTGTTTTAAAGCTATGACTGCTAGGCCAGAATTATTCATAAAAGTTAGTGGCTTGGCCAGAATTATTTTTTCTTTGCCAATTTGTAATTCAGCAACATCGGCTTGACTGATTTTATGCTTCCGCCATTTGAGTTCATGTTTGCGAGTTAAATTATCCAAAGTTAGCCAGCCAAAATTATGACGGGTCCATTGATATTTTTCTTCTGGATTTCCTAAGCCAATGATTAATTTCATATGTTTTTTTATACTATTGACATTTTTTATTATATATGGTATAAAGCTATATTGTTTAGTCCTTTGTTATACTGTTAAAAAATAGGAGTCAGAAATGAAGTTAATGAGTCATTTATGGACAGATGATGCGTGTTCTATACATGAAAAGATGCACATGGGTATTTGCTGGCGGTGTTTAAGAGCACAAGCAGATAATATCGTTCTGTTGATTGATCAGGAAGAAGCTGACAAGATGCATAATTTATCGGCTAAAGAGCTAGGTATTTTTTTGCAAACAGGTCTGTGTACCCAATATCCAGTATCTCAAGATATTGCTAAGTGGCTAAGACAAGTTAGCTTAGTGGAAGAGTTCACAGGTACAGGCGTACATCAAGTCTTTACCTTGTTGCATTTTGCTGTAGAGTACAATTTCAGTGTGAGGTTAGTCTTTCAGGAAGAGCAAGGAGTGTTAGACTCTCTCTCATACATCATGATGTTGCTGCAAGCTGGTTTTTTGGAAACCTCTGTTGATGGAAACATTCAGGGCTACTGTCATTCGGATAGCCTCGATGGACTTTCGGAGTTGGAGATTGATCTTACCTTTCTTAAGCAGTTTGCGCTATTTACTTTTGCTCAACAGATTTACTTGCCTTTAGATTCAATTTCTATTCTGTAAGCAATGGTTTTCATTCTGTAAGCAACAATTTCTAGAGGTCCCTCTTTGAGAGTGGGCCTTTTTTATTTGTCCAACATATTTTGTGATTTTTCTTGATGTATTTTGATTGGCACACCTTCAAAACCAAATTTATAACGTAAACTATTTTCTATAAAATTAATATAAGACAAATGCATGATAGCCTTAAAATCTACCTTGACTACAAATATTGGTGGGTTGGTTTTTACTTGTTTCAAAGAATAAATATAAGGATGTTTAGTTCCTTTACCACGAGCAGGCTTATGTCTTTTGACTAATTTTTTTAATAATTTATCTAAAGCATTTTCATCTATTACTCTATTTTTTTCTTTATAAACATCAATAATCATTGGAATAATTTTGTGTAAATTTGTTTTATCAGTAGTAGAGGTAAATAAAAGTTTAGCCCATCTTAAAAATTTGAGATGCGCAAAATAATAATCATGATATTTTTGAGCAGTATCCGAATCTTTTTCTGGTACTTGATCCCATTTGTTGGCTATGATAATCACGCCAACACCAGCTTCTTCCAATTCATTAGCTAAACGTTTGTCTTGGAATGTTAATTTTTGATTTACATCCATCATGAATAAAGCAATGTCAGATCGATCAATGCTTTCCATGCTTTGAGCAACGCTTTGTTTTTCAAAAGGATTAATGGCTCGTCTGCTACGACGTCTAATGCCGGCAGTATCGATAAAAGTTATTTTTTGTTTATGGTAACTGATGCTAATATCTTGAGAGTCTCTAGTAGTATGAGGAACAGGGGAAACAATTACTCTTTCTTCGCCTAACAAAGCATTGATTAATGATGATTTACCAACGTTTGGTTGACCAACTATAGCTACTTTGATAATTTTGTCATCCTCAGTTTGGACGTGTCCGCGGCTAGATTTTTTTAAATTTTTTAGTGTTTTGACTAATCTATCTAATAGGTCACCGGTACCCACGCCATTAGCAGCTGAAACAATAGATGGTTCGCCAATATTCAGTTTATAAAATTCTGCTGTTTGATTACGTAATCGGTTATTATCAGCTTTGTTTGCTATTAAAATAATTGGTTTTTTATGTTTTTTGATAATTTTTAGTAACTCTCGATCAGTTGGTAAGATTCCAGTTTTAGAGTCCACTACAAATAAAACCAAATCAGATTCTTTTAGAGCAACTTCTATTTGATCGTTGATATCTTGGTCTATTTGGTCTTTGACATCATCTAAGCCACCAGTATCAATCAAATCAAAATCTAAGCTATTCCAAGAACAAATAGCGTAATTACGGTCACGAGTTGTGCCAGCTACGCGGGATGTGATGGCTTTTGGTTGAGAAATCAGTTTGTTGAAGAGAGTGGATTTTCCAACATTTACTCTGCCCACAATAGCGACTTTATAAAGTTTCGGCATATATTTTTATTAAATTTCTTTGTCAGTTGTGGTAGGGGTGGAAGTATTAAGTAGAGCTGGGTCAATAGTCGTGATAATTTCTATGTTTTCATCAATTGATTGATCGGAACCCAAGATTATCAAAAAGTCTAATTGAGCTAATTCGTTATTTTCATTACGAATATCCCAATTTGTAGTAACAGCACTGCTTGAGTATTCTATCGGTGGATTGTCTAGTACTTTGACGGAAAAAATAGATTCCAATGTTTTTTTGGTTTTTGGTTTTTGTTTTGTATAATCGTAAATAATTGTTTGTGTTTTATCTTGTTCAGCAGCATTGCCATAGCGTAAAACTTGATAGTTCATATAGCTAAGATAATTTACCGCTTTTAAAGCTAATCCAGGGACATCAGTGCCATTTTGGATAACGATATTAGCGTCTTCGTTACTAACTTCACTGATATCAAATATGTTATTGGCTAGTTGTTGTATTTGTTCAAAATTACCGGTGACTGGTTGTAAAATATAAGCTCCAGCTAGAGAAATGCCAGCTTTCAAGAATCCTCCTGGTCTATTGTCAATCGATTGAATGTCTATTTTTTGACTATCTAGACCTTTGACCATATGTACTAATTTAACAGCCTCCCATGGTTCCATATCTGTTTGAGTGTATTGATTAACAATGGAAAAAAGACTAGTAATTTTTTTCGGATTAATCAGAGTGTTAAAAGATGTGATTTTATCTTTAACAGCAGCTAGTATTTTTTGTTGTCTTTTGCTACGAGCAAAATCTGATCCTTCACCATTATTACCATGTCGAGAACGAGCAAATCTTAAAGCTGTTAGGCCATCCATTTTTTGTTCCCCAGTAGTGAATGAAACCTCTTGGTATTTATAATCCGCGGTTGGAAATTGTTTATCAACAAAACTACGATCAACGGTTACTTTTACACCATCAATAGCATTAATAATTTCTATAAAGCCAGCAAAATCAACAGCTACAAAATAATGTATTGGTACACCTAGTGTTTCTGAAACAACTTGTTTTGTAAATTCTCCGCCACCTTGACCGTTATTTTTGCCAATAGTATAAACGCTATTTATTTTACGATAGTTGTGTGAATCGATCGGCACGATCATATCACGAGGAATAGAGATGACTGATGCTTGTTTAGTGGATGGCTTAAAACTGGCCAACATAATCGTATCTGTTAAGTATGGGCCATTATGTCCAGCGCCACCCATGCCTAAGAGGAGAAAGTTTATTCTATCTTCTTGCTCACCATTTAGATATTTTTCACTCGGAGCAATGATATTTACAATTTGCCTTAGTAAATAACTATGTTTAATACCAGATAAAAAACCATCATTACCAGCACTTAATATTTTTCCTGATAAACTTAGTATTATTATCAAGAATATAAAAAAATAGGAAAATTTCTTCCTTTTGTTGCGTTTTGGTTTTTTATAAGACGGACGTCTTGCAATGCTATTATCTTGAACTGGTCTAGATTTTTTAGCTCGCTTAGATTCAGTAAACCCCGCACTCTGTTTATCTGGCCGTGACTCATCTTCTAAAAAATTAATTGTACGTTTTGTAAAGTCAGGAGAGCCCATATCGGCACTTTTTTCTATTATTTTACTATTTAAAGTAATTGCATTATACTAATAAAAAGCTTAAAAGTCAATCCTATTGACAATTTGACTATTTTACTTAAATAAGCTCTAAAGGCTTGTTTATTAGCTTAAAAACGTTTGCTTTTAGTCTGTCCTTTGTGTATAATAATTTTGTTTAATCAGAATTTATTATAGATATGAACCAAAAAATAAAATCAAAAGAAAAAAAGGCAGAGGAGTTAGATAGTATTAAAGAAGTGGAGTCTCAAGATTTAAATATTAATCGTTTTGCTCATGAACAAGAAAATACTTTGTTAGTTTGGGCAAAAAAGTTTGGTTTATTGGTTTTTGAGGTAGTTAAAGTAGTATTGATTTCCTTGGCTATTATTTTACCGGTTCGTATGTTTTTGATTCAACCTTTTTATGTAGAAGGTGCTTCCATGGAACCAAATTTTTATAATAAAGAATATTTGATTATTGACGAAATATCTTATCGTTTCAATGAACCACAAAGAGGTGATGTAGTAGTTTTTCGAAATCCAGATAGAACTAATCAATATTATATTAAACGAGTGATTGGTTTGCCAGGCGAAAGCGTAGAGATTGTCTCTGGAATTGTTTCAATTGATGGTAATGAATTAGCAGAGGATGAGTATATAGAAAATTTATCAATTAAAAATTTATCGTCAGTAAATTTAGAAGCAGATGAATATGTTGTTTTAGGGGATAATCGTATGGTTAGTCGAGATTCTAGATCATTTGGTCCATTGGATAAAAAATATATCATTGGTAAGGTTTGGTTTAGAGGTTGGCCCATTGATAGAGCATCAACTTTTAATAGACCAACATACTAGATATTTCCAAATCCTCACTGTTAAATAATAAATTGTAATTGAAATATTATGTCACCAAAGAAAAAAACAGCTAAAACTAGCATTAGATTAGTAAAAGGAATGAAAGATATTT
>Ga0257125_1001619_pt1 | contig 21916 bp, 17 predicted proteins | sample SI106_200metaG_FD_190183 | JGI IMG/M metagenome (GOLD analysis project Ga0257125, IMG submission 190183) | Marine microbial communities from Saanich Inlet, British Columbia, Canada - SI106_200 | ecosystem: Environmental > Aquatic > Marine > Inlet | place: Canada: British Columbia | collected... | reverse complement strand
CATTGTTACTTACTTTGTTTTATCGTCATTTTCCTGATTTGATTCGTCATGGCCATGTTTATGTGGCTCAGCCACCACTTTATCGTGTCCAAAAAGGCAAAGACATTACTTGGGTTTACAACGATGAAGATTTGGAAAAAATCAAAAAACAATATGGCATCTCAGAAGAAGACTTGGTTATTTTAGAAGATGAAGAAGGTGAAGATGAAGAAACTACTAAAGAAGCAGAGGTGGCCAGCAAAAAATCTGGCAAAGTAAATATTCAACGCTACAAAGGTTTGGGTGAGATGAATCCAGGACAGCTTTGGGAAACTACTATGGATCCAGCCAAGCGAGTGATGAAAGTCGTTAATATTCAAGAAGCTGCCAAAGCTGATGAAACTTTTGAAATATTAATGGGGGCTGAAGTAGCTCCTCGTAAAAAATTTATCCAGACGCATGCCAAGTATGTCAAAAATTTAGATATATAACTCACAATTAATTTACAAGCATATGTCAGAAGAACAACAACCAATTATTCAAGATGTGCAACCACAAGTGGAGGGGAAAAAGTTGCCTGACAAAGAACCAGAAAAATTTGAAATAAAAAACATAGCTCTATTCGTTGTTATTATTGTAGTGGCTATAATTTTAGGAATTAGTTCTCGTAATTCTAAGACGGAAGAAGATTTTATGAATGAGATGTCTGATGTGGTAGATAGTGTAGATAATCAAACTCCAGGTGGGGTAGTAATGGGAGAAAGAGAAGAAGAAGCTAATAGCGAGACTAATACTGAACAGCTCAACAAAGAAAAATGGTATGTCTATTGGAATGAAGACACTAAATTATGGATGGCTTATCCTGATTGGATACCACTAGGAGTTGGTGCGAATTATGATTTCAAAGTTGAATCTCGATCAACTTTGGATGCTGGAGAGGATGTTTTACTTGATCAACAAAATTTAGCTAATGGTGAGTATGGTCAGGATTTAGAAACAAATTTATCAGCCTCTCGTCAAGTAATTGATTTTAATGGTTGGTATGCCAAGCAGTATATGATTTTGGAAAATAGCAATGAATGCAATCTTTCTTTTAATCGTAGTTTGATTTTTTATGCCAAAGGGGAGCAAATTAGAATTAGTTTATCTCTGAATAAAGATAAACAAGCGCAGATTGTTGAACAGATGCCTCAATTTTTTACAACCAAACCGGCTTGTGGTGATCAACCAGTTTGGATTCAGGACAAACAAACTGAATTTTATCAAACTTTAGCTACTCATCAAGGCACTGGATTAGCCCAAGAATGGTATATTATATTTGATCGTATTATCAGCACTATTAAGCTATATTAGCTTAAATAAGGCATAAATATAGGCAAAATAAGGGCAAGGGTATAGAACCCTTGCCAAGATTGCTTTTTTGTGATATATTAGTGTCGTGATAAACAGCTGTCCCAAAGGCTGTTTTAAAAAACTTGTATAAATTATATGAACAAACTAATTGCTTATCTAAAAGGTTCTCGTGAAGAATTATCCAAAGTTGTTTGGCCTTCTCGTGAAATAATTGTCAATCACAGTGTTATGGTGATTGGTATTTCTATAGCTGTAGCTATTTTCTTAGGTGCAATTGATTTTATTTTAACTAAAGTCTTAGAAGTGGTTATTAGATAATTTTAAATATTATGCCAAAACAAACTTCACAACAAGGAAAACGATGGTATGTTTTACATACTTATTCTGGTTATGAAGAAAATGTTTGTCGCAATTTGCGTCAGAGAATTGAATCTATGGACATGGAAGACAAAATCTTTGATGTTTTGATTCCAACTGAGACCAAGATTAAGATTAAAAATGGAAAAAGAAAAACCGTTAAAGAAAAAATCTTTCCTGGTTATGTTTTGGTAAATATGGTTGTGACTGATGCCTCTTGGTATGTTGTTCGTAATACACCAAATGTGACAGGTTTTGTAGGATCTGGTACTACTCCAACTCCAGTTTCAGAATCTGAAATAAAAGCCTTGATGCAACGTATGGGACAAGAAGAGCCGGAGTATAAGGTTGATATTACAATTGGCGAATTAGTCAAGATTACCGATGGACCTTTCAAAGATTATGAAGGCAAAGTTTCAGAAATAGACGAAGCTCGTGGTAAAGCCAAGGTATTGGTTTCTATGTTTGGTCGTGAGACTCCAGTTGAGTTAGATTTTTTACAAATCAAAAAATTATAATTATAAATTGAGGGAGCTTGATTAGTCATTAAGCGTTTGCACCTCGCAATTTAATATTTTTATGGCAAAAGAAGTAAAACAATTGGTTAAGATGCAAATTCAAGCCGGTAAAGCTACTCCAGCTCCACCGGTTGGTACTGCTTTGGGGCCGCATGGTCTCAATATCCAAGAATTTTGTGTCAAATTCAATGATGCTACCAAAGATCGTATGGGAGAAATAGTCCCAGTAGATTTATCTATCTATGAAGATAGGACTTTTGATTTTGTACTGAAGACTGCTCCAGCTTCTGAAATGATCAAAAGGAAACTAAATTTGAAAAAAGGATCAGGTAGTCCTTTGCAGGAAAAGGTCGGTAAACTTACAGACAAGGATTTGACTGAAATCGCTCAGGCCAAGATGCCTGATCTCAATACTGATGATGTCAAAGCTGCTAAAAAGATAATCGCTGGTACTGCCCGTCAAATGGGTGTCCGAGTAGAGGAATAAATATATGGCTAAAATTGGAAAAAGACTCAAAGAAGCCAAGGCTAAAGTTGAGTCAGATAAAGTTTATGAAATTTCAGAAGCTATCAAACTAGCCAAAGAAACTTCTAAAGTAAAATTTGATGCTAGTCTAGAAGTTCATGTTCGTTTGGGTATTGATCCCAAAAAAGGCGATCAGATTATCCGCGGCTCTGTAGTTTTACCACATGGTACTGGCAAAGATATCAAAATTGCTGCTTTTGTAGCTGATGATAAAGCTAAAGATGCTAAAACTGCCGGCGCCGATCTTATTGGTAATGAAGATTTGATTGAACAAATCAAAAAAACCAGCAAAACAGATTTTGATATTGCAGTTGCTACTCCTGATATGATGCCTAAGTTGGCTGCCATTGCCAAGATTCTAGGACAAAAAGGTTTGATGCCAAATCCAAAAGCTGGCACCATTGGTCCTGATATCGCTAAGTTGGTTGAAGAACTCAAAAAAGGTAAAGTAGCTTATAAAAATGATTCTCAAGCCAATATTCATATTTTGATAGGTAAGATGTCATTTGATGATGCTAAGCTACAAGAGAATTTTATTACTTTCTTGGATTCATTGAAAAAATCAAAACCCCAAAGTCTCAAAGGAACTTTTATTAAGAATATGGCCATTAGTTCATCTATGGGACCTGGTATCAAAGTATCTATAAATTAAAATTATATTTTATCTCAAAAAGAAAAGACTCGCAGATTTGCGAGTCTTTTTGTTTGTCTAAGACGACGGTTTGACTTGCTGGGCAGACTTGACGATTGGTTTGTCAGCATCATCTTCACCGCTTAGGCAAGCACCACAAGCTTTGATAGCCCGCATCTCTTTGAGAGTACGAGCTTGCTTGATTTTGGGTGGTATATTGCCCATCATGGGTCTTTCACAGATTGGACAGAAAAAGACCAAGGCAACGACGAGTTCTTCTAGCTCAGCCACTGTAGTGGCTGCATTGACCTCGGCTTGATCATGACCTTCTTTGATACGATTGTATCTGATTAGAGCCATTTCTCTCTCCTTTTGAATGAAACAAGTTTCAAGGTAATATATATTATATTTAGTATTTTGTCAATCCTGATTTGACAGGTTCAAAAACTTGCTTTATACTAAAAAACAATAATTTAAATATGAAAATTTTTAACTGCCAACCAAATACTAAGAAACACAGCGCTAAACATTATCGCTGGTATTTTGGTATCTTAGTTGATGGTTAATATATATAATATTTATTAGAATTATTATAATTTAATATAAATTTTAGATAATTGGCTATCAACTAGAGTTGATGGCTTTTTTTGTTGTATAAAAAAGTTCTTTCAAACCCACAAAGGAGGTCCGACATGACTTTCATCAAAATCCCAATGTCTCGTGTTCTGCAAGAGGCTTGGCAAGAACGCTTGGCCAATAAGCCTACGCGAGCTGAATTGATTCAAATCATTCAGCAAATTGCTGTCTGGCGTGAAGAAGCAACGACCGAGCTTTTTAAGCACGAGTTGTCTCTAACTGACAAAGAGCTAGAGATAATCGTCGAACATGTACCAGAATACAGACAACGAGCTGCTCGTTTGCTTGCTCGGATCAATGACTGGGCAGCTTTGCAGGCAGCTCATTGGCATGGAAGGGGGTGAATGATGTCTGATATGCCAGAACGTGATGATAGTTTTGTTCGCGAGGATACAATCGGCTGGACAGGTAATCATCATGACGAAATCGGCCTCAAAGATAGTGGCCAATACCAGGCAATTACTGGCCAAGAAGATCATAGTTTTTCCGATGTTTCTTGGTCTGGTGACAGTGTCTCGGGAGACGCCATTTTCCCTGGCTGATCTAACCTCGCTTTGTATTTTACAAGGCGAGGTTATCAAAAAATCAATTATTTGATATATATTTTAGCTTATGCTAAGTTAAACTTAAATATTAATAGAAAACATATGAATTTAGTATTACAGACAAAAATTGAACAAATACCACAGGTGATGTTTTATCCTGTTTTGGAGGACAATCAAGCTATTGTTAAGCTGATAGAATCTTTTGATTATGAAGATCAGTCAGCTATTTTGACTCGTCTTAAAACAGAAAAATTTGTTGGTAAAAAATCTCAGGTTTTTGTTATCAATGAACCAGAATTATCAGTAGTATTATTAGGTTCTGGTCAAAATAAAAAATTAAATCCAGAAGATTGGAGAGTGTTAGCTGGTCAGATTATAGCTTATCTTCAAAAATATTCAGCCAAAAATATTGGTCTTGTAGCTCAAAATTGGTTTAAAAATAATTCTAATCTTGAATTACTTGGACAGTCTTTAGCTGAAGGATTATTGCTAGCAAGTTATGAATTTATTAAATACAAGAAACCTGATAAAAATAAGATTAATATTATTATTGAAAATATTTTTGTTGAGATTGATCAAGTTAAGAAAAATAAATTTCAAAAAGGATGGGATGTTGGTATGCTTATGTCTGAAGCTACTAATCTAGCTCGTGATCTAGTCAATGAACCAGCAGGTGTGATGACTCCGACTTTTTTGGCAGATACAGCTAGACAGATTGCCAAAGATAATTCAAATATCACAGTCAAAATTTTAGACAAAGAAGCTTGTCAAAAATTAGGCATGAATGCTTATCTGGGAGTTGATCAAGGCTCTGAACAGCCTTTACAATTTATACATTTAATATACAAACCAGCTCGCAAGTCCAAAGAAATTATTGCTCTGGTAGGTAAAGGTATTACTTTTGATAGTGGTGGGCTCAATATCAAAACAGGCGATAGCATGTCACAGATGAAAATAGACATGGCTGGATCTGCTACTGTACTTGGTATTTTTGCTAGCATTGGAAAATTAAAACCAAATATGGAAGTCCACGGCATTGTAGCTGCTTGTGAAAACATGCCATCTGGTACAGCTCTCAAGCCTGGTGATGTCATTAGTAATATGCAAGGCAAAACTATTGAGATTGGCAATACTGATGCAGAGGGTAGGGTTACTTTGGCTGATTCTCTTGCTTATGCTCAAAAAAAAGGTGCCAAGATTATCATTGACTTAGCTACTTTGACGGGAGCTTGTATGATTGCCTTGGGGCCAGAATATACAGCTTTGTTTGCCAATGATAAAGACCTTGCTAGAGATTTGTTGAAAACAGCAGATAGTACTGGAGAAAAAATATGGCAATTGCCTTTACCTGAAGAATATAAAGAACTCAACAAAAGTAAGATAGCTGATATTAATAATATTCCTAATACTCGTTATGGTGGCGCCATTACAGCAGCTCTGTTTTTACAAGAATTTATCAATCAAGATATTAAATGGTCTCATTGGGACATAGCAGGACCTGCTTATGCGGAAAAACCTTTTAATAGTTATACTCCTCAGGGAGGAGTAGGCTTTGGTGTCCGGACTTTACTTACATGGTTATTAGCCAAATAATATAGAGGTTTTGGGGGCTATTGACCCGTTCGACTTCGCTCAGGGTCAACCCGATGTATTATAGGGTTGACAGTATTTAAGAATTTGCTATACTATAAGCAGTTCTTTTTCCAAGGTAATCTTCAACGATCACATGCGGGCTTCGACGTTCTCTGACACGCTTCTTCTTTTCTCCTTTCTCCTTGACCGCCTCCGATGGATCATACCATGACGATCGCCTCCAGACCCTTGTAGCTTTGCTGCAAGGGTTTTTCTTTTGCTTGACAATATATTTTATATAATATAATATATATCCACTTATGATCTTTCCATTTTTTTAGAAATGTCGGATGGCCCATTCCCCCTCTCGTGTGCTGCGCTTTTTCCGACAGACCCTCGTTGCCTTGCAATGAGGGTTTTTTCTTTGTATAATAAAAAAGCCCTATCCTAGGATAGGGGGTAGTAACCTGAATGCCCCTCGAGCAATGCTTGAGGGGTTTTAATTATATTTATTAGAAGTAGCTGTAAAGCCTTTTTTGATAATAGATTCCAAAATCAAATGACTAGTATCGATAATTTCGGCTAGTTTTTTCTTTTGTTCAGTATTGAATTTTTTCAGCACAAATTCTTCAGCACTACCTCGCTGTGGTCCGATACCTAGCCTGATGCGTATAAAGTCTTTTGACTTGAGATGTTTGATAGTTGATTCGACTCCTTTGTGTCCACCAGCAGATTTTTTGCGGGAGACTCTTATTTTGCCAAAAGGCAAATCTATATCATCGTAGATAACTACAATCTTGGAAGTAGGTATTTTATAAAAACTTTTTAGTTTTTTGACAGCTCGTCCAGATTCATTCATATAAGTAAGTGGTTTGGCAATTATATTTTTTTCTCGTTTGGTTTTGAAATCAGCTATAGCAGAATTGCTAGACTTGTGTGATTTCCAATTCAAGTCTTTTTTATCTGCCAAAGAATCCAAAACGAGCCAACCAAAGTTGTGACGAGTATTGCTATATTTTTTGTCAGGGTTTCCTAGTCCAATGATCAAACGCATATTTTTGTTTTAAGTATCTTGTACATTTTGACTCTTGTTAACAACAATTTTGATAGGTACACCTTCAAAACCAAATTTGTACCTTAGATTGTTTTCAATAAATCGTAAGTAAGAATCATGTAATTCAGCTTTAAAATTCATCTTAATAGCAAAGACAGGAGGATTGGTTCTGATTTGTTTCAAACTATAAATATAAGGATGTTTGGTACCTTTGCCCCTAGATGGTTTATGTTTTTTGACTATTTTTTTGAGTAATTTGCTCAAACCATTTTCAGTAATAGTCTTATTTTTTTCTTTATAAATATCTACCATCAAAGTCAATAATCTTTTGAGTCTTATTTTTTGAGTGGCAGAAGTAAAGATAATAGGCGCCCAAGTAATAAAAGGCAAAAACCTTTGATAATATTTTGTATATTCATTAATAGTATCTTTGTCTTTTTCAGGAATAAGATCCCATTTGTTGGCTACAATAATAATACCTACGCCATGTTCTTGAGCTTCATTGATAAGATGTTTGTCTTGCCAACTGAGTTTTTTGGAAACATCAGTCATTAGGATCATAATATCAGCTCTTTTGAGAGTTTTGAGACTTTGTTCGACGCTTTGTTTTTCAAAACCATCTTTGCTTTTTTTACTGCGTCGTCTGATTCCAGCTGTGTCTATTAGAGTTAGTTTTTGTTTTTCAAAATTCAAAATTATATCTTGAGCATCACGAGTGGTATGAGGTGTAGAGGATACTACTAGGCGTTTTGCACCCAAGAGAGCATTGATTAGAGATGATTTACCAACATTTGGTCTACCAACTATAGCTACTTTAATATTTGATTCTTCTTCTGAAACAGATTTTCTGACGTTTGGTTTTTTTATTTTTTTTAATTCTTTGACAACCTCGTCAAGTAAATCACCAGTACCGACACCGCTGGTAGCTGAAGTAGGCCATGGTTCATCAAAGTTCAATTTATAAAATTCAGCAATATTTTGACGAGCTTTATTATTGTCTGTTTTATTGGCTACTAGCAAGACAGGTTTTTTTGTTTTTTGTAATATTTTGGTTAGATTAGTATCTTCTGGCATGATGCCAGTTTTGCTATCAACCACAAACAAAATCAAATCAGCTTCTTTTACTGCTTGTAGGGCTTGTTCGCTGATAGCCTTGTCTATTTTGTCTATTGCTTTACTGACCAAGCCACCGGTATCTATAATATTAAAATCAAGATCTTTCCAAGTACAGACAGCGTAGTTACGATCACGAGTTGTCCCAGCTACATTAGAGATAATAGCTTTGTTGGCTGCTAGAAGACGATTAAACAATGTTGATTTACCAACATTAACTCGACCGACTATTGCTACGTTATAAAGTTTAGACATATATATTTATTCTTCTTCCTCTTCTTCTATTATTTCTATAGTTGAAGTTGTTGTACTAGCTAATAATGAAGGATCAATTGTAGTGATGATTTCTCTATCTTCATCAATTTCTTGATCAGATCCCAAAATAATCAAAAAATCTAATTGTTCATATTCATCTTCATCATCCAAAATATTCCAATTGGCGGTGATAACAGAGTTGCTATATTCTATAGGGATATTGTCAGTGCTTTTAGTAGCAAAGATTGCTTCTAGAGATCTTTGAGTTTGGGATTTATCGTTAGTATAAGTATAGATGATTGTGCTTATTTTGTCTTGTGTGTCAGAGTTTCCATAACGCAGGACATTGTAGCCTACTTGAGTAAGGTGGTTGACTGCTTTGAGTGCAAGTCCTGGTACATCTGTACCATTTTGGACAACTATTTTAGAATTTTCCAAAATGCCATGTTCAATATCAAAAATATTTTTTATTAATAATTCTATCTGATCAAAATTACCAGTCACTGGCTGAAGGATATAAGCTCCAGAGGCTGCAATACCACCACTCAGATAACCACCAGGTCTATCATCTATAGATTGATGGACAATTTCTGTAGTATTGAGATCTTTGCCCATATGGACCAGCTTGACTGCTTCCCAAGGCTCTATATCGGTAGTGGTGTATTGATTAAATAGAGAAAACAAACTAGTTATTTTTTTTGGATTGATCAAAGTATTAAAAGATGTGATTTTATCTTTGATGCCTAATAAGACTTTTTGTTGTCGTTTGATACGAGCAAAATCAGAACCTTCGCCATTGTTGCCATGACGAGAGCGAGAAAAACGTAGAGCAGTAGTACCATCCATTTCTTGTTCGCCTTTTTCAAAAGATACTTCGCGGTATTTATAATCGTAAGTAGGGAATTGAGTGTCAGTAAAGCTACGATCAACTGTGACATCTACGCCACCGATAGCATCAACAATTTCTACAAAGCCATTGAAATCTACAGCTGCAAAATAATGAATTTCCATATTAAAAGTACGACCAACGACTTCTTTCATTAGTTCGCCACCGGTAGTGTCATCTTCTTGTTGACCAATAGTATAGATAGAGTTTATTTTACGATAGTTACCTGAGCTCAAAGGGACAATCATATCACGGGGTAGTGATATCATAGCTGCTTCTTTGGTAGATGGTTTGAAACTAGCGATGATAATAGTATCAGTCAAATAAGGTCCATTGTGTCCAGCCCCACCCATACCCATCAATATAAAGTTAATGCGATCTTCTTTTTCACCTTGCAAATATTTTTCAGCTGGAGATATGATATTTGTAATTTGCCTGATTAGGTAACTATTTTTTACTCCACCCAAAAAGCTATCATTATCTTTGGAGAGAGTTGTAGATATGACAAGAAATAAAATTATAAGAATTATAAAAAAGCAGGAAAATTTTTTTCTTTTTCCTGATGACTTTTTTGCTTTTACTTTTTTGATTGGTCTGGTTTTGTAAGATTGATTTGATTGATCTTCTTCTTTCCAGGCCTCATCCAGCAGGTTAATTTTTCGTTTTTTAAAATCTGATTTCATACTCAAATAAAGTAAATCTATTATACTAATAGATAGGATAAAAGTCAATGATTATCGGTAATATATGCTATTTGCTTTTAATTTTAGCATTGTGTATAATGAACTTTGTAAAACTAATTTTTAAACAAAATTTGGACATGGAATCCAATAAAGGAAATAAACAAGCAGACAATCAGAATTCTATGTCAGAAGATGACTTTGATATGAGTCATTTTTCTGATAAAGGAGAGAGTATAGCTACTTCTTGGGCCAAGAGATTTGGCCTATTGGTTTTTGAAGTAGTCAAAGTTGTTGTGATTTCTTTGGCCATTATTTTGCCAATTCGTTTGTGGCTGGTACAGCCTTTTTATGTTGAAGGAGCATCCATGGAGCCAAGTTTTTATGATAGTGAATATCTGATTATCAATGAGATATCTTATCGTTTTGAAGAGCCACAACGTGGTGAAGTTATTATTTTTAGAAATCCTCAAAATACAAAAATATATTTTATCAAACGAGTATTGGGTTTGCCTGGTGAGACAATTGAAATCAAACAAGGCAAAGTTTTTATTGACGATGAATTGATTGAAGAAAGTTATATAGAAAATTTTTCTACACAAAGCAAACAAGCCACTATTTTGGCAGAGGATGAGTATTTTGTAATGGGTGACAACAGAACCAATAGTTTTGATTCTAGATCAATTGGTCCAATCAAAGCCAAACACATTATTGGAAAAGTTTGGGTAAGAGGATGGCCCTTGGATAGGATTAATACTTTTAATTTACCTACTTATTAATTTTATGGCTAAGCAAAGTAAAATTCAATTGGTCAAAGGCATGAAAGATATCTTGCCTGACGAACAATTAGCATGGGATGTTATTAGAGACAGTGTCAAAGCTTTTGCTCATAGCTATGGTTTTTCTAGAATGGATACTCCGATGGTTGAATTTACCAACTTATTCAAAAGAACAGTTGGTGAAAGTACAGATATAGTAAGCAAAGAGATGTATTCCTTTGTAGCTCCTGGCGGTGACAAGCTTTCACTTCGTCCAGAGTCTACAGCTAGTGTAGTGAGAGCTTATATTGAGCACGGCATGCTCAATTTACCACAACCAGTCAAACTTTATTATATTGGACCTCAATTTAGATACGACAAGCCACAAGCTGGACGTTATCGTCAGTTTTGGCAGTTTGGTTTTGAGTCTTTGGGTAGTGATGATCCAGTGATTGATGCTCAGATGATTGCTATTTCTTATAAAATAGTCAAAGAATTGGGTCTTGATGTCGAGATTCAAATCAATAGTGTTGGTGATAAAGAATGTCGCCCTCAATATATCAAAGTTTTGAAGACATATTATCAAAGTCACAAAAAAGATCTTTGTAAAGTTTGTCAGACCCGTTTACTCAAAAATACTTTGCGTTTGTTGGACTGCAAAAATAAGACTTGTCAGGAATTATCTGATCAAGCTCCGCAAATTGTTGATCATCTTTCAGAAAATTGCAAAGAACACTTTATGATGGTTTTAGAATATCTTGATGAAATGGATATTGCCTATAATCTCAACCATAAGATTGTCAGAGGACTGGATTATTATACACGGACTGCTTGGGAAGTTGTCACTACTGGTGAAGAAGGTAAGTTGCATGCTATTGGTGGTGGAGGACGTTATGATGAATTGGTAGAAATACTAGGCGGTCGTTCGACACCAGGAGTTGGTTTTGCGATGGGTATTGAAAGAATTTTATTAAAAGTTCAAGAAGCCAAGATCAATCTTAATAAAACAAAAGATTATGATGTCTACGTCGCTCAACTTGGTATAGAGCCACGTAAAAAAGCTCTCAAGCTATTTGATGATTTACGTATCAATGGATTCAAAGTAACAGCTGACATGGCCAAAAAGGGTCTTAAAGATCAAATGGATATAGCCAATAAACGAGGTGCACCCTATACTTTGATTTTGGGACAAAAAGAAATTTCTGATGAAACAGTTTTGCTTAGAGATATGGAAAGTGGTGTTCAAGAAGTTTTTGATTACAAAAAAATCAAGACGGAATTAAGAAAACGCCTTGCTAATAAGGAAGTAAAAATCACCAAAGTCAAAAAATAACAAGATTTATACAATTATCTAAAGAGTCAATATGTTTTGGTCAAAATATATTGACTTTTGTTTTAAAATCTGTCATTATGATAGTAGGAATAATCACTTTTTGAGTGTTATTCTTTGCATAATCTTTAATCAATTTTTTACAAAGAAAGAGAGGTGAAAAATAGTGTTGGAAGTCAAAAGAAAAGATGGAGAATCATTTGAAAGTCTAATTCGTAGATTTACTAAGAAGACTATCCAAAGTGGTAAGATTTTACAGGCGAAAAAAGTAAGATTTTTTAATAAAGACAAGAGCAAAAGAGAACAAAAAGAAGGTGCTCTTCGCCGTAGGACCATTACCTCCAAAATGGACTATATGAAAAAAATTGGCAAACTAGATGAGTTTGCATTAAAACGACGCAAGAGAAGATAGTCGTCGTATTTTATTTTTACAAAATATGTCCCTACAACAAGATATTGATAATAATTTAGTACAAGCACTAAAAGATAAAGATACTACCAAAGTATCAACTTTGCGCATGCTCAAAAGCGCTTTACAAAATCAAGCCATTGCCCTGAAACAAACTGATCTTGATGATCAAACAGTCGTGGCCGCTATCCGTAAAGAGCTCAAAAAAAGACAAGATGCTATGGCTGCTTACAAGTCGGCTGATAGGCAAGAATTGTTGGAAAAAGAGCAGCAAGAAGCTGATATTTTGTCAGTTTATTTGCCAGCCATGATGTCAGACGATGATTTAGCAAAAATTGTTGATGAAATCATAGCTAATGGCAAAGATAATTTTGGCCAAATCATGAAAGAAGTCATGACCAAGACTCAGGGTCAAGCTGATGGTCAAACTGTGCAGAAACTAGTCAAAGAAAGACTAAATCTATAATTATTTAAATATTTAACAATTTCCCATGCGTATTAATAAAAAAATAACTGTCTTATTTATTGTGTTTTTAGCAGTTATTTTTTTGTTGCCCGATGCAGTCTTAGCTCAGGGGGGCGACACTTATGGTCAAAATGATTTGATCAATGTCAATCTAAGTACCAAAAATCTTAAAGACGTTATTACTGATGTCATTAATATATCTTTAGGTTTCCTTGGTATTATTGCCACCATTATTATATTATATGGTGGTTTTATTTGGATGACTTCACGAGGCAATGCAGATAGTATTGGCCGAGCAAAAAAAATCATCATCAATGGTGTGATCGGTTTAGCTATTATTTTATCATCATATGCTATTGTCCGTTTTATTTTGGTAGAAAATTATGACAATATTTTTGGCCCTGGCGGCGGAGGCCCTGGCGGCGGTTATAGTGGTGGTATTGGTTTGGGCTCTAGTGTATTGGACAATCATTATCCAGCCCGCAATGCTCATGATGTACCACGTAATACTAATATTTATGTTACTTTCAAGGTTCCAATGGATGTAGAAAATATTTTATCTCCAGCAGAGGACCCGCTTTGTACAACTAATTGTATGATTGATAGTAATCATATTAAATTATATAGAAACGACGATGCAATAATATTAGAAGATGATGAGCTACTTGTTACTTTCAATGTTTTGCACAAAGTTTTTGAATTCAACCCTTATGGCGATACTGCCAATCATCTGGGTCAATCTGATGGAGAAGTGCCTTATACTATGGTACTTGATGGCTTAAGCACTGAAGAGGGTGATCTGGCTTTCCCAATTACTGGTTATTATGATTGGAATTTTGAAGTCAGTAATGAACTTGATTTGATCCCACCAAAAGTCACCTCAGTCATCCCTACTGGAGTTGATAATCCGCGCAACAGTGTAGTACAGGTCAATTTTTCTGAAGCAGTAAATCCTATGTATGCTACTGGTGTTGCAGATGATTTAGGTAGTTTTGTTGCTATTAGTGTTTGGGCGCCTGATCCAATATTTTTTGTAGAAGGTGAATATCTTATTTCCAATCAATATAGGACTGTAGAGCTGATTACTGAAGAATTTTGCGGTGTAAATTCTTGTGGTGGTGATGTATTTTGTTTGCCAGAGAATGCTGATTTGACTGGCACAGTCAAAGGTGATGGAGCAGTACCAGATGTTATCACTGACATGGCTGGTAATATATTAGATGGTGACGATAATGAAGAAGCGGGTGGAGATTATATTTGGGAATTTTTTACCAATGATTCTATATATTTGGTTCCACCGGTCATGACTAGTATGACTTCTGGTGGTGGTATACCAGTATCAGATCCTATTTTAGCGACTTTTGATGTAGAATTGTTATCTAGTTCAGTCAACAGTGATTCAATCTCATTTCATCATATTACTGAAGGCGATATGAATTATTGGTTGGGTGTGACTGATGGTGATACTGTAAATATTTATCATGATAGATTAGATCCTGTCGAGCCTTATCATCCTACCCTTACTTCAGGGATCAAAGACGGTTATCAAAATTGTTGGGCACCATGTGTTTGTAATGATCCTGCTGGCGCTTCTTGTGATTGTGATGATGCTATTCATAGTGGTACTTGTCCGGGTACAAATTGTGTTTCAGAATAATATAAAAAAATAAAAATATAAAATGAAAAAAGCATTCGCCATAATTTTTACTACTCTCTTATTTGGCTGGCTAGGTACCAACAAAGTCCTAGCTCAAGTCGATGATCTTTTTGGGCAAAATGATTTAGTCAATGTCAACTTATCGACTAGATCTGTCCAAGATATTGTTTCTTCGGTTATTAATATCTTTTTAGGTTTGTTGGGAGTAATAGCAGTAATATTAATAATATACGGTGGCTTTATATGGATGACCTCTCAAGGTAACGCTGAAAAAATACAGCGTGCCAAGATGCTTATTATTTCAGCTGTGATTGGTCTGGCGATTGTCTTGTCTGCTTATGCTGTTAGTCGTTTTGTGATCAGTCAATTGGTCAATGCTACTGGTGGAGGCCCTGGCGGTCCTGGAGGCCCTGGCGGTCCTGGAGGCCCTGGTATTCCTACTTGTCTTGAACCAGCTGATATAAATGAAATAGCTATCTGTGGAATACAGCCAACATCACAAGGAGTTGGTGGAGCAATTCGAATTAATGGCTGGCATTTTGGTGCTTATGATCCAGCTACTAGTATAGTAGAAATAGGCGGTTTAGCTGCTGAAATAGCTAGTTGTGGTGACGACGACAACTGGAATAATAATTATATTATAGCTATTGTACCAAGCTTGACACCTAATAATTATGCAGTTGATGTCAAAAATTCCATTGATGAGACTGGTGATTCTTATGAATTTTTAGATGTAGTTGAATTAGTTAATCCTAGTATTTTTTGTCTTGAGCCGAGCTTTGGACCAGTTGGAACAACAGTTGATATCCAGGGTATTGGTTTTGATGATGTAGCAGATACAGTCAATATGACTGGATGGGTTGGTGGTGAAGTTCCAATTGATGTACCAGTCACTGGTATCTGGTCAGATGAGCTTATCCAAGTCACTATTCCACCACAAGCTCTATATAGTGATATGACAGTTACTGTAGGTGGTGATACTAGCAATCCTTATCTTTTTGATGTAACTTGTGCTGTCGATGGTGATTGTACCTCAGGTTGTTGTCATTCTCTTTCTTGTCGTCCAGACTTTGTTTGTACAGGTGATGATGGTAGTCCTTATATCAATTTTATTGATCCTCCAGATGGTGCAACTGATAATCTAGTGACTATTTTTGGTAACAATTTTGGTGAAGTTTTGGGTAATGTTTATTTTGAAACAGCTGCAGATGGTGTTTTCACCCTTGGTGACTTTCCAAGTGATATTCCAGGAGCTGGCTGTTCCAATTATTGGACTGATACAGCTATTATTATTGCTGTGCCTGATGACGCTCGTATGGATTTGGGCCAGGTCTATGTCAGGACTAGTGATGGTCAAGAGAGTAACAATCATGGTTTTACAAAAAATTTGATGGTCAGGCCTGGTATTTGTGCTTTGGATTCTATTGAAGGAGCGCCAACTACTATGGTAACTGCCAATGGTAACAATATAGAAGCAGATAGTATGTTACTTTTTGGAGGTAGAAATAGTTTTGATATAGTAGTAGATCCAACATTTAGAATTGATGCTCGCGTACCATATATGGAAGCAGATGATGTTGCTGTACAGATAGAATTAGATGGTGAGTTGAGTAATTCTTTTCCTTTTAGAGTTTTACCAGATTCTGGTGGTGTTCCTGTTATTTCTGATATTTCACCTGGAGATGGTCCAACTGGTGAATATATTACAGTTATGGGTGCCAACTTTGGTAGCAATATGGGCCAATTGATATTTGATGATGGTTGGATTGAATTCAATGCTGATTTTGATTTTCCACCTCAGTGTATGGGCCATACTTGGCAAAATTCTATGATTATTGCCAAAGTACCAGAAGTCCCTGGTTTGGGTAATTATAATGTCAGAGTAGTTAGAGATGGTGATTGGGTTGTTAGTAATGATTATCCTTTTGATATAACAGGTGGTGAACCTAAACCAGGACTTTGTCTGGTAGATCCTGACAATGGTCCGGGAGGAAACTTTATAGATTTGTATGGTGACAATTTTGGAGTTGCCGGTAGTGTTGTCTTTTATAATGAACAATTATCCACAGGTGTGCCTTATAATGACAATCAAGTTTTAGATGTACAAATACCATTTACTGCTCAGACTGGCCCGGTCTTAGTTGAAAGAGTTCCGGGTGGTGATGAGAATCGTAGTAATCCAATTAATTTTAGCTTTGGTGGTTGTACAGATGATAGTGAGTGTGAGCTTGGTGAATCTTGTTGTACAGGTAATTTTTGTGCTGTGGATTGTGTACCAGAGCCAGTATTTTGTGATTATACTTGGACAATTACTACTGAATCTGATTTTTATATTATGGACAGAGGTCCAATCTGTGAAGATTCTTGTACCACTGGAGAAGTTTGGGTTGATTTTAGTCAGATGGTTTGGCCAGCTGACTTGAATACAACCAATTTTGGTATTTATTTGTGTATTGCTGGTGATTGTGAAGATTTAGATCTTGCTACAAATTTGGTAGATCCGGCTGGTATAATACAAACACCAATAGTTGTTGACGAACAATACAACATTACTTTGGGTCATGCTGCTTTTGATGTTGATAATCGTTATAGAGTAATGGTCAACGAAAATTTACGAGATAACAATGGATTTTTCTTAGGGCCTGATCCAAAACGTACTTGGGATTTTGGCGTAGGAGAAGACAATTGTATTGTTGAGTCAGTGACAGTTATTCCAACTGAAAAAACTACAATTGAAGGTACAACAGTAGATTATTTGGCTAGAGCTTATACAAGTGAAGGCATTTGTTATCCTGGTGGTCAATCAATTATCTGTGATGGTGATTCTGATTGCGCTTGGACTTGGTTTTCTAGCAGTCCAGCTATTGCTGATATTCCACCACTTGATTCTGCTTCTAATATAGCTGAGACTTTTACAGTTGGTGGTCCAATCAATATAGTAGCTCGAACTACACAACCGATTGTGGGTGGTACTGAGACTGAGGGTGTAGGACAATTGACAGTTGTGCCAGCTGAATTGGCTATTATGGATTATTGGCCAGATTGTGATGGTGGTTGTGCTAATTTAGCTGTTGGTCTTGACTTTAATATTCCTTTATCTGGACCACTGAATCAAGATGATTTTTTGATCACAGATTCAGTTGGTGAGGTTTTCAATCTAGCTAATCTGACTGTTGGTCCTTATGGTGACAACACTCGTGTGAATATAGCTCATGCTCCATTTGAAATTAACGAAACCTATACTATAACTATTTTTGGTAGTTTGAGGAGTGAATCAGGCGATACTTTGGGTGAAGATTTTTCTTGGGACTTTGTGACCGGGGATAGCATTTGTGATGTTGACGAAGTTATAGTCTATCCAGAAACTGCTAATGCAACTCTTCCAGGTGAACTAATGCCATATGCAGTAGTTCCATTTGATAATGAATCATCTTGTGGTTTGGTGGTAATTGACTGTGATACTTGTACCTATAACTGGGAATCAAGTGAGATTGATGTAGCTACTATTCCTCCTATTGATAGCCCAGGTAATACAGCTACTGTTACTTTGTTAGTAGGCGAGGATAGTGCTGAAATTGAGGCTGAGGTTACTGAACCAGACAATGATGATTCACCTTTTTATAGCCATGGAGTTTTGAATGTCTCTATAGATGAGACTTATCTAGCACCAGAAATTGTTTCTTACAATCCATTTTTTCCACCAGAACTACAGTGTACCAATGCAGTAGTGACAGTTGGTTTTAGTGAACTAATGAATCATAATAGTTTGGAAAGTGGTTTCAAATTATATAAATGGTCTACTGATGATGAAGGTGGTTGTCATCCTCATGGAGCAGCTTCTTTCCTTTGTTTAGTTGAGTCTTCTATGATTTTTGATGATAGTGAAGATCTGGATGGTGATGGTAATCCAGAAACTAGAGCAATTTTGAGACCAATTGACTTATTGCCAGCTGGTACAGAATTTTATTCTATGGTTTTTGATACTGTGACTAGTAATCACGGCGTAGCTCTCAATGCTGCATTTAATAGAGATTATTTTGGTGCTGGTTATTTCAATATTTTTTATTGGCCTATAATAACCGCAGATGATGCTTATGCTTGTGCTATCAATAGTGTGACTATTACACCCGCTATTGATTGGTTTACTTGTGCTAATGAATTTTGTCCTGATGATATAGGCGTCGATCCTGGTAATCAGCATCTATACACAGCCAATGTCTTTAGTATTAGTGGTATAGAATTATCTGATTGGGGGTTGGATTATACTTGGAATTCACTTAATACTGATTTATTTACAGTAAATGATACAGGTGATCAAACTGTCTTAGGCACACCAGCCAATGACAATGGCAAAACTGTTTTGACAGTTGATGTCGATGGTACAGCTCATGAGTTGGGTACTGGCAGAGCCAACGCCTTGATAAATCTCTTTATTTGTGAAATACCATGGCCAAATCCATATGCACCTTTTTGGCAAACTTTTCCTTGGGAAGAAGTTGATTGGAATTTTTCTACTTATTATTGTGTAGATACTGGTATTGAAGGTAGTACTGTTTTACCAATTATTGATTTGGTATGGCATGATAATCACCCTGAGGAAGTATTAGTAGAATATATTGCTTCAGTTGAAGAATTATTGGCTTACAATCAATCTTCTAGTCAATTTGGTACTTTGTCTCGTTCTGATAATTTATTAAAACAAAAAACTTGGTTCAATAAAATAGCCAGTGTATTTACTGGCGACAAAGCCAGAGGTCAAGGTGGAGCACCAAAAGATGTCATAGGTATTCGAGTCATGCAAAATACAAATCATTTGCCGGTTCGTGATTGGTATATAAAATTTGCTCCACATTCTACTGTTGAGGGTACATTTTTTCAAGTTGATGGTTATGAAGCTTATAAAGTTGGTAATACTGTTTATATTGCTGGTACCAATATTAGTGATGATGTTCTTTATACAAATATTTATATTGTTTCTTATAATGTTGAAGCCCGACCAGATACTATATCTATCGCCAATCAACTAGTCACCAATTTCTTGTTTAATATAAATCTTGAAGATCATGATATTAATATTTGTAGTGCAGAAACTCGATGGTGTAGTAGTGACTTTGATTGTCCAGGATTTTGTGAAGATGATCCTGAATTGTCACCTGAAGAATGTGCAGATCTTCCATCAGATTGGGTTGCAGATTCTTGTTTAGCACTTGGTGATAAATTGCGTCGTGACACCAAGAGACTTGGTGATCTAATGAGTATCAAGGATGATGTTGAAGACTATAGTCAGTCTCACAAAGCTTGTAGCAACAACAATACTATTAGTTGTAATACAGATGATGATTGTCCAGGTGGTGCTTGTCGGCAATTTTATCCATTACTCAATGCTGGTACTTTTGTAGATGGTATGTCTACATCAGCTTGGCCATCATGGCAACAAACCTTGGCTCCTGTCTTGTTGGGCAGTATCCAAGATGATCCAATCAATTTGTTTAATGGTTGCCCTCCAGATTCTGATCCAGAGACCTGTTGGAATGAATCTGAACTCAGATTTATTTGTCCTGAAAAATCTTTGATCTATCTTTATAATGTTACATCAGGTGGTATTGATTATGACTTAGGCGCCAACTTTGAATATGATCTTGCTGGAGCAACTACTAATTTTAGACTTAATTTACACAATGGTGATGATCCACAAGGTGTTTGGGGCAATAGTCCTGGTATTAATATGAGTCATATTTATAGTAACCTCAATGATTTGATTACTTATTGTAATGCTACATCTATATTTAGTCCTGGTGGTTCCACCAGTGAACACTGTGGTGATAGTTTTGTAGATCCACCAGAGGAGTGTGACGGTGGTATTAGAGAAGGTATGTGTAGCATTATTTTGGATGCACCCGGCTACTGTACTTTGCACAAATATGGTAATGATCAAGCAGCTTGTGAAGGTGATAGTTATGCTGATTGGCTTCCTTTGACAGGTGGAGAATTATGGTGGAACGAACAATCACTTGGTTGTTATTCTCCAGGTAGTCTAGCTTGGGTTTGTGAAGATGGTGGTGGCTTTCCAATGCCTTTTTATACTGAACCAGATTGTACGGAACCTCCTAATAATTTTAATTGGGTATATGACATAGTAGAATGTACTTGGTATGAATACCAACTTACTCCAGAGATCTGTGGTGGCTTTTGTGGTGATCATTCTATTCAGCCATTTTATGAGTTATGTGAAACTGACGGTGATGGAGATGATATTTTTGGTGGCGTTATTTATTCTTGTCCTGGTGAAGATACTCCAACTTGTAATGATAATTGCGCACCTGTTTGTAGTGATGATAGTCTAGCTTCAGCTTGTGGTGATGAAATATGGAATCCACTCAATGAAGAATGTGATCCTACTGCAGCTCCACCCGATGATGGTATCTATGGTTGGGACTGTAGTGATGGCGGAAATCTTACTTGTACTAGTAGTTGTACTCATTATTGTGATCCAGTTGGTAATCCATATCTTGGCTGGTGTGGTGATGGTATAGAAGATGGCCCGATTAATGAGGAGTGTGATCCAGAAAACCCTGAGTATCCAATTTCACCTGATGATTCTAGTTTGGCCGTACAATATTCTTGTACAGATGATTGTCATGATACTGGTGGCTACTGTGGTGATGGTGAATGGCAGGTTGAAAATTTTGAATATTGTGATTATGAACCTGGAAATTTTAATATTGGATATGATGGTGAAGTGCCACCACCTCCACCTGAGACTAGTGAAACTAATCAATATTTTTGTCGAGATACTTCTGATCCTCCTTATGCTCGTTGTACCAAGACAGCTGGTGGCTGGTGTGGTGACGGTGAGCTTCAAGTAGATGAAGAAGAAATATGCGATATTGGTCATTATGATACACCAACGCCAATTGAATCTAGCGATGATAGAGAATATGAGTGTGCAATTAGTGGCGCCAATGCTTGTATATCTTCAGCTGGTGGTTATTGTGGTGATTGGATTGTCCAAGATGGTAATCCAGATACTGATCGTTATACTCATGGTAGTTTGCATGGTGAAGAATGTGATTGGTACAACAATGAAGATGTTTGTAACAATCAATGTATATATTTTTGTCAGGCAGGCCCAGATGGCAGACCTATTCCTGGTCAAGAAACCACTGACAATCTTCTCTTTGGTGGAGCAAA
>Ga0257125_1001618_pt1 | contig 21933 bp, 29 predicted proteins | sample SI106_200metaG_FD_190183 | JGI IMG/M metagenome (GOLD analysis project Ga0257125, IMG submission 190183) | Marine microbial communities from Saanich Inlet, British Columbia, Canada - SI106_200 | ecosystem: Environmental > Aquatic > Marine > Inlet | place: Canada: British Columbia | collected... | reverse complement strand
TAATTCAAATGAATAGAAAAGGCGGACCAAGAAGAAAATCAAGACAAAAAATGTCTAAAAAACCTGGTGAAAGGGGTAAATTAAGAATCAAAGCGATTCTTCAAAGTTTTAAAGAAGGGGATAAAGTTCAATTAGTGGCTGATCCAAGTTATCAAAAAGGGTTATTTCATTTAAGATTCTATGGTACTAAGGGAATTGTTAAATCAAAAAAAGGAAATTCGTATTATGTGGATATTAAAGACGGTAATAAAGAAAAATCACTTATAGTACATCCAGTACATCTGAAAAAATTATGATTATGGAGGCAATAAAATGGTAAAACCTGACGTAGTTCAAGAAACACCTGTTTCAATGGCTGAATTAAAAAATGAATTAACAAAAATTAAGAAAGTAAGAAAAGAACATAATTTCAGAGCAGAAAAAACAGAAGAGTATCTAAATCAATTTTCAATACTTGACCTAAAAAAAAGTACTGAATTAAAAGGAAAGATAGAAAAATTAAAAGTTCCAAGATTAAAAGAAGAACATTTAATTAAATTAATTGATTTAATGCCTATGACAGCTGAAGAAGTAAAATCAATTTTGCAAGGTTATACAATAACTATAACCAATGATAATTTAAAAAAGATTGCATCTACAATAAAAGATTTCAAATGATAGGGACAAAGGAAGAAGTGGCTATTGTATTGGATTTTTTACCTAATGGGTATCCTTTTGATGATACTCCTTCGTACAAAAAAAGTGCTATTGTACAAGGACTTGGTAAAGATCACCTAGTTTTACTAGAGCTTGTTCCAAAAAAAGATATAACATTGCAACCAAATGATGAAGTCTATATTGGAGAGGGTAAAAGAGAAAAAATTCATCATATTACTGGAAAATTAGATATGGATAAATTAACAGGAACTGCAGAATCTATTTTAAAAGATGTTATTCATGATATTGTTCATAGTCAATCTATGAGATTTATTGATTTTTTTAATAAAGCTCAACCTTTAACTACAAGAATGCATCAACTAGAATTACTTCCTGGTGTTGGTAAAAAACATATGTGGGAAATAATTGATGCAAGAGATGAAAAACCTTTTGATAGTTTTGATGATATTAAGAAAAGGGTAAAATTAATGCCTGATCCTGAGAAAGCTATAATTAGAAGAATAATGGCTGAATTGGGTGGTGATGAAAAACATAGGATATTTGTAGGTGGTGGCCCTTCTGAAGGAAGCGGTTCTTCTGAAAGACGTGACACACGTCCTAGATATTGATTTATTTATGTCGAATTCCACATAATTTCCCAAAATTTATCATAAGATTGTGCTGCTATTTTATTATGAATTAATATTCCTATAGGGTCTTCGGTCCATAAAATTATACCTATTTTATCATTTCTAATTATTGTTTCTGTTAATGGTTCAAATCCTGTTTTGGTAAATTTGTAATCTGCTTGAGGATATAAATTTACATCGCACCATTTTCTAAGCGATTCATTGAATAAAAGTTTTGCTTTAATTCCTTTAGATGCCCTCTTTTTATGATATCTCATCCAAAATGAATCGCCCATCATTAAAGATTCTTTTGAAGAACCAAAAGTATGGTGTTCTGTGCCTCCTGATTCTAACAATTCATGTAACAATCCCCTTATTCCTTTGATACCTTTGAATGTAGTAACTTCTGATTTTTCCTTTGCCATTTGTTGTTTGATTATTAATTGAGGTAAAATTTGTTCAAACTGTTTCTTTTTTTCATCAATATAATCAGAAATATGTTTAGGGTCTGTTGCTTGATAATGATTTCTTTGGCCTTCTTTAATAAAAGATACGAATCCTTTTTTTACTAATTTATTAAGAGTCATATGAACAACAGAGCTTTGTAAGCCTGATTTTTCTATAATTGGCCCTGCTGTACTTAATCCTAATTCTAATAAAGCTAAATAAATCTTGATCTCTCCTTTGTAAATCCTAAATCTTCTAATATTTTAGTCTCCATTATAAATATAATTCAATCCCTCTATTTAAATCTTTTCTTTTAGTCCTCCATTAATGGAGAGTGAATGTTTATATAAGCTAGTGTTACTACTATGTTATAACAAAGCAGTTCCTCACTGCTTATCAAAAGAGGGGTGGTAAATAAAATGGATAAAAAAGATTTGATTGAAAATGTTGCTGTTGATTTAGGTTTTGTTTCAGATAAATATTATACATCAAAAGAAAAAATGTGGGAATCTTGTGTAGGTTCACTTACAGTAGGAGGTTTAAAATGATTGATGAAAGAATTATGTTTAATACATCTTCTAATAAAAGATGGGACCTTGCAAAAGGTGGACTCATATCGAGAGCGTTCATGTTAGATGATATTATGAATGATAATGCCTCTAATGTTGTAGTATTTGACTCTCTTGGAACAATACAAGGATATGAAGGTGCTGAAATAGGCAAACATAAAGAGTTTTATCTTCAAAAAGTATCCGAAGCACATGGAATGAGTGTTGAAGAAATGTTAGGAAATGTTCCTGCTGAAACTTATTTACAGTGGACTGCTGAAATGATTTATGATGGGAAATTGGTTCCAAAATCATTACAGGGTGCAGAAAAAATTATTCAAGAAAGAAAATCAAAAGGGTTTAGACCTGTAATAGTTACTGCAGATATTCCCGAAGCAGCAGAATTAACTAGTAAGCCTTTTGTGGAATCTGGTCTGATTTCTGCATTAGATGTATATGCTATACTTGATTTAGGTAGTAAAAAAAATCCTCAAACATGGACAAAATGGAAATATGAAAATATGGATAAATCAAGAATTGCAAGTGTATATGAAGATACTCCTGCTAATCTTGATGGTGCTTTAAGCGCATTTCAAACATATGGGTTTTTAGTGAAAGAAACCGAAGAGGATTTGTCTTGTACACTTAATGAGTTATATGATGGGTTTGCACCTTAAAAAATTAGTTAAATAAAAACAAAACATTTAATAGCTGATGGTATAAATTATTAACATGTTAGTTAAAAAAAGAGGGTTTTATTTTTCTAAGAAAGAATTGCATGATTTGGTTAAAGCATGGTTTATACTTTCTTTGGCTTTTGCTATTGTTTTTAATGGATTAACTTATGGTTCTGAATTTGTAATTGCTTTTGTTGTGTCTGCTATAACTGTTGGTACTGCTTTTATTTTTCATGAAATAGGGCATAAGTTTGTTGCACAACACTATGGTTGTATTGCAGAATTTAGATCTTTTGATAATATGTTATGGTTAGCTTTATTGTTGTCCTTTTTTGGATTTATATTTGCTGCACCTGGAGCTGTAATTATTTCTGGTCCAATGGGTAAAAGAAGAAATGGAAAGATATCTGCAATGGGTCCTGGTATAAATTTAGTTTTGGCTTTTGTGTTTTTATTGTTATTTTTTAGTTTTGGTGATTCTGCTGTTAGAATTATTGCTTACTATGGTTTTTTAGTAAATTCATGGTTGGGCTTGTTTAATTTATTACCTTTTGCAATGTTTGATGGTAAGAAAATTTTAAATTGGAACAAAGTTGTTTATGGTTTAATGGTTGCGGTTGCTTTTGTGTTTATGTCTATGCAGAGTTTTGTGGGGTTATGATTCGATTGATTGAGAATCTATGTTTTGTTGAATTAAATCTACAAGTTTACTATCTTCTGTAACTTTTTTGGCGTCTTCACACATTTTTTCTATTCTATCAAAAGAGTTGTAATTTGTTGATCTAGTTGTAAGTTCAGTTGGTTTGAATGTTCTTCTTTCAAAAATACCTGATATTTTTACAAAATCGGAATTTTTGTACTTTAAAACGTAAGTTATAGGGTATTTTTCTATTTGTTTTTGTCCAAAAGAAACCTCGATAGATGATAAACTCTCTCCTTTGATATGGTAATCTTCTATAACTATTCTTGATTTTGTATAATAACTTATCCTCATAGGAGATGAGAAGTTAAGTTTGTTTATAAATTTATTAGTAATAAGATATAATATTTTATATGATAATTTAAATTTAAAAGTAAGAGTGTGTTTTTAATAATGATGAGTTATACAAAAGAAACAGGTTATTCCTAGGTGTATAATTCATATATTGTTGAAGATAGACTTTAATCTGTTATGGGGTAATTACCTAATTTTAGTTCCATCTTTAACATCACAAGTTATTTCTTCTTGTTCTGTTTTTAGAATTTCATTATCTGCATAAACTTTTTTTTCTTTTACAACTAATTTTAATTTTGAAAAATCGTCATATTTAATTTGAGATTTGTTTATTTTAGAACCTTGACTAACTTGGTCTCCTGGAGAAGATTTTTCTGCTGAAACAAGTATTACTTCTTTCCCGTCTTCTCCTGCTAACAACATTCCTTGACTAAGTTCTCCTCTTAATTTTGCAGGTTCTAAATTAGTTACTACAACTATGTTCTTTCCTTTAATTTTTTCTTTTGTATAATAAGGTTTCATTCCAGCTACTATTTGTCGTTTTTCTTTTCCTAAATCGATTTGTAAAACATATAATTTATCTGCATCTGGATGATCTTGAACATCTATTACTTTTGCAACCTTTAGGTCTAATATGAATTCGTCTGTTTGTTTTTTATTTTCTTCTTTTTTACCTTTAAACCTTTCTTTAAATTCATTTATTTCTTTGTCATCTAGTTTTTTGAACAAAAGCTCATGTTTATTTATTTTATGACCTGGTTTTATTATATCTTTCCCAAGGTCTTCCCATAACTGAGGATTTATATTTAGTTGTCTGAAGATTGATTCTGCTGTTTTAGGTAGGAAAGGTTGTATTAAAATTGCTAGATCTTTTGTTAAGTTTGCTAAGGTTAGTAAGGCAATAGGATCTTTTGTTTTCCAAGGTTCTTTTTCTTGGAAATATTGGTTTCCAATTTTAGAAATTGCCATTACTTGTTTTAATGCGTCTTTTAATTGAATATTGTCTAATCGTGTTTCTACTTTTTTGTATTCTTGTTTTATTTTTTGAGTAAAAATAGGGTCTATTTTTCCCTCCGGCAAAGTTCCTTCAAAAAATTTGTTTAAAAATACAACTGTTCTATTTACTAAGTTTCCTAAATTAGCAACTAATTCATTGTTTATTTTTTGTTGAAAATCTTCCCAAGTGAAAGTTGTGTCTGCTGTTTCTGGTCTGTTTATTAAAATATAATATCTAAAAGCGTCTGCTTTTATTCCTGAGTTTATTGCATCATCTCCAAAAATACCTTCTCCTCTTGATTTTGAAAATTTTCCTGTTTCATAATTAAGATATTCATTTACACTTAAACCATTTAGTAAAGTGTAGTTGTCTTTTGCTCCAATTAAAAATGCTGGAAATAAAATAGTATGAAAAGGAATATTATCTTTGCCCATGAACTGAACTAATCTTGTTTTTTTGGGGGAATGCCATAAATCTTTCCAATCTTTTCTACATTCTTTTGTTATCCCTATATAACCAATAGGTGCATCGAACCAAGAGTAAAAAACTTTAGTTTCATATCCTTCCTTAGGAACTTTAATACCCCATTTTAGATCTCTTGTTATGCATCTTTGTTTTAATCCTTCTTTTAACCATGCATTTGTTAATGTTTTTGCATTTTCAGACCAATTTTTTTCTTGTTCTTTAATCCATTTTTTTAGTTCTGGTTCTATTTTTGGTAAATCTATGAATAAATGTTTTGTATCTTTGATTATTGGAGTTTGATTACAAATTTTACACTTTGGATTTTTTAATTCTGTTGCATTTAGAAGTTTTCCACAACTTTCACACTGATCCCCTCTTGCTTCTTCGTATTTACAATGAGGACATGTTCCTTCTACATATCTATCTGATAGAAATTTATTGCATTTATTACAAAATGGTTGTTGTAGTGTATTTTCTATTATAAAATTATTTTTTTCTAATTTATTAAAAATATCAATGGAAACTTCTTTGTTTTCTTTAGATGATGTTCTTCCAAAACAATCAAATTCGCAATTAAACCATTCGTATATTTTTTTATGAATTTTAAAATATTTATCAACTAATTGTTTTGGTGTTAATCCTTCTTCTAATGCTTTGACCTCTGCTGTTGTTCCGTGTTCATCTGTTCCACAAACAGATATTACTTCTTCCCCTTTTGATTTTAGATATCTAGAGTAAACATCTGTAGAAATAACACATACAGTAGTACCTAAATGAGGCACATTATTTACATAAGGTAATGCACTGGTTACAATAGTTCTTTCATATTTATTAGTCATACTGTAAGAAGTATAGTTGTTGTTTATAAATGTTTTTTAAATAATTATTTATCTTGTGGATAATAAAAATAGAATGCCTGCAAGAAGAAAAAATGTAAGTAAACCTATAATTATCATTGTTATGGTTCTTTCTTTTTTAGGTAGATGTTTTAGACTTCTTTTGTTTTTTTCCCATTCATCTTTATGTGCTAACCCTGCTGCCATAAAAATTAACCCCATCATCCAGAAAGCAGGCATTTTTAGTGCTAATCCTAAAGGAATCCAAGAGATTCCGATTATAAATAATGCCCTGTAGTCTGTTTTGTGTTTCTTTTTTGATTTGGATGAAACAAGAACTGCAATTACTGCTAGAACTATTATTAAAGTTAATATTAAAAATATTATCAAGGTATTTGCCATAATCTATTTTTCATTTGGTTGTATATAAAAGTGTTTATTCTACAGCAACCCAAATTTCCATTATAGAATCTTCACTGCCATGTATGTATCTTTCATCATAAACTTCCATCCAAATTTCTTTTTGTTTTAATCCTGATTTAGGCATATCTTCTTCATATAGTTTTCTATATGTTTCTGTAAGATCTTCTAATTTACCTTTGTGTGTGAAAACCGCGTATTTTGATTTTGGAACAGTCATTCCTGTTAATCCTTCTGGAATATTGTTTAGATCATCAACTTCGAAACAAGCTAGAGAAGTAAATTTACATTCTTTTTTACTTATTTCTTTACTAACACCATAGGATTTGTTTCCTACCCTGTTTCTTATTTTTTCTGCTTTTTCTAAAAAGTCTTTCCACAACTTTGGATGAGGATTATTTGAGATGCATTCTTGAACCGTTGTTGTTATTTGTAATCCTACTACTTTGAATTCTTCTTTTTCTTTGATTTCCATATTATCACCTATGTTTTGAAATGATAAGTTGTTTATATAATTTTGGTGAGTGTGGCAAGTGGTAAGTGGGTTTTAATGCAAAGTTTTTTAAAGTGATGTTTTGAAAATAATATATGAAATTTTTAAAAAAACTTTGGAAAAAATATTTGAAATTTAAAAAAAAGAGCTTAGAATGTCAAGGTCATATGAATTCATTCTCTCAACTAACTGATTTAGAATGTCCTAAGTGCAAGGCTAAACTATATCAGTTGTTTAATGGTAGAGGTGGATTTCCTAATAATTATGTTTGTAGAAAATGTAGTTATGTTGGTGCTTTTGGTATTGAACGGTTTGAAAAGAAAGAAATAAAAAAAGTAAAAAGTGTTAGTTGAGCTTATTTCTTGGATAGTTTTGTACCTAAAAACATCCCTACAAAACCAGATCCAAGTCCAATAAACAACCATGCTGGAATATTTCCTGTCATAAATCCAATCCCTAAACCTATCATAATTCCTGCTGGAATAAGTAATCCGTTTTCATCTTTACGTTTTTTAGCCATAAATATCACCAATTTAATTTTTGGATTTAATGTTTAAAAAGTTTTGTGTTTTTAGAACAATCTTACATTTAATACTTTAAATATTCGTGGAACTAAACCTGTTGCTTCATATACTGTAGAAGGTGGTAGATATAAACAAGATTTTGATTCTGAGATTAAATGAATGAATTCTGCAGCTTCTGCTTTAGGTTGTGCTTTAGTTATTTCTGAAAAATCATAATGAAATCTTTCTTGTAGAAAATGTCTCCAATAATGTAATACTATATCTGAAGATGTGACATATATGAACATATTTCTACCTATGCCCAAGTTTTCTATTTCTTGATCTAATCTGAATGTTTCTTCCCATTCGTCCCCAACCTTATCTTCTAACTCTTCTAACTCTTCTGTTACAATTTGGGTTTTAACAAATGGTTTATTTATCTCTGCCTCTAAGGCCCTTGCAGTAAGCAGATTAATATGATTCGTAGAAACATAAATAGGTGTTCTATCTCCTGAGAGTGTATATGCCCTTATATAACTTTTAACTAGACTTAAATGATCTTGAAACTCTTTTGATGGAACTGATGCTTTAAAATCTTCTGGTTTTCCTGCTTTTACTAGTAAAACCCTATTCATCTAAAGGGTAATGCTATAATAATTTATAAGAATTTCTATAATCCCATCCAATCATCTATATCCGAAGCAACCTCTTTTAGATCTCCTAAGGTTCTTTGAACGTCTTTTTCTAGTTCAGAAATTAGTAATTTTAAGTTATCTACCCTTAGCATGTATTTGCTGCCTTGATGAATAACTAAACCAGACTCCATTAGTCTGTTTATATGATGAATAACTGTTCCCCTACTTAAACCAAGGTTGTCTGCTATCTCATCTGAATTTAAAGGTTTTTGGGCTTTTGATGCTTTTATTAATTCTAGAAAGATTCTAAAACAACTTTTGTCTTTATCTCTTAAGTTGAATAATCCTAAAGAAGTACCCAACCATTGAAGCTCATGATTAATATTTCTTTGAGTTGGTTTACGCACATTTACTATTGTAATCTTTTGATGCCTAATTATCATAATACCTTAAAAGAATTTAGTATTTATAAACTTTTTCCGAAACATTTAAATATAACCTGTACCATCTTAATTAGTATTGGTTGATCTAAGATCAACAGATAACATAAAATGACTGATTTGAAAAAGAAAGTAAAAAAGAGTAAAGATTCTGAAATAGAAGAATTAAAAGATACTATTCAAAGACTACAAGCTGATTTTGAAAATTATAAGAAACAAGTTGAAAAACAAAATCTTGAAGTTTTCAAAAGAGCAAAAGCTGATTTGATTAATAAATTACTACCTATCTTAGATAGTTTTGAATTGGCTTTTAAAAATGATAATAAACTTGAGGAATTTAAAAAAGGGATTGAACTAATCTATTCTCAATTTTTTCAAACGTTAGAGGATCTTGGTTTAAGACCTATTACGTGTGAAGGGAAGTTTGATCCTTACAAACATGAAGTTTTATTAAGTCAAGATTCTGATAAAGAAGGAGGAACAATCTTAGAAGAATTACAAAAAGGATATATGATCGAAGATTGTGTGTTAAGACACAGTAAAGTTAAGGTTGTTAAAAAAATAAAGGGTGATAAATGTGGCAAATGAAATTCCTAGCATGGATATAAGCATTAAAACATCTAAAGAAGAAGTTTTGAAAAAAGCCCAAGACTGTCAAAAATGTGGTCATTGTTGTAAATATAGTTCAGGATATATGGCTGATGATGATTCTGAAAAAATGGCTAAGTTTTTAGGCATAACAGAAGAAGAATTAAAAAATAAATTTTTAGAAGAAGGTGAAAAATTTAACACAAAAAGGATGAGACCTAAGTTAATTAAAAAAGAAGGTAAGCCTTATGGAGAATGTGTATTTTTTAATGATAAACAAGGTTGTACAATTCAACCTGTAAAACCAATTCATTGTAAAGTTGGTGGATGTAATGAACATGGAGAAGCAATACATCTTTGGTTTACACTTAATTATTTTGTAAATAAAACAGATCCTGAAAGTATAAGGCAATGGGCAACTTATTTGAAGAACCATCCAACAATAGTGGGTGGACAACTTGAAGAGTTAGTACCTGATAAAAAAAGACTGGATAAAATACTCGGTTATGATATAATGAAATAGGTACTGGAAAATCGTAGATTTTCGGTACCACTAAGGTGGTGGAAATAATGGAAAAACAAAAAATAAATATGAATATCGGGGATTTGGCTCCTGACTTTTTTGCACATGAAGCTTCAATAAATTTTAATCCAACTCAATTTATCTTGGATTTTAAGTGTATTACACCTAGAGTTGATCCAAGATCAAAAGAAAATACAGTGATTAATCTTAAACATAATATTATTATGTTAGATGTTTATCATGCTCAAAAATTTTATGAGTTGTTGGGTGAAGTTATTGCCCGATATGAAAAAGAATTTGGTAAAATTGAAAAACCAAAACCTTTGAAAATTATTGAAAAGAAAAATAAGAAAAGTAAAAAAACGGATGATAAAACAACCACACCATCATATTTAGGCTAAAATGAATAATCAAAAACAAAAATACTTTTTGAAAGCTAGTATAATATTAAAGTATTTGATAACAGAGGATGATAAAATAGATACTTTGATTACTTGTAAATCGAGTGAAGTTGGATTGGTTACAACTGATTTTGATGTGTATACTGCTTTAGCATCTGTAAAAACATATGATAATTTGAATATGAACAAACTGAAAAAACTTTTTGAAGTTGTTGAAGTTATAAGTTATTCTCAAATTAATAAAAGACAAAAGCCGCTCTTAAAAGAAAGCGATGTAGAAAAAATAAGGGAGCAGGCTTTGGGGGTCAAAAATGACAGAAAAGAAAACTCAAACTAAAGAAAAAATAATTGGAATTGATTTAGGTACAAGCAATTCAGCTGCATCTATTTTGCAAGCTGGGAAACCTACAATAATTCCATCTGCAGAAGGAATTACACAATATGGAAAAGCATTTCCATCAGTAGTTGCTTTTACAGAAGATAATAAAAAACTAGTTGGTGAACCTGCTAGAAGGCAAGCTGTTTCTAATCCCGAAAGGACTATAACAGCTGCAAAAAGAAAAATGGGTACTGATTATAAGTATAAGATTAATGATAAAGATTACACACCACAACAAATTTCTGCTTTTTTGTTACAGAAGATAAAAAAAGATGCAGAAGAGTTTGTTGGTGAACCTATTAAAAAAGCAGTTATTACAGTACCTGCTTATTTTGATGATGATCAAAGACAAGCTACAAAAGATGCAGGAACAATTGCCGGATTAGAGGTTGTTAGATTGGTTAATGAACCTACTGCGGCTTCTATGGCTTATGGATTAGATAAATCTGACAAAGAATTGAAAATTTTAGTATTTGATTTTGGTGGTGGAACATTAGATGTTACTGTAATGGAATTTGGAGAGGGTGTATTTGAAGTTAAATCAACCAGTGGAGATACACAATTAGGTGGAACAGACATGGATGTTGCATTAGTAGATTATATTGTTGAAGAGTTTAAGAAACAAGAAGGAATTGATCTTAAAGAAGATGTAACTGCAATGGAAAGGTTGAGAGAAGCTGGTGAAAAAGCTAAGATTGAATTAAGTACTACTATGGAAACAGATATTAATCTACCATTTATAGCTGAAAAAGACAAAACACCAAAACACCTAACTATGAAAATATCAAGAGCAAAATTAGATCAGTTGGTTGGAGATATTGTTGAAAAATGTAAACAACCAATGGAACAAGCTATTAAAGATGCAAAATTAGATGCAAAAGGAGTAGATAAAATAATCATGGTTGGTGGTCCTACTAGAATGCCTATTGTTCAAAAGTTTGTAGAAGACTTTGTTGGTAAGAAGGCTGAACGTGGAATTGATCCAATGGAATGTGTTTCAAATGGTGCTGCTATCCAAGCTGGAATACTTGCTGGAGAAGTTAAAGATATTTTATTATTGGATGTAACACCCCTAACATTAGGTATTGAAACATTGGGTGGAGTTAGAACTGAGTTGATCCCTAGAAATACTACTGTACCAAGTAAAAAAAGTCAAGTGTTTTCTACAGCAGCTGATAATCAACCTGCAGTAACAATTAATGTTTTACAAGGAGAAAGACCTATGGCTGCAGATAATAAGAGTTTGGGTAGATTTGACTTAGTTGGATTACCCCCTGCACCAAGAGGAATACCCCAAATTGAAGTTACTTTTGATATTGATGCAAGTGGAATTATACATGTATCTGCAAAAGACCTTGGAACTGGAAAAGAACAAAAAATACAAATTACAGCTAATCAAAAACTTTCAGATGAAGATATTGAAAAAATGAAGAAAGATGCTGAAGAACATGCAGAAGAAGATCAAAAACGAAAAGAAGAAGTTGAAACAATCAATCAAGCAGACGCTTTAGTGTTTTCCTCAGAAAAAATGTTTAAAGACTTTGAAGGGAAGGCTGACAAAAAAGAACTAGAAGGTGTTAAAGGAAAAATCATGGAGTTAAAAGAGTTGCTTAAGCCTGATAAAAAAGATATTTCTGCTGTTAAAGCAAAAATGGAAGAAATTAACACTATTGTTCAAAAAATGTCAACTGAAATGTATGAAAAAGTTGCTAAAGAGCAAGCTGCAAAACAACAAGCTTCTGGTGATGAGACTAAAAAAGAGTCGGGTCCTAAAGAAAACAAAGAAGAAAATGTTGTTGATGCAGACTACAAAGTAGAAGACGATAAGAAAAAGAAATAATCCTTTTTCTTTTATTTTATTTTTAAAATGAAGATACCTACAAAAGAGGAATGTATAGATTTACTGCATAAATATGGTATTTCAGAGAGAAAAATAGAACATCTTCTTCTTGTTGAAAAGGTTTGTTTGTTTGTTGCAGATAAATTAATAGAAAAAGACATTAAGATTGATAAAGAGAGATTAAGTAGGGGTGCTTTGCTCCATGATATTGGCAAAAATTCTGAAAAAAATCATCACAAAAAAGGATATGATATTTGTAAAGAAGAAGGAATAGATGAATGTATCTGCAAAATGGTCAAAAAGCATGGTGGTAGAGAATTTGTGGATAGTGTAATAGATAATTGGGAGGAAAAAATTCTCATTTATATTGATAAAATTGTAAAAAATGATATTATTGGTGTTGAAAAAAGGTTTGATCCTTGGTTTAAAAAAGCACCTGGGGAAAAAGAGATTTTAAAACAAGCCAAAGAAAGAATAAAAGGATTTGAAAAAGAGATTTTTTCACATTTAGATTTTAAACCAGGAGAATTAAAAAATGAAATTACCAACTAAAGAATACTGTTTTGAAATACTTAAAGAACATGAGGTTCCTCAAAATATAATAGATCATTCTTTAAGGGTAACTTCTATTGCTGTTTTCTTAGCTAAGAAATTGGTTGAGAAAGGAATTAAGATTGATGTAGATGTAGTTGAAAGAGCTTCGTTATTACATGATTTAGATAAAATCCAGACTTTACATGATTTTAATACTCATGGTGTTGTTTCTAGAGAGATTCTTTCTAAAAAAGGATATGCTGAACTAGGGAAAATTGTAAATGCTCATAGGGCTGAAGATATTAAAGACGGGTTAGTTGAAACATGGGAAGAAAAAGTTGTTAATTATGCTGATAAAATATCTCAGAATGATAAAATAGTAAGTTTATCTGAGAGATTTGAATATGGAAGGAAAAAATATCCTCATCTTTCTACACCTGAACACAGAGGAACTGAAAAATTAGTAAAAGAAGTTGAAGATGAAATTTTTTCTCATCTTGATTTTGATGCTTGTGAATTAGAAGAAAAGATGCATGGTAAAGTTTTAGATAAAGTAAAGATTACTTATTTTGTTCATGGTACTACCACTGATAATGAAAATCATATTTCTACTGGATGGAATCAAGGAGAATTGTCTGAATTAGGGGTTAAGCAGTCTGAAGAATTAAGAGAGGTTGTTAAAAAGGATAAGTTTGATGTTATTTTTAGTTCTGATTTGAAAAGAGCTGTTGGTTCTGCTAAATTGAATTTTCCTTCTCATGAAATTATCCAAGATAAAAGGTTAAGAGAATGTAATTATGGAGATTTGAATGGTAAACCTTCTTCTGAAGTTGAAAAAATAGATAGTGTTAATATGGGTTTTCCAAATGGAGAAAGTTATATTGATGTTGAAAAAAGAATGATAAGTTTTTTAAAAGATATTTTGAAAAAATATAATGGAAAGAGTATTGCTATTGTAAGTCATAAAGCGCCGCAACTTGCTTTAGAAGTAATTTCATGTAAGAAAGAATGGGGAAGAGCTATAAAAGAAGATTGGAGAAATAAAGATGATCCAAAAGCTTGGTGTCCTGGATGGATTTATATTATTAATGAGGATGATTTAAAGTGAAAATATTAGCAATATGTGGCAGTCCTAGAGAAGGTAATACTGAATTCATGTTAAATACTATTTTAGATGAAATTAAAGGTCATGAAAAAGAGATAGTTTTATTGAGAGATAAAAAAATAGAACATTGTACTGGCTGTGATGCTTGTTATAATCAAGGAGAAGATTGTTATATCAATGATGATATGAAAGAACTTGTCTCAAAATTATTAGAATCTGATTTGATTATTTTAGGAACACCTAATTATTTTAAAAATGTATCGAGTTTAATGAAAACATTTATGGATAGAACAAATGAAGTTGTTGGACAACTTAAACTTAAAGGTAAAAAAGTTGTTATTATATGTGTAGGTGGTCAAGAATTAACAAACACTGCTTATTGTGAAAATATTTTAAAAGAATTTGTTAAAAGTCATGAAATGGATTTAATAGAAAGTTTTAAAGCTAGAGCAGATGCACCTAATGAAGTCAAAGAAGGAAAAGAAATTATAAAAATCCTTAAAGAGATAGGGAGAAAAATAAATGGCTAAAGATTATTATGAAATATTAGGATTGGAGAAAGGTGCAAGTAAAGATGAGATAAAAAAAGCATATAAAAAATTAGCTAAAAAATACCATCCTGATGTTAGTAAAGAAGAGAATTCTACTGAAAAATTTAAAGAAATAAATGAAGCTGCCGCTGTTTTAGGTGATGATACTAAACGTCAACAATATGATCAATTTGGAACTGCAGATCCAGGTACTGGTGCTGGTTTTGACTTTAGAAACTTTGGTTTTGGTGCAGAAGGATTTGATTTTGGAGATGTTTTTGATCAATTGTTTAGAGGTGGTGGTTCTAATAGGGGTGGTTATCAACCTAGAAGAGGTAGTGATTTATTATATGAACTAGAAATTAATCTAGAAGATGTTGCTAAAGGTATTAAAAAAGAAATTTCTGTTCCAAGATTAGAAAAATGTCCTAAATGTGAAGGATCTGGTGCAAAATCTAAATCAGATGTTGTAAGTTGTCCTGATTGTCAAGGGAGTGGGTCTGTAAGACAAGAAAGAAGAACACCTTTTGGTTATTTTTCAACAACTTCTCAATGCGGAAAATGTAAAGGTAGTGGTGAATATATAAAAGAAGAATGTATTGAATGTGATGGTACTGGATTAATTAAAAAAACACGTAAGATTGAAGTTGATATTCCTAACGGAGTAGAAGATGGGATGCGGTTGAGAATAGCTGGAGAAGGTGAGGCTGGTGAAAAAGGATCTAGTCCTGGAAATCTATATGTTGAAATTAATATTAAATCTCATGATGTTTTTCAAAGGGATGGTGATAATTTATACTTAGAACTTCCAATTAGTTTTGTTCAAGCTGCTGTTGGATGTGAAATAGAAGTTCCAACTTTGGATGGAAAAGCTAAATTAAAGATACCTGCTGGAACAAAAACACATACTTTGTTTAGAATGAGGGGAAAAGGATTACCTCATTTAAGAGATCATGGACAGGGTCATCAAATTGTTAAAGTTATTGTAGATGTTCCTGAAAAACTTAATAAAAAACAAAAAGATTTGTTAAAAGAATTTGAAAAAAGTTTTAAAGGAAAAGGTTTGTTTAAGAATGTGTTTAAATAATTATTTATGTTTATATCTTCCCCTTGTTTCTACTTGTTTTAATCTTTCTAAGACTTCTTTGCCTTCTTTTGATTCTGATTTGTATGATTTTAATACTTCTTTGAAAGCTTTTTCTGCTATTTCATAATGTTTTGAGTCTAGAGCTTGTTTTAATAAATGTAAGTCGACTGCTTTGTGTTCTACTTGATCTTCTTCAAAAGATAATCCAAAGTCAATGAAAAATATTTTATTGTCTTTTACTATAAAATTTGAAGTTGTTAAATCCCCATGAATGATTCCTTGGTTATGTAAGATTGCTATTTTTTTACCTAGTTCTTGTATCGGTTTTTTATAATTGTCTTTGTTAAGGTGGTCTCTTAAAGTAATTCCATCTATAAATTCCATTTCTATCTTACTTTGATTATCTGTTCCTATTAGTTTTGGAGTAAAATTAAGATCTTGTATTTTTTCTAGAATTTTTGCTTCTTTTTTTGTTCTTCTTTTTCTTAATCTTTTATCTATCTCTTCAATTCTGTAGGTTTTTCTTACTCTGTCCTTTACTAAGGTCTTGTTTTTTTTGAAAAGTTTTGCTTCTGCTCCCTGTGCTATCTGTTTCATAAGGTTTAGAATAAAACGGTTGTTTATAAATATTTAGAATTTATTCAATTAACATCTCTAATCCTTCTCCTTGCTCTGCTGGAAACGGTTTGACTGTTACAGTATGTCTCTTTTCCCCAAAATCAAACTGAAAAGTTCCTTCGTCTGTAAAATCAATTCCTGCAAGCTCTTTTGCTTTTTCATAAAGAGGTTTAAATTCTATAGGAATAGTATCTTTGTAAGCATTGTCATATAAAACATCTGTCCTATTTCCTTGAGAAATTAGTTGGAGTTTAGTTACAGAGTCCATACATGCCCCTATTAAAAGAATACTCATTACATGCGTAAGAGACTCATCGTCTGATTTATCTCCTTGATATCTTCTAGGTGGTTTATCTGAGGGTGTATCTGAAGGGATAAAACAAAAAGGATTATATCCTTCTTCAGGTGGGTCATAATCATCTGCCATATAAATAAAGAATGGGTTTCTAATTAAAATAGTTACTATTTTTTATAAAATAAAAAAGAATTAATCTTCCATTTCAATTGCTTTTACAGGACACTGTGCTTCACATGCTCTGCAACCAATACAAGCGTCTGGATTAGCAACTTCAACTTTGTCTTCTTTCTTTTCAAAGACATCAACAGGACAAATTTCTACACATTTACCGCAAACAGTACATTTGTCTTGATCAATTTTAGGCTTTACCATCTTTTTTTTCCTCTTTCTTTTCTTCTTTTACTTCTTCTTTTACTTCTTTTGATTCTTCTGATTTAGATTCTTTCTTTTCTTCAGCTGGTTTTTGTTCTTTTTTAGCTTTTTCTTTAACTTCTTTCTTTTCTTCAGCTGGTTTTTGTTCTTTTACTTCCTTTATTTCTACTGGCTTTTGTTCTTTTTTGATATCTTCTTCTGTTTTTTTCTCTTCTACAATATCAAGATTTTTAATTTCGCATTGTTTTAAAGGATAAACTTTTGCTAATTCCTTTCTTAAAACGTTTTGTAATCTATGTTGAAAAACTTCAGTTAGAAATTGTTCTGTAGATAATTTTTCTGCTTTTTGTGTTATAGCTTCTTTTGTTGCTTTTCTTAAAGAAGTTAATACGGATTTTGAGGTTCTATTAAGTGTTAATAAGAAGGTCTTTATAATTAATTTTTTATTGTCTGATGTTTTAACAATAAAATAATCGTCTACCCTTCTTTTATCTTTTCTAACTAATCTTTTGATAAAAGAAGGTAAAAGCCTATATCCTCTAATTTCAGTTGTTACGTCTTCTTGTTTTAGATTGTTTATTTTTAATTTGATTTGTACGTTTTGGTTTTTTGGATCATTTGTTAGGCTCATCATATTTATTTTCATGTATCTACCTAATAAAGATCTTGGATCACCTACTAATGATTCACCCATTACTTGTTCATTAAATTGTTTAGGTGCAATTATTTTTACAAATTTTTTCTTTTTAACTTTCTCTGCCATTTTATTCTATTAATTGGGATAAGTAAGGTGTTTATAAAACTTACTGTTAGATATCTAAATTAACAACCTCTTTTGCGTGTTCTTGGATAAATTGTCTACGTGGTAGAACTTCTTCACCCATAAGAATTGTGAATATCCTGTCTGCTTCAACTCCATCTTCTAAAGTTACTTTCATTAAGGTTCTGTGGTCTGGATCCATAGTTGTTTCCCAAAGTTGTTTTGGGTTCATTTCTCCGAGACCTTTATAACGTTGTACAGTCACATCTTTCCCTATTTCTTCTAAAGTTTGTTTTAATTTTTCATCAGAATAGAGCCAGATGTCTTTTTTTCCTTTTTTAATTTTGTATAATGGAGGCATTGCAATATAAATATTCCCATTTTCTACTAAAGGTTTCATATATCTATAGAAAAAGGTTAATAATAAAGTTCTTATGTGGGCACCATCAACATCTGCATCTGTCATAATAATTACTTTACTATATCTTAATTTTTCAATATTAAATTCGTCTCCAATACCTGTGCCCAGTGCTGTAATAATTGTAACGATTTCATTTGAATGTAGAATTTTATCTAATCTTGCTTTTTCTACATTAAGAATTTTTCCCCTTAAAGGTAAGATTGCTTGGAATGCTCTGTTTCTTCCTTGTTTTGCTGACCCTCCTGCTGAATCTCCTTCCACAATATAAACTTCACATAAAGCTGGATCTTTATTAGAACAATCTGCTAGTTTTCCAGGTAAACTATTTGAACTTAAAGCACCTTTTCTTCTTGTTAATTCCCTTGCTTTTTTAGCTGCTTCTCTTGCATTTGCAGCATTTATTGATTTATTTGTTATTATTTTTCCTATTTGGGGATTTTCTTCTAAGAAAGTTGTTAAATTATCATGAACAACACTATCTACAATCCCTTTTACTTCTGAATTTCCTAGTTTTGTTTTTGTTTGACCTTCAAATTGAGGTTCTTTGACTTTTAGTGATATAACTGCTGTTAATCCCTCTCTAACGTCTTCTGAACTTAATTTTAAGTCCTTTATATTTTGTTTTTCTAAATACTGGTTCATTGTTCTTGTTAGAGCTGTTTTAAATCCTGATAAATGGGTCCCTCCTTCGGCTGTGTTAATATTATTAACAAAAGAAAAAATATTTTCTTGATAACTATCATTATATTGTAAAGCTATTTCAACTTCTGTATCTTGTTTCTCTTTTTTAAAATAAATAACATTGTTTAATGGATTTTTATTTTTGTTTAAGAAATCAACAAAACTCATGATACCCTTATCATAACAAAATTCAGACTCTTTATTTGTTCTTTCGTCATTTAAGGATATTTTTAATCCTTTGTTTAAGAAAGCTAACTCTCTTAATCTTGATGCTAGTGTATCGAAATGATATACTGTTTGTTGAAAAATTGTATTGTCTGGAGAAAATGTAACTTCTGTTCCTGTTTCTTCTGATGTTCCTTCTTGTTTCACATCATAGAGAGGTTTTCCTTTTTCATATTCTTGAAGATAAATTTTATTGTTTCTTTTTACGGTTATTTTTAGGTGTTTTGATAGTGCGTTTACAACACTTATTCCCACCCCATGAAGACCACCTGAAACTTTATAAGTGTCTTTATCAAATTTTCCTCCTGCGTGTAGTTTTGTCATTACTATTTCTAGTGCTGGTTTTTTGTATTTAGGATGTATGTCAACAGGAATCCCTCTCCCGTTGTCTATTACAGTTATACTATTATCTTTATGGATAATTACTTTGATTTCAGTACAATGACCTGCTAAGGCTTCATCTACTGAGTTGTCGACTGCTTCATAAACTAAATGATGTAATCCTGATAAAGAGATATCTCCAATATACATGGCAGGTCTTTTTCTAACTGCTTCTAACCCTTCCATTACTTTAATTGATTCTGCTTGATATTCTTTTTTTGGTTGTTTTTGTTCTTCCATTTTAAGGTTTTTTATCTAATTTCAGTCAATTTTTTAATTAGTTAATTAGATTGAATAGTATAAAATAAGGGGTTTCTATTTATAAATGTTTTGGTTGAAATCAAGCAGTAGAAAGGCTGTACTGGCTGTTTTCAATGGGTTCTTCTCGTCCTAAATAAGCTTGAACTTCATGAATCTGCTCTGGAATTAGTTCTTCACATCTTCTATTATGATCATACCAACTTAGTTTACGAAAGTCTTCTGCGCTTTATAATCTTCTTGCTTGTCTTTGGTATTTTGCTAAGATAGAGAATAAAGGGGTACGATCAGATCGAAGTAAACCTTTTGTTGTCTTTAAACAGTGAGAAAACGCAAGACTTAAAAAGGGTTCAGGATTCCTTATATTGTCTAGTTTCTAGATTAAAAGAAGGTGTTAAAAGATAAAAAATGAATAGCTTAAGAGAAAGATATGAGAAAGATCATTTGTTCTTCTTAACATTAGACCCTCATGATGAACAAGATCAAGCAGACATGAGGTCTTTTGCAGAAGCACATTTTCAAGAAACTCTTGAAACAAGAATTGGTAAAGTTGAAATTATTGCAGATTTAGAAGGAAGTTTGGATGGATTAGATGCTTATATGATGATAAAGTTCCATAATGGTGATGAAGATAGGGCTGTATATTTTAAAGATCCTGGTATTTGGGGATTTTTGTCTGGTATGGGTCCAGGTGAAATGCATATTTATGTTGGTGGAGCTGATTTAGAAGAAGCTTTGTTAAGTTTAAAGCAAAAATTGGGAATTGGAGAACAGGAAGTGCATGAGGCTCCTGGGTTGGATGATTATTCAGAAGTTTATGTGGTTAATAATCCTGGTGGAATAGATGATAGGTCTGCTTCTGCAATTGCTGAACTTGCTTCACGATATGATGTAGAAGTAGAAGTGACAAGTGTTACCACTGGCAAAAGGGCTAATGGGAAAAGTATAGTGGAATTATTAGGAATGGGTGCAAAACAACAAACACCTTTGATTGTAAAAGCAACAGGTTCAGATTACCAGGAATTTCAAAAACAAATGGGTGATTTGATTAATCATGGTTTTTATGAAGACTAAGCTAATTCTTACCATAAGATTTATAAACATAATAACTTAATATATTCTAAAAAGAGGTATACTAATGTTAAATTATGTTAATTTAAAATATAAACCTACTACAGATGATGTTATTGTAGAGTATTATGTTGAACCTAATGGCATTTCTGTTCATGAAGCTGCTGAACAAGTTGCTGCTGAATCTTCTATAGGAACTTGGACAAATATAGTTACTATGAATCCGAGTATTGCTAAAAGATTAAAGCCAAATGTTTTTTCTATAAAAGGTAATTATATTAAAATTGCTTATCCTTGTGATCTGTTTGAATATAATAGTATTCCCCAGTTTTTGAGTAGTATTGCTGGAAATATATTTGGTATGAAATTAGTTGATAATTTAAGATTAGAAGATATAAGTTTTCCTTTAAAAATTGTTAAAGCGTTCAAAGGACCTGCTTTTGGAATTCAAGGTATTAGAAAGATTTTGGGTGTTAAAAAAAGACCTTTGGTTGGAACAATTGTAAAGCCTAAAGTTGGGTTAAATTCAAAAGAGCATGCTGCTGTTGCAAAACAAGCTTGGGTTGGTGGATGCGATGTTGTAAAAGATGATGAAAACCTCACAGATCAAAAATTTAATAGATTTAAAGATAGAATTATTTATACAATTGATGCAAGAAATAAAGCAGAAGATGCAACGGGTGAGAAAAAAGTATATATGCCTAATATAACTGCTGAAACAAATGAAATGATTAAGAGAGCTGAATTTGTTAAAGATCATGGTGGAAAATATATTATGGTGGATATTTTGACTGTTGGATGGAGTGCTGTTCAAACAATAAGAAATTTAAATTTAGGGATGGTTATTCATGCTCATAGGGCAATGCATGCTGCAATAACTAGAAATCCAAAACATGGTGTTTCTATGCTGACAATTGCTAAATTAGCTAGATTAGCAGGAGTAGATCAACTTCATATTGGAACTGTTGTTGGTAAAATGGAAGGTTCTAAAGAAGAAGTTATGGGTTGTGAAATTGAGATTGAAGAAAGGATTGCAAGGCCCAATAATAAGATACATGCTTTAGAACAAAGATGGGCTAATCTAAAACCTGTTTTTGCTGTTAGTTCGGGTGGATTACATCCTGGTCATGTTCCTGCATTA
>Ga0257125_1001617_pt1 | contig 21941 bp, 19 predicted proteins | sample SI106_200metaG_FD_190183 | JGI IMG/M metagenome (GOLD analysis project Ga0257125, IMG submission 190183) | Marine microbial communities from Saanich Inlet, British Columbia, Canada - SI106_200 | ecosystem: Environmental > Aquatic > Marine > Inlet | place: Canada: British Columbia | collected... | reverse complement strand
TTTTGCTTGATTCTCTGAATTTTTTGTAGTTCTCTGATTTATTTTTATATCCTGCAGGATTATAGAATGTAGTTATGCCCCAAAACGTGCCTGGAAGTTTTTTTTGCTGCACTGGGATGTTTTTTATATTATTTTCTGATGCATTTCCTATCAGGACATCAATTTTATGCTGTAGGCTACCCATCTGTTCATGTTTTTTATCGATATTATGCTGTATCCTTAAATGGCTCTCCATCATTCCGATGATTATCATTATTTGCAGAACAATTATCAGCCCAATCACTGCCAATAACTTTAATGGATACCATAAGATGATTGTGAGTATGATTAAAAGAGATAATAACAATATGAGCTTTATCCGAAACTTAATCTCTGAATTCATAAATTGAATAATACGGCTCTTTTTATAAATATTATCAGAAATTTGCCAAGAACCCCCTCATCCCTTAAATCGAATTCAATATTTAGGTTTCGCAATAAACGATACCCTTCTTTTGCCCTTATAATCCTCTAAATATAATTCTTTTTTTATCTCTTTCTTATTCCATGAAATCTCCTTGAAATCAAATCCTGATTTATTAAGTGACAACTCAATAAATGATTTTGTAGGCCATGCAACTAAGTTTATTGGATCTATTGTTGATTTCTCATTCATATGATTTTCAGATCTTATCATTAGCGCAGCCTTAAATTCAATACTTTCTCTTCTTTTTTGTTCATCTATAAATTTAGGTATGTTCATCAGGTTTTTTAGTCTGAATTGTTTTACAAGACTAATTGTCTTTTTTATTCTACTTCTGCAAATCTCTTCTGCAATGTTTGTATCAAGTATGATATACTTAGGTTTTATCCTTTTTATCTCTTTTAGGAGTTCTAATTGCCTTAATGTATGGTAGAAAAATCCCAGGCAGATAATAGTATCATATTCTTTTTCATTTATCTTTGAAATATGATCAAAAACATCTCCTTTGATAAATTTGAATTTTTTGCATCCAGTTTCTACCATATTATCATTAGCATTCTTTACTAGGTGTTCTCTTGCTTCAATCCCAGTTACATGCTTAGCACCTAATTTTAGACAAGCATAAGAAAATCTTCCATCGTGGCTGGCAAGATCAAGCACTTTTTTGTTCTTGATAGCATCTATATTTCTAGTAAGAAGAACCTCACATCTCCAGTTTAGCCTTTCCATCTTTGCACCAGTTATACTGGTCTTAAGAAAAGGCGTATCTTTAAAATCAACCAGAAAGTTATTTTTCATATTAATATAGTTTTCATAACTAATATAAATAATTTCTTAATATATCCACCCCCTTACCAATCGGCTGCATTGAAAATATAGGTTGTTGCCAAGGCATAGCCGAACGCAACTAAGAAGATAAGAATTATTTTCTGTTGCCATCAATTCGTGAGCTTGATAGATAATCAATTCAAACTGACAAGGGGGAAGTCCCTTACGGGGAACGTCAGTTATCTATACCAACTTCAAGAAGCGAACCCGATGGCAACCCGAACGTAGTGAGATTTTCAACGCAGCCATACCAACCAATTAATTTATAAAGATAAAAAGTTAACACTTTAAAGGGGAGACAAAACATGGAACAACATAATCTAATGATAGATGTGGCCATAGCCACAAAAAACAGGATTCCCCAGTTTAAAAAAGCTTTATTGAATCTAAATGAGACCAATAATGCAGATAAACTTTCTATCTTTATACTTGATGGAAACAATAGTCCAGAGATCAAGGATTTTATAAACAATAACCCTTGGGAATTTAATTCTATCTCATTATGGAAAGATTCTGACGTACCCAAATTAAAGAAACGTCCTGGTTGTTGGCCAATTATGTACAATTTTCTGCTTAGAAAGGGCAGATCAAATTACTTGACTTATTGGAGTGATGATATTCTTATAGGCAGAGATTTTCTGGAAAAGGCAGTTATCAGGCTTGATCGGTCTGGAGAAAAGACTGCTTATTCTAATTTTTATTTTTGGTTTCCTGAATTTTCCAAAGCATACCCTATATTGATCGTAAACAATACTCGGATAATCACACTTGTTTTTGGAGTTATGCGTAGATCTGCTTTTGAAGATGTTGGTGGGATAAGTGAAGATTATGATTTTTATTATTCAGATAACGATATTTCAAATAAATTATATTCTAAAGGTTATAAATCAATAATCAATGGAGACTGCATAGTAAATCATATAGACCCTAAACTAGAATGGAAATCCCCTTTGTGTGATGATCCCTCTAAGGATTCAGATTGTGCAAAACATGATAGGAAGTGGGGGAAAGATTTTCTTGCTCATCATATAATCAGATACGATTCAATCAATGGAATCTTTCCAGTCTCTAAGGCAATTGGAAAAGAAAAGAGGATTCTTGTGAGCAAGAAACACCCTTGGATGGCACATCACCCGCAATGGGTTAAGAAAAATAGCAGGGTGCATAAAAAGACAAATATATTTCCTAAGATTGATTTTATCCATAAATTCATAAATGGATTTTATCTTATGATTCTATTGTTTTTCCTACTTTTGGGCATTTCATTTTTTATAGGGTTTAGATATATTGCTGATTCAGCATGGTCCCTTATTATACTTGTTTTCTTGACATTATTCTTACTTATCCAATTAGAAAGTTATAGGCGAATACAGCAGGGAAGAGAATCTCAATATTATGAACTGCATAGTTTGGGGCATAACACAAATATGTCAGTCAAAAGATTAGTACATGAAGTAAATGTACTTAAACTCAATACAGATTGGCTAAAAAATGGGCTGGATCGTTTTTCAAATAAAATTTTTAATCTGGATCAAAATATGGAATCTTTTGAAAATACATTAAAGAATATGCAAATAGGTGGCGATTATAGGTTTCAGCAAATACAGGCACTCTTATCATTGTTTAATACTTTAAAGATCAATAATTTGATGCCCTTGATGGATGATATCTCTACTTCTGCTGATTTTTGTAAGGTTCTTGCTTCAATTATACTAAACAAACCTCCAGAAATTATAGTCGAATTAGGTTCTGATCCGTCTACTTTAGTGATGGGCTATGCCCTCAAAAAAGCTGGAAAGGGAAAACTGATATCATTTGAGCATAACAGGCATAAGTTGGAAAATATCAATAAAGAGATTAAGAATCATGGATTAGGCAATTTCTGTCAGGTTATCTATGCACCTTTAACTGATGTGAAGATAAAAACTAGAAACTTTCAATGGTATAATCCTAAATACTTTGCTAAGATAAGAAATATAGATCTATTGGTTGTAGGCGGCCCAGTTGATTTAACACAAAAACAAGTGAAATACCCTGCAATGCATTATCTCTATAGTAAAATGAGGGCAGGGTCTCATATTCTTATGGATAATGTCAAGAAAGATGGTGGGGATGAAATAATAAAGAAATGGCTTAATGAATTTACATCTCTCGAATACGAATTTATGGATAATAAATATGAGATAGGGATCTTAAAAAAAAAGCATAGCTAAAATTCATACCAAAACATTTCAATATCTTTTTTATATCTTTTTCTGATAAGTTCTTTTGATTCTTCATCATAATATTCCTTGTAATCTTTTTTGATATCTGGAAATGTGTATATCTTGCCTTGCCTGCTATTTTTTTTCTGAAGTTTTATATTTTTAACACCTATTTTTTTGCATACATGTGCAAAATCACTATCGATCTGCTCAAATCTGCCGACAAAATCCACAACAATTTCTTTTTTATCCATGAGCGGTATATGCTGTGATCTTATATGTTTGTCTGCTTCTTCATCAGGGATATTAGAGACAGCCTTAACAAAGTCTGAAAAATTCATCCCCCCTTTGAAAACACCATACTTCAAAAAATCATTAAAAACCCCATTAGTCATATAATAATTTGTAAATTCTTTGCTTCTGGCAATCTTATCCAGATAACATGATACTGCCCTATCCCAGGGATTTCTTACAAAACCGAACTTAAAATAGTCATTATACTTCTTTGAATCAATCTGTTCTATATTGATAGTAGGATATTTGATTAGGTGAGGGTTTTTAACCACATTGAGATTTAGTAAACCAGCAAGCACACTCTTTATTGAAGAGCATGCTACCTTATAAATTGGGATATATATTGCTTTATAATTATCCAGGACAATCATGCTAATTTGGAAGTATTAATTCATTTAAATATTTTGTTTAACATCAGGTTTAGTTGTTTGTTTGGTATCACAAGGATATCTTTATATTTACTGCTTAATTACTTTATTACTATGCTAGCAGAATCTATAATAAAAAACGTAATTACTGTCCATCATCAGGAGATAATATGGATTATAAAAAGTTCATAATTCTTGGCGGTCCAAGAACTGGTTCTAGTTATCTTTCTTCACTTTTGCGCAGCCATAGCCAAATGGTATCATATCATGAATTATTTCATGATTCTGATGTTATTACAGGCTATAGGAAATATGATCAGAGCAAAAATCTGAATCTAAAAAAAACAAGAAACAATGATCCTAAAAGTTTTCTTGATCAGTTTGTCTTTAAGGGATATAGTGATCAGATAAAGATGGTTGGTTTTAAGATATTGCATAGCCAGGCTAAAGATAATCTCAAGCTTGTATGGGATTATCTGAAACAATGCCCTGATTTAAAGATAATATTTATCTGGAGAAAAAACATATTAAAAAGCCTTGTTTCTCTTAAGATATCTTATTTGACTGACAAATGGATAATAACAGACCCAAGTCAATCAACTGATAATCTATGGGTAAGGCTGAATTACAAATCATGCAGGATGTATTTTCAGATGATTGATTCAGCAGTTGCTGAATACACTAAATTATTCAATAAAAACAAAAAACTAACAGTCCATTATGAAGATCTAGTTGATAATCTGGATAGTGAGCTTATAAAAATTCAAAAATTCCTAGATGTAAAACCTGAAACATTAGGCAGTCGGTTAAAAAAACAAAATAATAGAAAATTATCAGAGGTATTGCTGAATTATTCTGAATTAAAAAGGGATTTTACTGGTACTCGTTGGGAATCATTTTTTGAAGAATAAATATATATTGTAATGGGTGTTTAAATGGCAGTTGTTAATTCAATACTAAAAAATGTGCATGGTGAACCATCTGCTCCGGATATTGGTGGTGGAAATGTGGACTATACTAAGTTCATAATCCTGACTACTGCAAGAACTGGTTCTAGTTATCTCTCTTCGCTTTTGCGCAGCCATAATCAAATTGTATCTTTCCATGAAATATTGCATGGATTGCAATTTTTTTCAGGATATCTCAAATACCCCCCAATTCCAATAAAAAAATTAAATGAGTTGCGTAATGATCACCCTATTGATCTGCTGGAAGAATTAATCTTTAGGAATTATTCAGATAATATTCATGCAGTTGGTTTTAAGATTTTTTACGATCATGCAAATCAGGGCAATCTTAAAAATGTCTGGGATTATCTGCGAAATATGAAAAATTTAAAGATAATCCATCTGCAAAGAAGCAATCTTTTAGAATCATTAGTATCTTTAAAGTTGTCTATGAAAACAGGGCAGTGGTTCACTACCACTAAACCTAAATCTAATCTATGGCTAAGATTAGATTATGACGAGTGTCTTGATTATTTTAAGAATATAAGCACTAATTTAGATTATTTCAAAAGGTTCTTCTCAAAGAATGAAATAAAAGATATTTATTATGATGAATTGCTGGAAAATACAGAAAAAAAGCTTGATGAACTACAGAATTTCTTGGGTGTTGACAAGAAGCCAATGAAAACACCTCTGAAGAAACAAACTAATCAGCCTTTGTCAGACACCATCTTAAATTATTCAGAACTAAAAAGAAAATTTAGCAGTACTAAGTGGGCTGCTTTTTTCGAAGATTGATTTATTCACATACCCCCTCGCTTGCGGTGGCTGGGTGAGGGTATGTGAATGACCAAAAACCCAATAATTATTCATTCATGATTTAACATACCCCCTCATTGGGGCGGTTGGGTTTTTGATTTGTTTTATCTTGCCCCATACTTTTGACCAGATTATTCCCATTCTCCAGGCTATTCCAGTTACTAAATCAAAAAAAGCATATTTAGGTCCTTCTTTGATGCATGATATGGCTATATCTGGAAAGAACATTAGGGTTTTCCATATGATTTGTTCGCTTATCTTGCTAAAATCTGTCTCTTTTAAGAATTCTTCATTATCTTTTGTGATTCTCGAACACCAATACCCCCTATTGATGTATTTTTTTATTATATTTAGCATTGAGTCTGGGTGTGCATGTTTTACTCTGATGTTTTTCATGAACTTTACCTTACATTTGTTTTTTTCAAGTCTTATAGATATATAAGTATCATTTCCATTAGCATAATCTGGATTTGAGTAATTTATTTTTTTTAGTACACTTTTTTTTATTGCAAGGTTCTTTGTATCAATATTACCCAATATATTGTTTTTTCTTTTTTTCCATCTCTTAAGGAATCGAATATGTTCTTGCTCAGCCCAATACCCTTTTTTTAACCCTTCCTCAAAACCCTGTACAGCATCACATTCATTGTTGATTATAGGCTTTATCATATCATTAATCCAGTTTTTTGGGGCAGTACAGTCAGAATCTGTCATCAGGATTATCTCTCCATTGGCTGTCTTTTCTCCTGTATTCCTGGCTTTACCTCTTGAGATAATTGGTTCAAAGATATACTTTAATCTAGGGTTATCCAGATGTTTTTGTATTATCATCTTAGTTTTATCATTAGAATTATTATCAACGATAATAATTTCATAATCCTTGTAATTCTGATTAAGTATTGAGTTTAGGCATTCTTCTATAGTTCTTTCACTATTATATGTTGGTATTATTATCGATAATTTTACTTTTTTCATTTTTGACATGTTTTTTAAGAGATTCTTTTTTTAATTCTACTCAAAATTAAACTAATTTTAGATATTATTTTATTTGATACTGGTAGTTTAACTATTTTAGGGCTTCCTAATGCATGTCTAATCCCATCAAAATAACAGATGCATATCTTTGATTTGCACTTTTTTATTCTCTTAAAAAGTTTAATTCTCCCTTTATAGATATTGCCTAATTTGGTCCTTGATCCAAGGCACCTTATAATATCCCCTTTATCATCAATCCTTACAAATGTTTTTCCTGTAAGGCAGGGAATACCTTTAAATGAAAGATTCCCTCTAAAAATATTAGTAACTTTTTTATTTTTATTTCCTACATCTGCATATTTCTTGGCTAGTTCTTTTGCATCTATCTTTGGTTTAACCTCAAAAAAATAAGGGTTATTTTTTTCTTTTCTATAATTTTTTGATACTATATTCAGATAGTATTCCATTTTTTCTCTTTCTCTTTTTTTATACGAATCAGGATACTTTTTTCCATTATAGATTCCTTTAAATCCAATTGGTTTTATGACTATACCATGTTTTTTGAAATATTCAAAGATGCCATCAAATTTTTCTATCGCAGGGGGCCACATAACCTGTGTTACATTAATCCTGAACTTATGTTTCTTTAGTAATTTTATTTTTTTGATCACATCTTTATTCAATCCTAGTCTTTCTCTTTCAGTGATGTGCAATGAACAGTTGATCCAACCTACTCTTTTTGGATTGATTTCTTTGCAGAATCTATAGGCAAGATCACTTGAGAGGTTTGTAATGATGCTTATATAGTGTTTTTTTGAAAGTTTTTTACATAGCTCTATAAAATTAGGGTAGAGAAATGGTTCACCTCCAGTTATGATTATAAGCCATGTCTTTTTTGTTTTATCAAAGAATTGAACTATTTTTTCAATCTCCTTTTTACTGCCAGATCCAGGTGCCACTTCATCATGTAATATTGGGTGACAATAAGGACATTTGAAATTGCAGGATGTATTGATTGTCCATGACCCCATAATATCATATGTCTTCATCTTTTATGCTTGTTTATCTAACTTTAATAAGTTTTTCTTTTTTCAATCTCCTAAAAACATAATTTTAAAAAAGAGTTTAGCTTAACTTATATTGGGTAGTGTTATTAAGATGAAAACATTTTATATCAAATACATTGGTTGTGAGAGGCGTGGTTTAGATGCTGAACAGCTTAAGAACTTTCTGATAGCTAATGGTCTTAAAAGGGTTAATCTGCCCAGCAAAGCTGATTATCTATTTCTCTCTACCTGCGGGTTAAGTAAGTTGGCAGATTGTTCCTTAGATGCTATAAAAGAATTAGATGAGTATGACGGGGAGTTGATCTTGCTTGGGTGTCTGCCTTCTATGGAATTAAGTAAGATAACTAACATCTTTGATGGTAAGATCCTCCCATCGAACAGGATTGAGATGATTGATGACATTTTTCCAGAGTTTAATGTTAAGTATGCATATATTGAAGATCCCAATAAGATCCTTTCATCTAAAAAAGAAGACAATAATCTTAAGGATAATATCAAAAGGTTGCTTAGATTTGATTCTATCAGATTAAAAAAAAAACCCCATTATAATCCTACTGGTATGGATATTGACCTTGGCATCAATATCGGTGTTGACAATAATAATTTTATCATCCGTATCTCAAATGGATGTTTGGGTAATTGCAGTTACTGCACTATCAAAAAAGCAATCGGTAATTTAAAGAGCAAACCTGTTAATCTGATATTAAAAGAAGTTGATAAAGCAATAGCAGCCAAACAATTTAAGATAAACCTGATCAGCAGTGATACTGGTTCATATGGTCTTGATATCAAGACTGATCTGCCTTCTTTGCTAAGCTCCATCCTTGAAAGAGATAATCGCATAACAATAGAATTTATACAGGATCTGCATCCTGCTGCAATATGCAGATTTGGAGATGAACTGTTAAATTTAATCAAGACAAAAAGGATAAAAAGTATATTGACTGCTGTGCAGTCTGGAAATAGGAGAATCTTGGGATTGATGAACAGGCCTTTAGATTTAAATAAGTTTAAGGGCATTATTGATTTATTTAAACAAGCTTATCCTGATCTGAAGTTAAAGACCCAGATAATTGCTGGTTTTCCGACAGAAACTAGTGGGGAGTTTAACAATTCGATAGATTATGTTAAGTCTTGTGGTTTTGATGAGTTTGATATTTTTGGTTATTTTGAGAATAAATCTGCAGAATCATCAAAACTTCTGCCAAAGGTCAGCGAGGAAGTTATTCAGAAAAGGGTTGATAATGCAAATAAGATATTGCAATCTTTGTGAAAACAATACTGGAGACAAATAATATGGTTATGCTGGAGAAAAAATATGACATCTGGATTCAATGGTACGTTACCAAATATTGTAATTTGGACTGTGATTATTGTATTGCAAAGAAGAACAGCTATCTTTGCACTAAACCTGCAAAACCTGATGATCACTCTGATATTGATACCCCTCTTTTTTTGAAATCATTAAACAAGACCGGAAAGACATTTCATATAACATTTACAGGGGGAGAACCTTTTTTGGTTCCAAACTTGATAGATGCATGTAAGGAAATTACTCAAGATCATTTTATTTCTATCAATACTAATCTGATTTCAGATAAGATAGGATATTTTGCAGAGAAAATTGATCCTTCGAGAGTATGTTTTGTTTATGCATCATTTCATATGGATGAGCTTGAGAAAAAGAAGAAGGTAGATATGTTTATTGATAATTATCTGCTATTAAAAGAAAAAGGGTTTATAATAGCAGCCAGTGCAGTAGCACACCCCTCTATCTTAGGCAAGATTAACAAATACAAGGCTCTATTGTTAAAACACGATATTAAATTGAGTTTTGTTCCATTTATAGGCAATTATGATAAAAAAAAGTATCCTATGGCTTATTCTAAAGACCAGATAGCTAAACTTGGATTTAGCCGAGAAGACATCTCCAGATATGATTGGAAGGGCAAGCCATGTAATGTTGGGGTGAATTCAGCTTTTGTAAATGCAGAAGGTGATGCAATAGGGTGTATAGTTAACAAGAACCAGATTGGAAACATCTATGATAATATATCTTTTAAAAAAAATATGGTGCTTTGCAAACACAGTTTCTGTCCATGTCCAATGCCTTCTTTAAACAAGGTCCTATATAATAATGCACTTATGATGGATAATACTGGAAAAAATATACCCAATACTAACTTTAGGCATACATATTTGACATTAAAGAAGGCAGGGATATACACATTGGCAGTTATAGAAGATGTTTATCTTTATGCATATCATGGTATAAAAAATTTATTCAAAAAAACTGAAAAAAGAAAAATAAATACTCAGAATCTTCAGGCTATCATCACATGTGTTGATTATTCAGACTATCTTACCATAACCCTTAGCGAGAATCTTAAGGTCCTGAAAAATATAACTGTAATCACTTCAACTAAAGATAAAAAGACCCAAAGATTATGCAAACTACTTGATGTTGATTGTATAGTTACCGGCTCATTTTATCATGATGGTGCAGACTTTAATAAAGGTAGGGCAATCAATGAGGGGTTGAAAAAGATAACTACTCCTGGTTGGGTTGTTTTGCTTGATGCAGATATTGTTTTGCCAAAAAACTTACATTCATTGCTTGATGGAAAAAAGTTGGATATCCATAGCATATATCAATGCAACCGTTATCATTGCAGTAGTTATGAAAAATTTCTTAAGCTCAAGAAAGGTAAGATTACCCTTGATAAACTTGGTGGAAAAAAGATACTTTGCAAATATGGGTATGGGTTTTTCCAGATATTTAATCTAAGGCACTTTTTAGGTTCTGATACCCATATATATCCTGAGAATTTTTCTGATGCTGGTTTTGTGGATGTTGCATTTTCCAACAAATTTGATTCAAAACATATAAAGAAACGATTCTTGAGAAAAAAAGACCTTAATCCGTTTAATATGAAACCAGATATAAAACCTCAGCCTCATTGCTGTCTGAAAGATATCAATGTCATCCATCTTGACCATGGTTTTTCGCTCAATTGGCATGGCAGAAAAACAAAAGAGTTTATTGATAAGTCTGAGCAGGAGAATATCATAAATATACAAAGAAAATGTTGTGCATATCAATTTGCTAAGAAATTCAAAAAGACAATCTTAATGCGAACGTAGTGAGCACAGGGGTTTAATTCCCCGACCTTTAGGTCGTTTTCTTAGAAAGAATTTTATTGCGGCTTCGCCGCAGAATAATCTGCGAACGAAGTTGCGCAAGGATTTACTTTGTCTAAAGTAGCGTAAGCTTTGTTCGTGGAGACGAACAAAATGACAAATCTAAAACATTACAGCCACAAAATTGGCGTAAACTTCTGGCACATTGAATTTGCAACCAAATATAGATATAATATGTTGGGTAAATTCAAACAAAAAAATATTGCTGAAGCATCAATACGTAAGGTATGTAGCAGGCATAATATAAAAATCTATGTACTTTCTGTAATGCCAGACCATGTTCATATGAGAGTTACCCTGCCTCATAACATTACAGAGTCAAAAGGTATGCAACTAATCAAGGGTGGCTCTGCTTATCATTTCTTTAAGAATCATCCTAAGAGCAGGTTAAGGCTACCAAAAGGGCACCTCTGGAGCTCAGGAGGTTGTGCTACAACTGTGGGGTATAATGACTTAGATACAGTAGACAATTACATCAAGAATCAGGCAGAGCATCACGCAGTAGCGTAGCCCTTAGCTGGATACCCCAACCTTTAGGTTGGGGAGGAGGTCATATTAATTCTTTGTCTAGATTTAATATCAATTCATTGATACAATAATCAACATCTTTTTTCTCAGTATCTATTAAAATAGATGTATCTGGTTCTTCAAAAGGCGCATCTATGCCAGTAAAATCTTCAATCTCTTTATTTCTTGCTTTCTTATACATCCCCTTTACATCCCTTTTTTCACATTCATCTAAACTGCATCTTGCATAAACAAGCTTAATATTTTGTATAATTCCACTTATCATGTTTCTTAATTCGTTTGTTGGGGAAACAAATGAAGCAATAACAAGATTTCCATTCTTGTTTAATAATTCAGCTATATGTGATATTCTTCTTAGGTTTTCTTTTCTGTCTTCTGAGGAAAAGCCTAGATCAGAATTTAATCCTTTTCTGATATCATCTCCGTCAAGATGCACTACACTATGACCTTTTTTGATCAATTCATATTTTAATCTTTTTCCTAATGTTGTTTTGCCTGCACATGGCAGTCCTGTTATCCATATTGTATAGCTCATCTTACATATACCCTACTTTTCTCAGGTCTTCCATCAAATCTTCTTTATCCTGCGTTCTTCCTGCCCTCTCAGAGATCATTGTTTTTGGGGTAGGTTTTGTGCATGGATAACATCCAATACTTCTAAAAACAAGATTCCCATGTTCAACCCTATCATAAAGTGGATTATAGGGCGTGTTATTTTTTTTGATATAATTCCATACATCCTTTTCAGACCAGTTCATTAGAGGGTGCACTCTTGTATGGTCTGGGTCTTTTCTTTTTGAATAATATTCTTCTTTCCCCCTTACCCCACATTCATCCCATCTTATCGATATTATAACTGCATCAAAACCATATTCTTTTATTGCATTCTTTAATGGGATTGTTTTTAATTGAGTGCAGCACTCAAAAATAGTATTGTTTTTTGGGGATATATTCTTCATCATTGCTCCATCATTCTTATATTTTATCAGGTCTAGGTTCCATGCACTTGAGATTTTGTCAATAAATTCATATGTTTCTCTGTATTTGAATCCAGTATCTATAAACATGACTGGAAATGGAACTTTTTTTAGGCTTGCGAATGTGTTTTTAGCTAATTGGATCGTTGCTGTAGAGTCTTTTCCGCCTGCCCAAAGTATAACTGGATTTTTGAATCTGGCTTTTGTCTCTTTTAATATATATTCAGCTTCACTTTCTGTTTTAGTCTGCGCCATTTTGATAGATTTCTTCTTTCATCTTTTTAATAAAGACTTTAGTGTCAAACCCCCCAGCATGAGTTATGCATTCTTTTTTATATTCTTTTGGGTTCTTGCTTATATTCTTTATTGAATCTGCTAATTTATCGGGATTGATATTATCGATTAGTTTTCCCGTAACATTATCTAAAACCGTTTCTTTATAGCCGCCTTCATTTGGGGCTATTACTGGTTTTCCAGATGCCATCGCTTCAACAGGGGCCATGCCATAATCTTCCTCTAAAGATGTTGTGATAAACCCTTTGCAGTTTGCATATAGTTCTGTTAATTTTTCTGAACTGACCCAGTGCAGTATAGTTACATTTTTAGGTTTAATACTTTCAATATAATCCTTATATTTTCTAAAATGTCTCGCCTGCTCATAACTTCCCACAACGATCAATCTTTCATCAGGCAGTTTTGCAAATGCTTTCATCTGCATCTCGATCCTTTTATGGCTTATCAACCTGTTTACAGACAGCCAATAATCCCCGTTGGTTTTATAGTGATATTTTGAAGTATCTGTTGGAGGGTAGATCACTTTTGAGTCTCTTTCCAGATATTTTCTGACTCTGTTTCTAACATTATTTGATATTGATACAATATTATTGACATGTTTGACATTTCTTCTGTTCATAGCCCTATGGTACCTTACCCACATATCAAATAATGGTCTTCCAAGTGGCTTTACATTATTTTTTCTAGTATACTGATGAAGATCCCAGATTTCTCTAATTGGAGAATAAACATACCATAGATTAGGTTTGTTGTGTACTGCTGAAGACATTGCCCAGTCTCCGCCTATGAAGTAGAAGTCGTATTTGTCTTTTAGATTGAGTTTTTTGAACTTATTGTAAGCAAATTGCTGTTTAAGCGGAGCATTAATCGGGATCTTTCCGATGCTTGTTATGTTCTTTGTAGTGAACCCCATCTTTTTTATCTTTTCAGGGTTTATGTTAGTGGTATAGATATCTGCATCTAGGGCTTTTGCTAATGTCAAATCTACATACTCTGCTCCACCTATGTTGTCTATGTAGTTGTGGAATATGGCTATTTTCATTATCTGAGAAGTAGGTTGTTATTTTATAAAAATGTTGGTTTTATTGGGTTATCAATCCAAAATTCTCTCCCTAGCAATCAAACCCAAATGCCTAAACCCATCCCTAAAACTTCTTAACTTAGATTTACCAATTCGAGGATAATAATCAATGTCTATCTCTTTTATCTTAAGTCCTTTTTTCTTAGCTTTTATCAGGATTTCAGATGCGAATTCCATCCCTGAGCTTTTTAGATTAAGTTTATTCAGTGCTTCTTTTCTTATTGCACCAAAACCACAGTGAGAATCAGATATATTGATCTTGAACAGATTTCTTAAAAGCCATGAAAATATTGGATTACCTATCCTATGCAACAAAGACATTGACCCTTTTTGTTTAATCCTGTTTCCGATAACAAAATCAGCATCTTTTATATTCTCTAATAATCTGGGAATATCATAGAAATCATAGCTGTTATCTGCATCACCTAATATGATAACATCCCCCTTTGCTTTTTTAAATCCTGCTAGATAAGCATTGCCATAGCCTGTTTTTGGTTCATCAACTACCTTCACACCTAATGTTTTAGCTACTTCTACAGTATTATCAGTACAACCATTATCAATAACAAGAATTTCTCCATCTAATCTTTCTTTATCAAATACTTTATTTATCTTATCGATGCAGATTCCAACACCTTCTTCCTCATTATAACAAGGAAGTAAAACACTTATAGATTCCATAGGACTAAAAGAAACTTTATTTTTTATAAAGCTTTTGGAATGTGGAATTTTGATTATAAAAAACCTCTGGATAATGGCAGTTAAATGGACTGCATTTAACATTAGTTGTTTCTTTTAATATTTTTTTTACTTTTACAAAATATTCTTCTTTTGATATTCCTTTATTCAGCAGTTTTATCGCTTTCTTAAGCATTATTGCAGGTTCTTTTTTAATATTCATCGCTCTGCCCCTCCCAACAATCTTGACAGAAGAAACACTCATTTGTTTAAGATAATACAAAGCACATAACCCACACTCTTTTCCCATGTTTGGTTTATAGAAATCCTCGAGATTCTTTTTTATTATCCTTTTTTTGCTATTTTCAGGAGATATTTTTATTTTGTAATCATCCCTGCATGGGGCTCTTTTCTTGAAAACTTTATATGCCATCTTTGTATTTTGCACATATGGCATGATCTTTTGATAATAATAACCAAATACCTTTTTCTTTAAGACTGAAAATTTCTTTTTTTGCGAGCCTATATCAAACCATTTTCTTTCCATCTGATGTGTAAAATTACAAAGACCATTCATGTTTCTGCATCTTGAATTTGCAATCATCGCTTCAAATTTTAGTTTAGGGTTGTTCTTTATTATGTTTCTCATCTCATCAAAAGTAACATGTCTTGGAAAGACAATCGTAGAAGCACCCATATCATGGTAGAATTTTGCACTTTCACTGTTTAAGACAACAGCTAAGCAGCTCATCTTTATATTTACTTTTTTATCTATATCTTTAAGGAATTGGACCATGCTAGGGCAATTCACTATGAAACTTTTGATTCCAGTATCTATAGTTTTCTTCACATAAGTTTCCAGCCAGGGGAATTGTTCTTTTGAATATATTGGGGAATTTAATGTTAAGTGTAATCTGGATTTTCTCGCAACTATAATTTCATTAACACTTTTAAGTTGGTCCCAATCTATAAGGTTATGGTTATTCTTGATTCTTGCATTTGTATAATTTGTCAAATCATTAATGCTGCCGATAGTTAGGCCCGTATAAAGTTCATCTGCCCCAATATCCAACAGGCTGTTTACTTCGTTTACATTTCCAATTGGCGCTAATATATTCATTTTACATCGGTATTTCAGGCATAAACACTAGCCTATCTATTCCTTTTTCAATCATTTCTTTAGGCAATCTATCTAAATAATAAAAGCAGGTATTGCCTTTTAGCTTCATAGATTTTGGCATGTCTTTTGCCTTTAGATCAAAAGTATAAGTTCTACACTCAAAGCTGCACCCATCTTCTATAGTTACTTTCTTCTTTTTCTTGCTTGTACATCTTGCGCTTTGACAAATCCTTGTTGTTGTGATAAAATTATATGGGTAGTATAATGATGCCTTTATATCTGATCTTGAGAGTTTCATATTTATTCCCTGGAACAGATTATCTAATTCAATCCTAAATACATTTTTGTTTATCAAAAAGTCTTGGCTAATCTCTGTATCAACTGTGCTGCTCTGAAACCAGGGTAATATATTCTTAGGTATAATTTTTTTTAATTCGATGAATCTTGTATCTTTGTATTGTTTTGTAAGCACCCTGCCCTTTACCCATCTCTTACTTTTTAATATTCCTTTGAACTTATTGAATACGCCCCAATCATTGAAGATTATCTCATCTATTATCTTCTCTTCTTTTAGGAGATCTATTAATTCAGATATAGCATTTATCCCTTTATCAGTTGCATAAGGTGTAACAAAACTAATCAATACATTATTTTTTTTACAGAAATCAACAACTTTATTCAAATCAGCCTTATCCGGAATCAATCTCTCACAGAATTCATTTCCAAAATAGATCCTCGAGTATTTTTTATCAAAAAACTTTAGATTTTTGAGGTTTGTGATGAATAATGCATGGTCCATGTGTTTTATAGGGTTAGTATCATTTTTAATAAAACTTCCTATTATTGATTCTGTCAGCTTTGATGTGTTAGTTAGAAAAACTTTCTGGAAAGCAACAACGGCGAGACAAACTGGGGGTTGCCCCCTTCAGGGTGGTTTATAGCCTTGCGTCAGCAAGGCGTTGAAGCCATTATTATTGTTTTCCACAGCTCATTTAACTTAACTCCCTTATCATGTAATCCAATCTTGAGTATTCAATCTATTACTCAATAGAACTTCTCACACCACGCTTCGAAATTTACAAATTGTTTAATAACCCTATGATTTAGATTATCTGCATTGGATTTGATATATCTCTTATTATATATCTTTTTCTTCCATGTTTTTTTGTTTTGAATGTATCTTGTAAGCGATCTACCATACTTAATAACTTTTATTGATTTTGGTTCTATCCCTTTTTTAATCTTTGGTATGCAGCTGTCTTTCCTTTTGGCAAGGGGCGAATTAGTAGGTATGTGGATCAACTCATGGAAATGCACCCTATATATTTCATTGTAAAGTTTGTAATCTTTTATATAATCCATAGGTATTGTCAGTAAAAATTTTAATAATGATGTATCTTTATAGATGCTATTATCATTGATGCATGATCTATATGGGTGCCCCCACATATTACTGATACAAGCACCACCATAGATATATGTTAAGAACCCTCTTGTAAACTGGTGGATATAGAATAAAAATTCCTTATTCTCAGCATTTATACTTCTAATCTCTTTTTTCAGGGTTTTATATGGATGATTTATTTTTCTTAAGAATCTTTTACTAAATATCTCTTTCATCCTTACATCTATTTCTTTTTTACTAATCTCATTTATTTTTACAGGACTTGCATTAAAACAATCCCATCCTAAAAACTCCCCTCCATAGATTCCTGACAAAGATCTTGCATAATCTGGTAGATTTCTGGCTCGCTCAAAAGAAGAATCATCAAACTCAATCTTTGCTTTATGCTTTTTGCGTCTTATCATATGCTTCAATCCAAGTTCTTTTGCAATCTCCTTTGCTATTATTATGTCTTTATCTTTATCTTCGTCTAAACCTTGTCTTTTGTCAGTATAAAATAACATATCCTCTCTTTGTTTCTTGCTTAGATTACTCAGGATTAGGCGTGTATCTGCTCCACCTGTTAATGATGATATCATTTTCTTTTTGCCTTTGACCCGGTTCATAGTCGTTTTCTTTATGATTTTTGCAGCTTCATCTGCAAACCGATCAATACTTTCGTTTTTATTGACCCTAATATTCAGATTATAATATCTTTTTACAGATATCCTGTATTTTTCTACTTTCAGGATAGTTCCTGGGCTAAGATTTTTGATCCCTTTGAACAATGTCTTATTCCCTACAGGAAATCCTAATGTGAAATATTCTGCAATTGCATTTAAATCTAATTTTTTGCTAAAATCTTTATGCTGGATTATAGGTTCAAAATCTGTAGAGAAAAATATGTGTTTTTTTGAAACATGTATAAATAAGGGGTATAACCCAAATATATCATTTGCCACGATTAATTTATCTTTTATCTCATCATAGATAGCAAAAGCAAACGCACCATTCAGGTCTTTTAAAAAAGAGGCACCATATTCTTCATAAGAATGTAATATAAACTCCGCTTGATTTTTTCTATCTTTAAACTTGTGCCCTGCTCTAATCAGTTTACTAATCCCATCATCAAGATCATATATATTGCCCCCAAATAGTATTATCTTAGATTGATCTTCATTATAGACAATACCCAGATTATCTTCTATTTTGGACTTTGTAAGGCAGAAGAATATTTTATCTTTAATCTTGGTATTGGTTATTCCTTTGCTATGGGCTAAGAAATCCTTAAACATACCTTCAAACTCTTTCTTGACTATTCTTTTTTTTCTTGAATAGATCCCTAATATTCGTGACATGTTCTTTTATTATTCTCCTAATTTAGATTTAGTATCAAGCATAATCTTCCTGGCTTTATCAAGGTCTGCTTGGTATGTTACATTTAGATACCCCCCTTCAAAGAACACAGGAGATATCTTTATTCCATTATCAATCATCAGTCGGATAACATCAGTTATCTCCACATTTCCAGTTATTTCTGACTTTTTTGTTTTTGGGATATAATCAAAAACTGATTTATTCAAGAAATAAGTACCCATTCCGCATAGGTCATTTCCTGGATTCTCTGGTTTTTCTTCAATATTAGATATTGTGTTTTCTTTTAACTCAACAGAATAATTTTTTTTAATATTCTCTTTATCAGCAGTTCTCCACACACCAATCCCTTGAGAAAACTGTTCTGGAAAGACAAAACTTCCTGATTGTACACAGTCTCCCAGCGCAAGGATAAAATTGCCCTTAACATAATCTTTAGCCAAGTACAATGCATTTGCAATCCCTTCTGGCTTTTCTTCAATTATTATCTTTGAGTTGATCTGTAGCTTATCAACATAATCTTTAACATCATTATTCTTGTATGATGTGATAAAGATAAAGTTATCAGTGAATCTTTTCCAGTAATCGATAATATGCCCTAATAATGGTTTTTTGCCTATTATTATCATGCTTTTTTGCTGATCCTGGTATATGTCACCTAGTCTTGACCCCATGCCTCCACAAGGTATGATACAAGTCAGGTTCTCATCTTTAAAAAATTCACTTTGCATCATGATAGGCAGTCTAAGATTATTTATTAATCTTTTTACTCTATTACTGGATTGTATACTCAGTGTAGTGAGACTTTCTCTATTAATCTAATATTTAAGGCTTAGTAGAAAATATCGGTTGTTGCAGAGGCATAGCCGAACGCAACTAAGAAAATAAGAATTATTTTCTGTTGCCATCAATTTATGAGCTTATTAGATAGATATATCTAACTGACAAAGGGGAAGTCCCTTATGGGGAACCCCTGAATGAAATGAGCGAGGTACCAGAAAATTCAAAGAATTTTCTCAGTATGTCAGTTATCTATGCCAACATCAAGAAGCGAATCCGATGGCAACCCGACCAACGGGAGATTTTCTACGAAGCCAATATTTAAGCAATCTTTATAAAAAACAATATGTTCTTACTTTATCATGAATAAAGAACTAAAATTTAGGTTATTATTTCTCATATCACTTCTTTTCTTGTTCATATCAATTATTTACTTCAGTATATCTTACTCATCTATTTTTCTTCTTATAGGTTTAGCTGTCATACTATCATTTGTTCTTTTCATAATCCTTGAACTTTACTTCAGGGTTCAGCATAATATTGACAAGCTTAATTCTAAGATAGATCATTCTTCAGAATTAATCACTATAAAGACATTATGCTCTGGAAAAAAACTTATCGATAAAGTAGAATCAAACAATTCTGTTGAGGATATTACTGTAATAATCCCTATCAAAGATCGAAGTGATTCCAGGTTAAGGAACTTATTGATGAGCATAAATAATCAGAGCTATAAAAATAATCTAATCCATACGATCATTGTAGATTATGGGGGCAAAGAAAGCTCTATCCCCATTATAAAAGGATTAGCTAGAAAATATCATGCTAAATATCTCAGAGTTGATACAAAAGCAGCATGGAACAAATGCCATGCTTTAAACATAGCTATAAAAAACACAACCTCAAAATATATCTTAGTTGCAGATGCTGATCTTATCTTTGAAAATAATTACATAAAGGAATGCATCCATGAACTTAAAAATGATCCATTTCAGTTTGTTCTTTGCAGACCTCTTGATTGTAGTAATGGAGACATTACTAATCATACAATCAAGGATTATGGTGAACTTAAAAAGAGATGCAGATACAGATCCAATGTTAAAGATTATACTCAAGGCAGAGGTATAATATCTACCCTAAGATGTTATTTTGAAACTATCCATGGTTATGATGAATTTTATACTTTATGGGGCAGAGAAGATGACGATCTGGTCAAGAGGTTTGAACTTTTAGGGCTTAAGATGAGATATATTACTGATAAAACCTCTTACATACACCAATGGCACAAGAGATTCATGGGTCTTGGCAGATCAAAAAAACATATCAAAAAACAGATTAAGAAGAATGATAGTTATTTTAATAGAAACAATTCTATTATCAGAAATCCAGATAGTTGGGGCGAACTGGATAGTTGATCTGGCTTATCTTTACTTAAACCCTATAGATTAATTCTAATCATATACTAGGTTTAGCTTTACTTGTAATTATAGTTTAACTCTACTTGTAACTTTTAACTTAATCCTGCTTGTAAATTAGGTTTAGCTTTACTTGTAATTATAGTTTAACTCTACCTCTAACTATTTGGTTCATAAAAAAAGAAAGAAATAAATTTAATCCTGACTTATTCAGCACTATGCTTTCCCATGTCTATACTTAATGCCTTATTTGTCTTTTCTATAGAAGCATTTCCATCTTCAAAACCCATAGCTGCTCTAATTGCATCTATGTTTTCACAGACAACATCTGATTCCTGATGGATAGCCTGCATATACAGAAGCTTATTCTTGTGAGTTCCTACTGCTTCTTTCCATATAACAATCTCAGGCATATCGCTTCTGTTTCTACCTAGATCTTTTGCAAATTCCATTATCTCTGCTGTTGACCTTACTGCAGATTCATTTGCAACTACCCTTACTCTTGTTGTTTCTTTGAATAGTTTGATTACTTCATCTACATCAGGTTCTTCTGTACAATCTACTGTAATCGTATGCATATGCATCAATGTAGAAGATACAGAGATTGCTGTTGTGAATATCTCTACATCTGGAAGAACAGTCCTTACATCAGGACCATGGTGCGATGGAAGTTCAAGTACAGGTACTATTGCATTTATCGGACCATGTCTTATATCCCATGGGTCTGCCCCTCGCCTTATCATTGTTGCGTGGACTGCTTCGATCCCATACTTGCTCTTTACAGCATTTAATGTTCTGCATAATCCTGTTGTGTTACAACTTACAACCCTTATGTGGTCTTTTCCTACTGCATCTTTGTAATTGCATTGTGCAGTAAAGCTTATGTCTGCAACAGTTGGTTTTTCTCCACCCTGATATATGACCTTTAGTTTATTGGGGGCATAATATTTTTCTTTGTTTTCTGCCCCTTTTGGTTTAGGTGAACAATCTACAATTATATCTACCTTTTTTAGCAGTTCTTCAAATTCTCCTGCTATCTTTAGACCATTAAGATCATGTGCTTCTGGAAACTTGTACATAGAAATTCCTTTTTCCTGGCAGGATATCATCCTATAATTATAGCTATGTACCGTAACTCCAATTA
>Ga0257125_1001600_pt1 | contig 22231 bp, 23 predicted proteins | sample SI106_200metaG_FD_190183 | JGI IMG/M metagenome (GOLD analysis project Ga0257125, IMG submission 190183) | Marine microbial communities from Saanich Inlet, British Columbia, Canada - SI106_200 | ecosystem: Environmental > Aquatic > Marine > Inlet | place: Canada: British Columbia | collected... | reverse complement strand
GTTTTATTTTTTAGGCCTTTTATCTCAGCTACAATTTCGTCTATTGGTCTTCTGATAAACTTTTTATTAAAAAATAGCGAGACAGCACAAAACTCACAATCATATACACAACCTCGGCCAGTCTCTACCAAAGACAGAGAAAAATATTTTTTATTTTCAAAAATAGATCTATCAGTTTTTATACCAACCAAATCTAAATTTTTGGGTGCTCTATATATTTTGGCTAGTTTATTATTTTTGAAATCATCCAAAACTTGTGACCAGATTTTTTCTGCTTCACCGACTACTACCGCATCCGCATGCTGAGATGCTTCTTCTGGACAAAGTGAAGGATGAAAACCACCCATTACTATCTTTTTGCCCCGCTGCCTAAATCTATCGGCTATCTCATAAGCTCTTTTGACAGTAAAAGTTTCGGCTGTTATGGCTACCAAATCACACTCTTCATCATAATTTATATCTTCAATACGATCATCATAAAAAGACCTCTGCCACTCTTTTGGTGTCAGACCACTCATGGTTGAGATAGTCAAAGGCTCTATCGCCCAAGATTTTGTAGTCTTATTTTTTTGTTTGGATCGATAGTCTTCTTTGGCTCCCATAGCTGGATAAATAAAGAGTATCTTCATATTACTTTTTTCCTAAAGGAAGTCCTTTTCTTTTACGGGCATCAATTCTTGATATGATATTGACTAAAAAGAAAATATAAAAAGCATTAAACGACCTAAAATTAGTTTTGAAATTTAATAGCCTCCTCCAGAGTGAAGATAAAGAATAAAATTCTCGTCTATATATATGACAAAGTCCTGCTAACTTCTCTGGACTTATATTATCTGGCCTAAAAGCTACATCACCAAAACGGAAATGTGGTTCTAACCACCATTTTTTATATATCAACTTATTTTCTTGATCTAATTTTTTATAAAGTGGAGTACCTGGAAAAGGTACTAAGTGGTTAAAAGCTACTAATAAAAATTTATGTTTTTTGGCAAATTGATAAGTTTGTTCAAATATTTTTTCATCTTTCTCTGTATAGCCAAAAACAAAAGTAGCATATATATTTATACCATATTTGTATATTTTTTTTATAGATTTGTCATATATATCAGTCCTATTAATAGCTGGCTTTTGCATTTCTTTTAATGACTCTGTATCAAGTGATTCAAATCCTATCAAAACAGCTATACAACCACTCTTTTTCATTAGATCTAATAGCTCTTCATCTCTTGCAATATTTATACTGGCTTGACTAACCCATTTTATTTTGAGTGGTATCAAAGCTCTGAATAATTCTTTGGCATATTTAAAATCAGCACAAATATTGTCGTTAACAAAAAAATAATATTTATTATCTAATTGTTTTATTTCTTTGACAATGTCTTTGATAGAACGTGGCGTATAACTGTGATTATAAAAATTTGTTACTGAACAAAAATTACAATTATAATAACAACCCCGGCCGGCTTCTACCAACCCCAACTTTAAATACTTTTTATCTTTATAAATACTTCTATCAGGTATTAGACCATCCAGTTTTGGTCTAACCTCTGATTGATATTTTTTCTGAAGATTATTATTTCTAAAATCTTTTATAATTTGATCCCAAATATTTTCTGCTTCACCAACCAAAACAATATCTGCGTGTTGGATTACTTCATCAGGATTTAAAGTAGCATGAAAACCACCCATTATTATTTTTTTACCCCGCTCCCTAAACTTTCTAGCTATTTCATAAGCTCTTTTGGCAGTATAGGTTTCTATATTGATAGCCACCAAATCAGTGTCTGTCTGATAATCAATTTCCTCTACTCTGTCATCAAAAAATTCTAGCTTGATATCCTTTGGTGTCAAGCTAGCTAGTTGGGCAATGGCTAATGGTTCCATTTGCCAAGTTTTTAGATATTTTTTTTGTTTAATTTTTTTACCAACAGAGGGTAGTATAAAAGTTATCTTCATTTTTGTATACTATTTCTCAAACTTTTTTTGTACATATAATGAAATCCTAAATTTAACATCAATACAAGTATTTTATAATGTTTAGCTTTAAGGGCTCTTAAAAATATATTCCTAAATTTATAAGTTTCCTCCCAACAATATTCTAATCCCTGTTTTAGTTCTTTGGGAGTAAGATTTTGTGGTCTAAAAACAATGTTTTGAAAATCATAATAATCCCAATCTTTATTTATTATTCTGCCTTGTGCATCTAGCTCTCTATAAAGTGGCGTACCTGGAAAAGGTGTCAAAGCAGAAAAACGTACTAAATCAATACCAGAATCTTTTATAAAATCTACAGTTTCTTTAAATGTATTTTTATTATCATTATCAAAACCTAAGACATAACAAGCTAATATCAAAATTCCATGTTTATGAAAATTATTTATAGCTTCTTTATATTCAGACACCCTATTGTGTCTTTTACTCATACTTATAATATTATCCTGACAAACTGTCTCTAAGCCGATTAACGCTCCCATGCAGCCACTCTTTTTTAAGAGTTTTAACATTTCCATATCTTTACCAACATTTACAGTTGATAAACAAGCCCATTTTATTTTTAATGGTATCAAGGCTTTAACTAGGTCCATTGCATATCTTCTGTTGGCAAAAAAGTTTGGATCTAAAAAAACAATTCTTTTGGATCTAAAGTGTTTTATTTCTTTTATAACTTCATCAATTGGCCTATTGGCACCAAAAAACATATTATCAGAAACAGTGCAAAATTTACAACTATTAGGGCAACCTCGGGACGTTTGAATGGTTTTTATATTGATATACTTATCCATCTTAAGTAAATCCCATCTAGGCCATGGTAAATTATTAACGTCAGGAGTTTTTTCTTGAGTGTATTTTTCTTTAGCCTGACCATTTTTGTAATCTAACAAAAATTTAGGCCAAGTCTCATCAGCTTGACCCAAAATTATAGTATCAGCATGTTTTTTTGCCTCTTCGTAATTATACGATACATGATAACCACCTAAAACAGTATAAACACCTTTTTTCCTAGCTTGATCAGCTATCTCATAAGCTCTCTTAGCACTAGCAGTAAGAGTACTGACAGCTATAATATCAACATCATAATTTATAGGGGTATCATCAATACCCTCATCCAAAACATTGACGTCAGCATTTAGTTCTTTGGGTACTAAACCAGCCAATGTCGCTATAGTAAGCCCAGGATAATTTATACTTTTTTTGTGAGCAGTATCTTTACTTTTATACGCGTAATCTTTTGGATAAATTAACAATATCTTCACAGTTTTCTTAAATTTAAAACTTATGTTCTTTTGGCTAGATACAAAATAGCTAAACCATAGACAGATAAAAACACCAAAACAATAACATTTCTAGTTGGATCAGCGTTTAATAAAAATTGATCACCTTGGAAGGCAAAAATAATACGTTGAATTGCTCTAATAAGAATTAAAACCGCTATAGAGTAAACTACCGGTTTGTACTTACCAGGATGTTTGGCTGCAAAAAAACCAACCACACCCATCACAAACATATAAGCAGCAAAAGGTTTGAGCATCCAGATAGTTTGAGCATCCATGTTCAAATTAAAATTAAAAGCTAAGGCTGCTGCTTTTCTAACCAAATCTTCAAAGCCTACAAACAATACCCCAATAATACCTAACAAGGCGTGATAGATAGTAAAAAGATAAAGTAAAATTTTTAATGTTTTTTTCATAGTTTTTCTTTTAAAATACTATTTAGAAATATATATAATTTTTTATATCTCTATGTCTTTTGACATTGTTTCTCTGTCATACTTAGGTAAGTTTAAGGCATAATGCCTATAAGCATAACTAGCTAACAAAATCACGCCTGTAAACGATCTAGCAAAAAATAATCTTTTTATAATAGAAGTCCACTTGTATGTCTTTTTCCAAGCCCAATGATGTCCTTGCTGTAGTTCTTGAGCTGTCATATTTTTTGGCTTGATAACTACATGCTGAGCATCATACATAGACCAAAACTTTGTAGTCAATCTACCTCCTTCATTCATTCTATCAAATAATCTGGTTCCAGGAAAGGGCGTGTTGACTGTAAAACGAGGCAAATCAATATTAGCTTTGTTTACAAAATCAACTGTATTCTTGAAAACGTCTTTACCATCAGTATCTAGACCAAAAACAAAGCATCCCATTATAGAAATATGTTTTTTATGAAGTTTGTTTACTAAATCGAAATATTTATTAATCCTATTAAAACCTTTACTTATATTATTTAAAACATTTTGATTTACAGATTCAAATCCAATCAACAAACCTTTACAACCTGACTTGGCCGCTAAATCCAAAAGCTCATCATCTCGACCAATACGAGTAGTAGCGCAGCCAACCCATTTTTTCTTTAATGGTATCAAGGCCTTGTACAGAGCTTTGGCGTATTCAACATTCTCAATAGGACTAGGATCAACAAATTCTATATACTTACCTTTGATTTTTTTTATCTCATTTATTACATCATCAATCGGGCGTTGTTTATAATCTTTACAAGTATAAGGAGTAACACAAAACTCACATCTATTACTACAACCATAGGTTGCTTGTAGACTATTTAATGAAACAAACGGCTTCCTCTTATTTATTTCTCTATTAGGGTTTGGCCAATTAGCATAACTTATATCATCAGATACTTTGTAGATCTTTTTCATCTGACCTGCCTTAAAATCTCTCAACAATTGTGGCCAAGTATCTACAGCAATACCTGTAACAACTGCATCAGCATGCTGGGCTGCTTCTTCAGGCATCAAAGTTGCATGCACTCCTCCAATAACTACTGGGATACCTTTTGCTCTAAAATAATCCGCATAAGCATATGCTCTAGGTGCTGCACCAGTAATTGATGTTATGGCAATAAAATCTGCTTTGATTTTTTCTTTATCAATTACTTCAACACCTTCATCATATGTTTCTATTGTAGCATTCAACTCTTTTGGTACTAATGCAGCCAACATTGGTAAGGTAAGTGGAGAGTATCTTATAAAAATTGGGAAAGCCCCTGTTTTTTTTCTATATATACCGCCTCTTGGTAATATCAACACTATTTTCATACATAAAGTATAGCAAAAAACAAAAAACCCCGCTAATGCGGGGTTGAAATATTATTCTATAGTTTTATATTCAAGTCCTTGCGGAGTAGCTTTACTATAAGCCATAATTATTTCTAAATCTTCAGGAATCTCTGGAGCCAACATGTCTTTGACTGTTCGCAGATCTTTTTCATAAGTAGCTTGTTCTTCTTCAGGAGAAGCAAATCCTTTGCTACCACCATAACCACCACAATCCCAATGCCAAAGCAATAAAAGCTTTTTGATATTATGAAGATTTTTGGAAACTGCTACAATCTTTTCTGAAAAGCCTCTTTTGAAGCCATTGTCTTTGAGGACTTCTTTGGCAGCACCTGGCCAAGCATAAAGATCAAAATCTTCAAAGCCCAAGCCTTTGGTGACAAACTCTTGATCAGATTCACGAAAACGAAAATCCACACACTTGATCACAGCTAGTGAACAATCATGTTTGTCTAATTTATTGTTGGGGACTGTAAAATTCATATAAGTTTATTTAATAAGTCATTCTGGAAGGAGCTTTAGCGACTGATAGAATCGAAAAACTTATAGATTCTATCGCTGCGCTCCAGAATGACAAAGCTTTTATACCTTTAATTTATTTAATTCCAGTACGAACACCTTTTTTCTTGTACTTACGAGCTACTCGCAAACGAGCTAATTCTTTTTCTACCATGGCTGTAAACATAGCAAACTGTTTGGCGTCTTGTACTTTGGTTTTTAATAATTCTTCAGCATTTTTGCGAGCTTCTTCGGCACGTTCTTCATCGATATCTTCGGCACGCTCAGCTGTATCTGCCAAAACAATCACTTCGTCAGGTAGGACTTCAATAAAGCCACCCGAGACAGCCATCAAGTCTTCTTGGTTGCCGTTATGATTGATCACAATCTCACCAGGAGATAATTGACTTACCAATGGTATATGATTTGGCAAAATAGTAATCTGACCGGTAGTAGTAGATACCGATACTTGAGTGACTACATCTGTAAATATAGTCTTTTCTGGGGTTACTATTTTTAACTTGAACTCTGCCATAAGACAATCGCTACTTTAGCTTTTTTATTTAACTTCGTCAATAGTACCTTTCATATAGAAAGCTTGCTCTGCTTTGTCATCGTGCTTGCCATCTAGAATCTCTCTAAAGCCACGGACAGTGTCTTTGAGAGAAGTATACTTACCAGGAGTACCAGTAAAGGTTTCAGCTACAAAAAATGGCTGTGACAAAAACTTTTGGACCTTACGAGCACGAGAAACTGTCACTCTATCCTCTTCTGACAATTCTTCCATACCTAAGATTGCAATAATATCTTGCAAGTCTTTGTATCTTTGCAAAACTTGTTGGACTTCACGAGCAACTTGATAATGTTCTTCACCTACAATCTCTGGATCCAAAATCACAGAACTAGAGTCAAGTGGATCAACGGCTGGATAAATACCAAGTTCAGCTAGACCACGAGAAAGCACTACAGTAGAGTCAAGATGAGCAAAAGTTGTAGCTGGAGCTGGATCAGTCAAGTCATCAGCTGGTACATAGACAGCTTGGACAGAAGTAATACTTCCTTTGGTAGTAGAAGTAATTCTTTCTTGTAGCTCACCCATCTCAGTGGCCAAGTTTGGTTGATAACCTACAGCAGATGGCATACGGCCAAGTAGAGCTGATACTTCAGAACCAGCTTGAGTAAATCTAAAAATATTATCAATAAACAAGAGAACATCTTTACCTTCTTGGTCACGGAAATATTCAGCCATAGTAAGTCCAGTCAAAGCAACTCTTTGACGAGCTCCGGGTGGTTCATTCATTTGACCAAAGACCATAGTAGTGTTTTTTAGTACACCTGATTCTTTCATTTCATGATAAAGATCATTACCTTCACGAGTACGTTCTCCGACACCAGCAAATACAGACAGACCAGCATGCTCAGCGGCAATGTTACGGATCAATTCTTGGATAACTACAGTCTTACCTACACCAGCACCACCAAATAGACCAACCTTACCACCTTTGGTAAATGGACAAATCAGATCAATTACTTTGATACCAGTTTCAAAAATTTCAGTTTTGGTAGATTGCTCAGTAAATTCTGGAGCTGCTCTATGAATCGGAGATGTGCCTTTGGTCTGAGGTGCTTCTTTACCATCAATTGGTTGTCCTAAGACATTAAACATGCGACCCAAAGTCTCTTGACCAACCGGTACAGCAATTGCTTGATTGGTATCTGATACTTCTGTACCACGAGCTAAACCATCAGTAGTTCCCATAGCTACAGCTCTGACCATCCTATCTCCTAGATGTTTTTGGACCTCTAAGACCAATGTCTGATCTTTGACCTTTACTTCCAAGGCAGTATTGATCTCTGGTAGATCTTTGTCAAAATAAACATCGACTACGGCTCCAATAATTTGTTTTACAATTCCCTTGTTCATAATATTTTAATTAATTTATTTATTCTAAACTAGCTGCGCCAGCTGAGATTTCTGCTAACTCGGCAGTAATACCAGCTTGACGAGCTTGGTTATATGCTAATGTTAATTCATTTATCATATCAGTAGCAGCATCTGAAGCATTGCGCATAGCAAACATACGAGCACTATGTTCTGAAGCTTCACTTTCCAAGACTGCTTGGTAAGTTTGGATTTCTAACAAACGAGGTAAAAATGCTTCTAGCACTTTGTGTCTACCTGGTTCAAAAATAAATTCACTTACTTTGTCTATATTTGTATTATTATCTTGATTTTCTTTGTTATGAATAACATGGCCCAATCTCTCATCAATGGCTGGTACAATTGGTAACAATTGTTTGACGTGCGGCATTTGTTTGAGTGAAGATTGAAAATCTACATAAGCCACAAAAACTTTGTCATATTTTTTGGCTACAAAATCTTTGATAATCATATTGGCAATTGGTCGGACAATAGTAGAGTCAACCGTAATATCTTCTTTGTCAAAATCAGCAATAATATTGAGACCATGACGACGAGCTTCATCGCGACCTCTGCTACCAAGAGTGATAATATCAGTAACACGACTATCAGGATGATGTAGTTTTATAGAATCAACTACTTTCATCACTAGGTTGGAATTGAAACTACCACACAAGCCTCGATTGGTACTGATTAGTACTACTGCTACATTTTTGACCTCATCTGCTTCTTGAAAAAAAGGATGAGCAAAAGCATCTATTCTTTTGACCAAACGCAAAACTGTCTGCCAAGTCAAATCAGCATAATCTCGAGTAGCCAATACTTTGGCCACTGCTTTACGCATTTTGGAAGCTGCTACCAATTCCATTGCTTTGGTAATCTTATGGGTATTGGTAACTGACTTGATTCTTCTTTTGATGTCTCTAGTTGCTTGAGGCATAAAAATTATTTTTTATCTTCTTGTTTTACTTCTAAACCTGTTAGTTCTGTAATTAATTTCTTTAGTTTTTCTTCATCAGGTTCTGATAACTCACCAGTCTTGGTAATATTGTCTAAGACATCTTTGGCTTCGTTGTCTAATTTTGCAAATAAATCTTTTTCAAACTTAGCTAAATCTTCTATTGCTACTTCATCCAACATTCCATTTGATACTGCATAGATAATAGCTACTTGTTTTGATTGATCTATAGGAACAAACTGACCCTGTTTTAGTATTTCAGTAATTCTAGCTCCCCTGTTTAATTGCTGACGAGTAGCATCATCAAGGTCTGATCCAAATTGAGCAAAAGCTTCTAGTTCTCTATATTGAGCAAGATCAAGTTTCAATTTGCCAGCTACTTTTTTCATAGCTTTGATCTGAGCAGCTGATCCCACACGAGATACAGACAAACCAGCATTCAAAGCAGGTCTGATACCTTTGTTGAACAAATCAGTTTCCAAGAAAATCTGACCGTCAGTAATAGAAATTACATTGGTAGGAATATAAGCAGAAATATCTCCAGCCTGAGTTTCGATAATTGGCAAAGCAGTCAAAGAACCACCGCCTAGTTCATCACTCATACGAGCTGCTCTTTCTAAGAGACGTGAATGTAAATAAAACACATCACCAGGATAAGCTTCACGTCCTGGAGGACGACGTAACAATAGAGAAATCTGACGATAAGCCACAGCGTGCTTTGATAGATCATCATAAATAACTAAAACATCTTTGCCTTTGTCCATAAAATATTCACCCATAGCGCATCCAGAGTATGGCGCAATATATGAAAGCGCTGCACTATCTGAGGCACCAGCCAAAACTATAGTAGTATAATCCATAGCACCGGTTTCTTCGAGCTTGCCAAGGATACGAGCAATCTTTGATTCTTTTTGACCAATAGCAACATAGATACAAATTACATCTTTGCCTTTTTGGTTGATAATAGCATCAATAGCTATAGCAGTTTTTCCAGTCTGACGATCACCAATGATCAACTCACGTTGACCTTTGCCAATAGGAATAATAGAATCAATTACTTTGATGCCAGTTTCAATTGGACTATTTACTGATTGACGAGCAATAACACCAGGAGCAATCTTTTCTACTGGATAATGTTCTTTTGATTCAATCTTGCCTTTGCCATCTAGGGCTTGGCCCAATGGATCGACAACTCGACCAACCACAGCTTCACCAACTGGTACTTCCAGAATACGTTTGGTAGATCGGACTTTGTCACCTTCACGTAGAGCTTCAAAATCACCCAAGATAATAGCACCAACTGCATATTCTTCTAGATTGAGTGCTACACCATAGACCTTATCTCCGTCTTTGGTTTCAAATTCAAGCATTTCTGAAGCCATGACATCGGCTAGGCCAGCTATCTTGGCAATACCATCACCAACCTCAATGATTTCACCAATGGTTTCTTCACCACTGGTAGCTTGCCAGTCAGTCAATTGCTTTTGTAAACTTTTTACTAAATAATCGTAAGACATATTATTAATTGCTTAATTGTTTTGATAAATTATTTAATTGCTTTTTAAGAGATAGATCAAGTAATTTGTCTTGATACTTGATGACTACTCCTCCTAATATATTTTGTTCTAATTGTTCTTTGATAATTACTTTTTTGGAACTACGCTCTTCTATAATTTTTTTGATTTTATTTACTTCTTTGTCATCTAGTTTATCTTTACTAGTAACCATTGCAGCGATATGATCAGTAGCCTCTAAATTAATTTTTTCTAATTCTTTCAAAATCACTGGAATCAAATATACTAACCTATGATCTTTTAGATAATTAGAAAAATTACTAATAATTTCTTTATTATCTTCTGACTGCATAGCCTGATAAATGGCTTTGGCTAAAATTTTGGCTTGATCTTTGTCTTTCATCTTATTTCAAATCTTTCAAAACTTGGTCAATATATTTTTGATCCAGGTCTTTGCTTAATTTTTCAGATAATATTTTTTGTAAAGATACTACCACCATATCAGCTACTTCTGATTTTACTTCAGCGATCATAGCAGTTTTTTCACTGGCAATCTGTTCTTTGGCTTTGACTATGACGTTGGAAATCTCTTCTTTGGTTTTATCAATAGTAGTTTGTCTTTCGGTGGCTGATTGCTTGCGAGCCTTATCCAATACAACACCTGCTTCTTGTTTGACTTGATTGAGTTTGTCTTTGACATCTTGCTCTACTTGATCAAGACGTTCGGTAGCTGATTTGGCATCGTCTAAGCCTTTGGAGATTTCTTTGTTACGTTCTTCCATAGTAGCCATCAATGGTTTGATAGCAAACTTCCATAATATAAAAACTACAATCGCAAAGTTGACCAACTGAGCGGCCATCAACTTCCAATCAACTCCAAATAAATTCAAAATGTCCATATTAAATAATAAATTAATTACTTATAGCTGTTCTCAACTAATCCAGTTAAGAACAAACTAAATAATAAAAATTATTTAATGCTAAATGCAATAATCAAAGCATAAATAGCAATCGCTTCAGCAAAAGCTGAAACTAATAGCATAGGTACCAAAATCTTACTTGTTGATTCTGGGTTACGGCCAATTGATTCCATAGCTTTGGCACCAATTTTACCGATAGCTAGAGCTGGGGCAAAACCACCGACAGCAATAGCAATCGCTTTGGCTAATAATGTTAATTCCATGTTCTTTGCTTTCTTGGATAATTTCGGTCGATCTTATTATTGTTGTTTTACGTCGCCTACTTTTATCTTAATTAATTATTTGTTAAAAATTATACTAATGCTCGTGTTCTGTAGCCGCTATAGTGAAATACACTAGAGTTAGTACAGCAAATATCAATGCCTGAATAATACCAACGATAATTTCTAAAAACATAAACGGTAATGGCACACCCCAAGCAATCATAGCAGAAATAGAAGCCAATAACACTTCGCCAGCAAATACATTTCCAAAAAGACGAAATGACAGCGAAGCAATCTTAGCAACTTCAGAAATAATCTCAACTATACCGACAAAAAACTGAATAGGATTAATCAATACAATAGTTGGTTCTTTTTTTATCTTACGGGGAATATCTATTATAGCTTTGATGTTTACAAACTTGTTGAAATATTTCCACCCGCCGACCATAATAATACCAAATACATTGGCGGCTATCACTCCAAATAATCCTAGAGCCAGAGTGGTATTGAGGTCGGCGGTACCGCCACGAAATAAAGCAGTACCATTGTAAGTAATAGAACCAATACCAGGAAAAAGACCTAGCCAGTTATTTATTAATATAAAAATAAAAATAGAAAATATAATCGGGAAAATCTTTTTGCTTTTTTTCCGATCATTGGTAACCATGTCCATCATATCTAGAGCGCCTTCAACAACTTTTTCTATAATACCTTGAAAAACTCCAGGGATTTTTTTGGTCTTTTTGCGAATAGCAATGGATAGCAAAATAACTAAAAAAACTGCTACCCAAGAAGTAAGCAGTGAATTGGTCACTCTAAACTGGCCTATATTGAATAGGGGCTCGGAATATAATGTATGTTCGTGCTCAGTATGAGCATCATGATGTTCCTCTGTGGCTACATCATGTTCTTCATTATCTAATATGTTATTCGGTTGATGACTTTCGTTGTCTTGACTCATTATTTTCTTTATTTGTCTTTTCTTCTTCTTCAATTTGCTTAATGTATTTGACGCCTGTCATTCCAATACCAACGCAAGATATAATAAAGGCTCCGGCCGTTATACTCAAAAAATATAAAGGTTCAGTACCTTGTTTGGCATCTAGCCAACGACCCAAATACAGAGCGCCAATAATAGGGATGGCAATCCAGCCCGTAGTTTCGGCAAACATCATTAGGCCCTTTTGGAGCCAAAAAATTTTGTTGGGTTGCTTGTCTGACATAAAAAATAACTGAAAAGGCGGCTACATTATATACTTATTATATATAAAAGTCAATCCTAAAAAAGGTTATTCTTGACAAAATAGCTAAAATATGCTATACTGATATATCAATAAAAAGTACCTTAAATACTCGTGATTTATGTGGCTATAGCCAAAAAACCCTAAAATATTGGAGTTTTCTGGCTATGGCTACAGGTGGTAGCCCAATCATAGCTCTTCTGGCTTCTATAGCAGAAAAGGATATAGATATGGATAAGCTGTTCGAAACAAATTGGAACGTCTCAGTAATGGTCCGTCTAACAGCCGACGGAAAAAAGGTGTACCGTGAACACCATTCGGCAGCTAACGAGTGGATTAGGTCCAATTTCCCTGATAGAGAACATCTTCATCTTGATCCTGACGACGAGCTAAAAGAGATGGAAGAAAAACACCATGGATGGTGTTTGTTCCAGCTCTGGAACCTCATGAAGATCTTTGGGCCTCACATCAAGCATGGAATGCCACGCGCTCTTTTCGAAGCTGGCATTGTACGCTTCGTAGAGTAGACCTTTTTTGTAGAATCAAAGAAAAAGCGAATCGAAAACAGCTATAAACCGAAAGGTCAGTCTAATGTCCTCCACTACCAAGTTTCACTGGATGAGCTGGATGTCCCACATCCTCCGCCAGATTGGCAGCAACGACATCGACCTCGCCGCCAATGGCTTGGCTTGCTGCCTGGACGGCAACAGCGACATCGATGAGCACTGGAGGCCCAAGATGTTCCAGCACCCCAAGGTGTTGGCCAAAATCCAGGAGCTCTGGCCGCTGATGAAGCCCCTGATCACCCCCGTGTGTTTGGAGAGGGTTCAGCAGAACCTCCGCGACTTCGGCTGGGATATCTCCTAGCTACCAAACAAACAAGCGCTAGTGTCCGACACTAGCGCTTTTCTTTTTGCTTATTAACCTCCCCTAACCCCTCCTTCGTAAGGAGGGGAACCAATTTTATTCTATACGAGGTTTATCTATTTCTTCTAATTCCAAATCTCCTCCAACTTCGCTGATCTTCAAGATATCTTTGTCTATTTTAATTTTCTTCTCTTAACAGCTTCTTCCTCTAATTCTTTTGCCCACTCCTCATTTCCTGCAATGTTCTCAGATATTCTGGACCTCTCTGCTGCAGTAGTAGCTTGAGCCAAACTATCCCTTCCTTCCTGTGCAGATTCTCTTAAACTAGCTGCAAACTTCTCTTCTTTTTTAGCATAAGTTTCTTGAATATCTTTACCCATTTGTTCTGCTGATGCACTCAAGCCGACTATCGTTTCCCAATTTTGCCTTACTTTAGCTATAGACTCTGGAGATGCATCAGGGTGTTTTTCAAGATAAATTTCAACTTGTCTCTCTACTTTTTCTGCATTTGGATTAATTTTCTCTGTTCCTTGATCTCCAACGTCTGCAACTTTCTTTCTTGCTTCCTCTAATTGTCTTAATTCTTTTTGATCTTCCGCTGACAACTGACTTACATGTAAATTTTCTATCACTTCTGGATTTTGTTCTGTTTCACTTGATGTTTCAGCGCTTGCCCCATCTTCCTCTTCAATATCTAAATTAATACCCCTCTCTACTGCTATACGAAGTATTGTGTTTTGCACTCGGGCAATATCATTTGATTGTTGCTCTAAAAGACCAAGTTTTTTTGCGTGAGTTTCTTTGGCAGTTTGACTTTCGTTTAATTCAAGTTTTTTAGAATTGGACTTTGCCCAACGTTGAAGCATTTCTGGGGGCATCTTTTCTAAAGAAGCCTCCATATATTGTTGCGATCGTACACGAAGTGCTCTAATTTTTTGATGAGTATCTTTATCAAAGTCCTTCTTTAAACCAGTTGCTAATTTTGCAAATATAGTACTTTCAGCAGAATTATGATCCCTCCTAAGTTTATCCCATTCCTTAGAGTCCAATTCTTGTTGCAATAGTTCTTCCGCCTTTACACGTAACCCGTCTTCCTCCGGAATCTCTTCACTGGTCACTAATCCATACTTATAATCGTCAATAACAAAATGAGCATCTTCATTGTCACCCTCACTTAATTCCATAACGAACTCCTCAAGTGGGGTTAATCCAGAATCCTCTTGCTCTGTTTGACTATTAACTTCTGGCTTTTCAAAATTCATAATATTTCTATATTAATTTTATTCTAATCTAGGCTTGTCTATTTCTTCTAATTCTAAATCTCCTCCGACTTCGCTTATTTTGAGGATGTCTTTGTCTATTTTTTTGAATTCTTTGCTACTTATATTATAGGTATTAGTAACTGTTGAGATCTGATTACCTAGTTTTTTATGGAAATCAGCATAAGCTAACATATGCTTTTGCAATTTTTCCACGTTTTTGCGAATTTCTTTGGCAGACTCCTCTATTTGTAGAGCTTTGAGGCCTTGTAAGACTGTCTGCAAATAAGCAGCAAAAGTAGTAGGTGATACAATAATGACTTTTCTTTCGTTGAAAGCATAATCTATCAAACTACGAGTATTGACTTTGACTGCTCCCACTTCATTGATCAGTAAATCATAATAGATACCTTCAGCAGGAATAAACATAAAAGCAAACTCTAAAGTATTTTCATTTGGTCTAATATATTTGGAAGTTTCGTCTATCCTCTTCTTTAAGTCATTTTTGAATTCTTTTTCTAATACTTCTTTTTTGGTTTTGTCTTTTTCATCTACGATACGACGATAATTTTCTAAAGAAAACTTAGCATCAACTGGCAACATTTTATCTTTGATTTTGACTACAGCGTCAACTGCTTCACCATTTTTGAAATGATATTGCATCTCAAAGCTTTGTGGTGGCAAAATATTTGATAAAATCATTTCTAAACTAGCCTCACCCAGATTGCCACGAGTCTTGGCATTGGTCAAAACTTTTTCAAGATTTTGTAACTGATCAGTAAAACCAACCACTTGTTTGTTGGTTTCTTCTAGCTTTAATAACTTTTCAGTCATGTCTTTGGAAATACGAGAAGTCTCCATAAACTGATCTTGGAGCATCTTGGCAGAACGATGAGTGGTCTGATCTATTTTTTCACCCAGCTGTTTACTAAGATCACTGACCTGCTGCTGCAACATCAAAGTAGCCTTGTCGTCTTTTTGTTCAACCGGCTGCTTATTCTTGAGCATCAACCAAATAATTATCCCGATACCCACTACTATTAAGATTGTATTTAAATATTGCATATTATTTTATTTAATTTGTTCTACTTCTTTGGCTCTGTCTTCCAATAACTGCTTGGCAATAGTTAAGCCTGCTTCAGTAGCAAAATAAGTTTCACTATCTTTGTTCAAATTTGCTAAGTATTGTTCTGGCGATACATCTTTACGGATAGTATCCTGCCAAAAATTCTCGTGTGTAAATGACCATACTCTATCTAGATCAGTGGCTAGTTGTCCACTAATAGACAATTTTTCTGGATAATCATGTAATGCTACTATATCTAAAATTTCTTTTCTATCTTCAGCACTAAGAGCTGGGTTAAAATTAAATTCATCCAACAACTTTTTTGAAATCTTTACACCTTCAATAGCATGACGTTCTTTGGGACCCATAGAAGTATCACTAAGCTCCAAACCTTTATAATCTGACAAACTGTCAATAATATCTTGTTCCGATAAACTAGCCCAACCAATATCGTGCAGTATCAACCCCAAGGCTAGCACACGACTGTTTACATCTCCTTGGTGTAGTTCAATTATTTTATCGATATAAAAAGTGCAAATAGCTGTGTGTACATCAGTAGTTCTGGCACCTAAATGTGGCAAGGCTGCTAGAAAAAATCTTTTCCACTCTTCTGGAACATGTTCCAAATATTTTTCATGCCAAGGAATATAAACCAGAGTATTACTCGGTGAATTATCTGGTACGATTAATTCAATGTCTTCTGGAATTACTTTGTTTTGGAATTTTTTAAATTGCATTTATTTTATTCATTAATAGGTCTAATAATTACTTCGTACATAACATCATCTCCTTGTTGATATTTATCAAGCTCTTCCAACTCAAATTTTAAACCAGTGTCTTTGGTTAATTTAGCTAATTGTTTGGTAATTATAGCATAAGAAGTTTTTTCTCGTAATTGAGCCAAAATAGGCATAAACTTGCCTTGATCAATATAATTTTGTTTATATAGTTTTGCAAAACCAAGAAGTAATGAACCACCCGCTCTAGCTGTACCGTCAGAAGCTAAATCAGAAACATAGACTACTTGTTCATCTTTTGATCTTCCTTCATAAGCCAAAAGATAAGCCCGCATTTTACCTTTGGTATCTACATACTTCAAACTCATGTTAGGTCTATCTTTGGCAACATTATTGACATCCTTGGCAATCAAAGCATTTTCCATATTATGCATATATTCCATCAGACTTTCATTGTCACGATAAGCTTTACCTTCAATATAAGCCACTGCTAGACTATCTTCAAAAGTTAAATAATCAACCCCTTTAGGAAGAATATCTTCTAATTCTCTTTCTGGGTCTGGTAATTCTCTTACTATGGATTCTCTACCCCTAATCACAGAAGAATGACTATCACCATTCAAATCTAGACGATATGCTTTTGCTCCCAAATTGTCACTATAAGCAACTGGAGCAGTAGGCACAAAAGTATTATCAACTTCTGGCAGATTAGTCAATAAATCAGTATACCCTTTACCTATAATCACCTGATCTTTATCTAAATTATCACTATCTGAAAAACGAGATAAATATTCACGAAAAAAATCTTTATATATTTCTTCTATGGATTTGGTATCAACAACATTTCTAGCTACTTCGATATTATCACAAGTAATAACACTCTGATCTTGTAGCACAACTTGCTCACCAACAACTTCATCCATATGCACGTCACTTCTGGATAATTTTTCAACAATATCAGCTATATTTTGTCCAAGATCCATATCTTTGGTAAGCACGCTTTGAGCAACTGTTTTCCATGTACCGTCTGGCTTCTTTTTCTGAACAGTAAATAAAGAAACTATAGGGTTGAAAGTATAAACATTATTTTTACCACTACCAAAGGGCATACAACAGGCTGTATCATTGCCAGCTACTACTGCATCTGGATCTGATTTCAAATTTATCTTGGCTCGGTATTCTTCTAATTTATCAGACCTTAACCCCATTTCCTGATCATACAATAATTCCAAAATCTCATCTCGTAAATCTGCTACTTGAGAAAAATCTTGCTCGTGGTTGTCCGATTTTAAATAATCTAATAATTTAAGACCTCTGGCTTTAAATAATTTATTTAATTCACTAAATAATTTTTTGGGTGTTTTGGCCTCACCTACTTTGTCTTTTTTTCTTTCACCAATTGCTCGTAAAATTAAACTTTGTAAATCGTCACTTTCTTCACTAGCTTCTATTTTATAATTTATCTCTAATGGTCTAAAAACTTGAAGTTTGTCATAATGCCCTTCTACTAAAGCATCCCTAAGTTCTTCGGCTGTCAAATCTAAATTGGGGAATTCTATATAATTTGATGGTTTTTTTCTATTGTGAACTTCATTAGGAGTATGATCATCCATTATTTCCAAAAAACTTGCTGGATCTTGCCAAAATTCCATAACTTTTTGCATAGAAATATTGGGATGAAAGGCCAATGTCTCTATATAAGTATATAATTCTTCTTTACCAGCTGTTTTTAGAGACTGTAATTTCTCCAAAATTTCTTTTTTTGCTAATAATTGATGGAGTTCTTGGTATTTCTTTAACATTTTCCAAGATTGAAAAACTTTCTCTTTATCATCTAGATCTGCAAGTAATTCTTGTAACCTCTTGATGTTTGAATATTGTTTAGCTTCAGCTATAACTCTATCAAAATCTAGATCAATATTATCAGCCAAGCTATTTAAGGCATGATGAGCTGTACCTTGCTCATACTCACCACCATCTTGGTTTACTTGCATCAATATATTATTATAAAATTGATCAGCATCCAAACCAGAAACTTTATATGTTTCAATTATTTTTGTAAAATTATGCAAAGCATCATGACGAGATAATCCTTGACGATAAATATAATCAAACATTCTTTGGTAGCCAAAAATAGCTACAGCTTCTTTGAAGGGCTGCATTACATTTTCCTGATCTGCCCAATACTCTACTCTATTATTAAGCTTATCCAAAAGCTCTTCACCTCTATCTTCTATATCAAAATTATCACTGGCAAGTTTATCTTTTAAGAAATAATATTCACTTGGCAAAAGATGATGTTGTTTAGCTTTGATAAATAATTCTAGCTTACCAAATTTATCTTGATTATTATCCACGTATTGACCTTGATCAGCTTCAATTATCTTTAAGGCAATTTCCTTATGATCTAGACCTTGAAATTCTTCTAGATTTTCTACTACAGTATCACCTTTTTTAGCTTCAATTATCTTTAAGGCAATTTTCTTATGATCTAGACCTTGAAATTCTTCTAAATGTTGTGCTACGTCACTTTCTCTACCAATTTCAATAAGTTTTAGAGCTACTTCTTGATCTAGACCTTGAAATTTGTCTAGGTAGTGTGCTACATAATGCCCAAGACGTGCTTCAATTATTTTTAAAGCGATCTCCTTATGATCTAAGTCTTGGAATTTGTCTAAATCTGCTGCTACAACATTCCCTTTACCTGCCTCAATTATCTTTAAGGCGATTTCCTTATGATCTAGCTCTTGGAATTCTTCTAAATTTCGCACTACAGCCTCACCTTGACCTTCTTCAATTATCTTTAAGGCGATTTCCTTATGATCTAGACCTTGAAATTGGTCTAGGTAATTTGCTACACCACCGCCTTGACCTGCTTCAATAAGTCTCAAAGCGATTTCCTTATGATCTAGACCTTGGAATTTATTTAGATTTTCTATTACCTCAACTCCTTTACCTGCTTCAATAAGTTTTAGAGCTACTTCTTGATCTAGCCCCTGGAATTTATCTAGATTATCTACTACATAATTCCCTTTACCTGCTTCAATTATCTTTAAGGCAATTTCCTTATGATCTAGACCTTGAAATTTGTCTAAACATTTTACTAATGAAAAAACACCTTGACCTTCTTCAATTATCTTTAAGACGATTTCCTTATGATCTAAACCTTGAAATTTGTCTAAACTTCCTGCTACATAATTCCCTTCACCTATTTCAATAAGTTTTAGAGCTACTTCTTGATCTAAACCTTGAAATTGGTCTAGATTTTCTGCTACAGAATACCCTTTACCTGCTTCAATAAGTTTTAGAGCTACTTCTTGATCTAAACCTTGAAATTGGTCTAGATTTTCTGCTACAGAATACCCTTTACCTGCTTCAATAAGTTTTAGAGCTACTTCTTGATTTAGATCTTGAAATTTATATAGATTTACTGCTACATAATTCCCTTTACCTGCTTCAATTATCTTTAAGGCAATTTCCTTATGATCTAGACCTTGAAATTTGTCTAAACATTTTACTAATGAAAAAACACCTTGACCTTCTTCAATTATCTTTAAGACGATTTCCTTATGATCTAAACCTTGAAATTTGTCTAGATTTTCTGCTACAGAATACCCTTTACCTGCTTCAATAAGTTTTAGAGCTACTTCTTGATTTAGATCTTGAAATTTATATAGATTTACTGCTACATAAAAATCACGCCCTGCTTCAATAAGTTTTAAAGCGATTTCCTTATGTAAAATATTGTCAACTTCTTTTAAAATATTTACATGACCCTTTTTTAAGATATCAGCTATTGCTTTATCTATTATATTCAATTGTTCTGGATTAAAAGTAGGCTCTTCTGCTAATAAATTATTATGTTGTTCAAATTTTCCTGGCATACTATTTTAAATTAAATAACTCTATAGCATTTTGGCCTGTAATTTCTACGACATCTTCTTCCAACATATTACGTAACTTGGCAATAGTTTGAGCTACATATTTGACATAGGCTGGTTCGTTTCTGTCCCCTCGATGTGGTTCAGGGCTCAAATACGGCGCATCAGTCTCTATTAGCATCTTATCAAATGGTATCCATTTGGCAATAGCTTGTAACTCTTCAGCTTTTTGGAAAGTTATTATACCAGTAAAGCCAAGATGAAAACCTAGCTCTACAAACTTCTTGGCTTCTTCAAGATTGCCTCCATAACAATGAACCACACCTTTATTAGCTTGATTTTGTTTTAATAAATTATAAATATCTTGATAAGCTGTTGGATGATCTTTGCCGTTGCGACCATGAATTATCAATGGCAGATTATTTTTTTGGGCTAGCTTGATATGAGCTTCAAAAACTTCTTGTTGCTTGGCCTTGCCCTCTTGAGGTGTCATATGCCAATAGTCAAAACCAGTCTCGCCAATAGCAATTATTTTCTGATTATTGTTTATAAGCTCTTGATATTTAGCTACATCAAATTCTTCATCAAAGACATGAATTGGATGCAGGCCTATTGAAGCATAAAAGTTTTTTTCTGATGTTAATTCTACAGCCTTGAGAGAAGTATCAAAAGCAGCTCCGACATTAATAAGCTTCATGTCTGCCTGATGACAACGACCTATCACTTCTGATAGATCGTCTTTATAAGCTTTAAAATTAAGATGGCAATGTGAATCAACCAACATTATAAAATAGACTTTAATTCATTGATAGCCGCAGGAATAAATGGCTTGATAATCACAGCAACAGTCATAGCCCAATCAGCGACCTGCGAATCGATCAACATATCACTAATAGTATTACTAATTGGTAAAACAGATAACAAATACACCAGAGCGGCAATACCCAAAGATCCACCGATCAAACCAACGATAGCTCCTAATAATTTGTTGGCTAAATTAATAAAAGGAATAATGTGGAAAATCTTGTTGATAATACTGACCATAATACCAATCACTACATTGACTGCAATAAAGATAACAATAAAAGCTAAAATATTTGATAAACCTTCATTACCCAAGTTGACTACATCTATTATCCATTCAGAAACTAGTTGCATATAATTTGAGCCAGCCCAAATACCAAGTATAATACCAACAAAGCCACCAATAGCTCCGACGATACCAGCTCTAAATCCTCTCCAAACAAAGAAGAAAAGTACTACCAATAAAATAATGTCTAAAAAATTCATAATTTTATTTTAATTATTTATAAATCTACACTATTCCATGTAAGATCATCAATGGTGCAAAAATTATCTTCACAATATGGATCGCTATAAGTCTTTACATTATGTGTACATGCTCCATTATAATTTTTAGTATATTCTGCATATTCTGTTATAGCATCTGTAGAGTTTTTATTAAAAACATTAGAAGCACCACAAGGTGCACTTACTTTAATACACTCTGAATCTTCATTACAATATTTTGCTTTTAATTTTTCTTTTAACTCTTCTCTAGTTTCATCTAATTCACCTTGTTGTTCTGTTAACAACACATCAACCCTAGCATCAATAATACTATCAACATCTTGGACGATCTCTTTTTTAGTTAATGAGATACACCCAGAGCTAAAAATTAAAACTAAACTTAGTAAAAATAATAATTTTTTCATATTTTTTAATTAGGTTTTTCTATTTCTTTTAATTTAAAATCATTTAAAAATAAAAATAATAAGCCCAGTACAATAGAAACACTATAACTCAAAAATTTGTCGCCGGGGAAAATAAATAAATCCATGATACCCAATAGACCACGTAAATAGAGAATAAGGGCTACACTAATTAAAATAGAATAAACATTGGGTGATCTTTTTCTCAGTCTTTGTAAGGGAGTCAGTCTGTTTTCAAACATAATTTTTTTAATTATTTAATCTAGGAAATAATGGTTTATCTGGTTTGGTAATTTTTTTGGCTGTTATTATTTGTTTTA
>Ga0257125_1001599_pt1 | contig 22233 bp, 19 predicted proteins | sample SI106_200metaG_FD_190183 | JGI IMG/M metagenome (GOLD analysis project Ga0257125, IMG submission 190183) | Marine microbial communities from Saanich Inlet, British Columbia, Canada - SI106_200 | ecosystem: Environmental > Aquatic > Marine > Inlet | place: Canada: British Columbia | collected... | reverse complement strand
CAAAAAATTCGAGCCGACCCCTAAAACCCTAAAGATACTTTCGAGCCCACCTGCGTGGATACGCAAAATTCTTTCAGAATTTTGGGGACGGGTTGCACCCTTTCGCTTCGCTCACCCTCGCCTAACACCCGCAAAACGTTGTTTCTCGAGGGTTTTTCTTTAAATAATACGAGTGTTATACATTGTCCGAGACTTGTTTTTTAATGTTGCTTGTCATGTGTATTGTTAGGAGGTTAAAACAATGCAATATGATTTGTATGACAAAATAAAACTTATTAAAGAAGGAGTTAGTAAGTTATTAGTTATAGATGATAAGGAGTTATTCAAACTTTTATCAAGGTTGTCGACTTGGCATTACCCTAAGAAAAGACCTAAAACCATGATTCTTTCTAAGAATGAGATTATTGTTTATGAATGGCTAACAAATAATAGTTATAATCCTTCTACTGTTTACAAATGGTTCTTGGCGTATAATAATGCAGATATTAATAAGAGGCATTTGATTGAGAATGGTGAGTTGAGTTTTAAGAAAGCTATTTCTAATTCTAAATATAAAAAGTTGAGTCAGATTGAGCAGGAGTTGATGTATCAGTTTAAGGTTTGTATTGAGAGGTATATGATAAGATGAATCCGAAAAATATTCAACAAACAGATAGAAGGTTTACTTGTGGTAAAAAGAAACTGCCTTATGTTCCAAGTAAAGAACATGTTTTGCAATTACTTACTTATACTGATGATGTTAGACTTGGATTTTGTGTTTTTGCTGGTTGTTTTCAAGGTTTAAGAATTGGTGAGATTATTGGTTTGAAATGGTGTGATGTTGACTTGGTTCATGGTGAACTTAAAGTTTTGGATGGTAAAAATACTAGAAGATATAAGAGTGGTTATGGTAAAGATAGAATTGTTCCTATTAATGATATGTTTTTGAAAATCTGGAAAGTTTGGCGTTTAATGAATCCTGAACAAGAACATGTTGTTCCTGCAGATGACAGGTTTGGAGTTAGACCAGCTAATAAATCTTTGATTAGACAATTTCAAAAAAAGCTTACAGAGACTCTTAAAAAAGCTGAACTGTTAGAGGTTGATTATTATCAGAGCAATGGCGTTCCTCGTTACAAATATCATATGCATAGTTTTAGACATGTTTGTGGAACAAATCTTCGAAGAGCAGGATTAAAAATTGAGGATGTTAGAGATTTCTTAGGTCATGACGATATTGAAACAACACAAGTTTATACTGAACTTACTAAAGATGATCTTCGAGAAGTTAGCAATATCGCTTATGCATACCCAAAAAGCAACTTAGGATTACAGAAAATACCTCAAGTAGAAATTAGTTACGATAAAGAAACCTTACAATTACAAAAAGAGATTATAGAAAAACAATTAGAACTTGCTCGTTTGAGCATGCTTGGAACTACTAATCGAGAGGTGATCGTAAATGAGTATATGTAATAATAAGCGATACGAGAATGAGTTTGTTAATAGAATGATTTCTCAAGGACATCATTGCGAAAGAATCGCAGGATCAGGCAGTGGAGCGAATGCTGTTTGTGATTGTATATTGTTTAAAAATGGGGAAGTCTTCTTAGTTGAGGTTAAAGCTACTAAAGAGGCTAAACTTTATTTACGTAAGCTTATTCGAGAGCAATTGGATAGAATGGTTGCTGTTGCAAAAAAGTCGAACGTTAGGGCTATGTTAGCCATTAAATACAAACATAGATGCTGGGAAGAACAGGTGCTATTATGATTCTTCGAGACAGAATATTAACTGCTTTGAAAGATTCTCCAAAAACAAATAAAGAATTGCGAGAATTAATTTCTAATAAAAGCATTCGGATTATTTCTGCAATTATATCTCAGAATGGTTGTTTTATTCGATTAAATAAAGGAATTATTGGTTTGAAAAATCGTGATGAACACTTAATTACAGGTAATAGAATTACTAACAATAAATTTTGCTTATACAAAAAAATAGTTAACGTTCTTCAAAGCAATGAAAAAACATTACAAGAAATTTATAGATTAATCCCTGATGAAAAACCTGTTTCCATAAGAGCTTATCTTTCTATGAGAAAAGACTTATTTATTCGATTAAGACATGGAGTCTATGGTCGAACAAACAGGGACGAATGGCTAATAGAAAGATTCAGAAACAAAAACTCAAAAGTTATATTAGTAAAATACAAAGAAAGTTTAATTAGTAAAATATCTCGATGCTTATTAAATAAGTCAATGAGCTTAAACGAATTACATTTACATATTGCAGGGCACTCAAAAAATAGTATTAGTGGAACTTTAAGTAAACAAGAAAAATTTATTAGAATTAATGATGTTTGGAGTTTGAAGTAATACAAACGATATACAAACTCCGAGTTTTAGTTTTATCAATTGATTAGCATACGCTTGTATGGTAAAACTAAATGTAATCGAAAATATGGATTGTCTAAAATACTTAAAAACTATTCCCAACAATTTTGTAGACTTAATTGTGATAGATCCACCTTATAACGTATCGCAGAAACAAAATATCAAATATAAGAATTTGAATATTGTGAAAAACTTTGGTTCTTGGGATTATGGATTCGATCCAATACCTGTTCTGAAAGAATTAAAAAGAGTATTAAAACCAAAAGGACAAATATACATATTCTGCTCAACAAAACAAATACCAATCTATATGAATATTTTTGAAAAAGAATGGTACTTCAGAAACTTATTAGTTTGGTATAAAACAAACCCTGCGCCAAGAATGAGCAAAACAAACTTCGTATTTGCAAACGAATACATAGTATATGCAATCAATGAAAAAGGCAAACCATCAGAATCTGTATTTAATTTTTCAGGACAAGTAGCAATGCACAACACAATAATTACATCTGCATTACAAGGCAAAGAAAGGTTAAAAAATGAATTAGGAAAAACAGCACACCCAACTCAGAAACCATTATCAATATTAAAAAAATTAATTTCAATTAGTTCTAATAAAAACGATATCATATTAGATTGCTTTATGGGAGTTGGATCAACAGCAGTAGCTTGTAAAGAATTAAAACGTAATTTTATAGGATGCGAGTTGGATGAAGAATATTATCTCCTTGCAAAAAACAGATTAAATTAAATTTGTTAAAGCAAAAATTAAGATAATTATGCCTGTTACTGCAGAGGAGCCTATTCTTCCTATCTGGTAATATGTTTCAAATAAAGATTCTTTGAAAATATATGAAAAAAATCCGATTATACCTAATATAGTCATAATATTCGCATACCACACAATCCAAAGGGGAATTATTGAAAAACTAGCAAAAAAAGTTATGAGTGCTATTGCATTGGCAAATAATGTTATTCGCCCAGTATAGTTTTTTTCAACAGCTATTCCTATTCCGATTAGAGCTAATGGTGCCAAAAGCAATATTATCTTTAAAGGTAATAAATCTACTAACCATATTCCTATCATTTTATCTACCCTTATTTGTATAACCTTTTTTTCTTAGTCGGTTATTGATAGAACCATGTTTATTACTCATTTCAACTAGAGATCTGCCATATTTATCTCTTGCAACTTTTTCTACATTAACAATATTGTTTTGTCTTGAAGTCATCCCTGAGGCACTTCTTAATGCAGTAGTACCTCCTCTTCTATTTTTTTCAGGTGCTCTTACTCTTGCAAGTCTAAACTTCTCGCCATTCGTAAAAGTTCCAGAATCTCCATCAACCCATTTTTTAACTTTTCTTCTTAACATATTATCACCTTATCTTTTTGAATTTCCAATACACCATGCACAATTATCGAATCCTTCGCTATGTGCAACGGATAATAAATCAAACCATTTTTTATGATCTTCTTTTATTTCTTTTAATTGACATTGTTCTTTTTCATTAAGTGTGTCATGCACTTCTTTTGTATTTTTGTTTCCTAAATATCTACTCATTTTTTCCTCCATACTTCTGTATTGATTAATGAAACAATTCATTGACAATAATTGCCTCATAAAATATAAGAAAATTCCTTTTTATATAAACTTTTCTCTTTTTTATGAGACAATTACTTATTTTACAATAAACTTTATAAAGGCTATTAGCTTTTACTAGTAATAGGGGGATCAAAAAATGACTAAAATACTGATAGCAACAATATACTCTTATGAACCAATAATGGCAATAGCAACTAAAATAAGTGCAGATAGACTAATTCTATTAAAAGATAAAAATTCAAATGATAAACAAAAAAAATCAATTGAACTAGTTAAAAAGAGTCTTGGATCAGTTCTTGAAATAAAAACTGTATCAATAGAAGTATATAACATTGTTGCAATAGCAAAAGAAGCAATAAAAATAATAGACTTATTATCTGATAAGGATGAAATATATGTCGATATAACTTCTGCAAGAAAAACACAAGCACTAGGACTTTTATTTGGGGCATATGCAAGATGTGATAGAATAAAAAGAATAAGCTATGTGACAGAAGAAGATAAACAAGTAATAAGTCTTCCAAAAGTTTCTTACAATTTAACATCCGCACAAAAAAGAATTGTAGAATATATATCTAAAAATAATATAAGATCAATGACGGATTTTTCTGACGATGTGGATGTAAGCAGAGGAATGTTATACAAACACATAAAAGAATTAAAAGACATGGATGTAATAGAAGATACAACAGAAGGAATAAGGTTAACAGATTATGGGCAGATTGTGGTAATGTAAATTAATATTAATGGAGGAAGAATAAATGTCATATCAAAGTATTTCAGTTAAAGAAGCTATTAATAAGATTAATGCAAATAATAATGGTTGGTTTTTACCTGCAATCCAAAGACCTTATGTGTGGGGAAGTAGATATGAAAGTGAAAAATACATTTGTAAATTATTTGATTCAATATTAAGAGGATATCCTATTGGTGGTTTAATTATATGGAATAGTTCTGCAAAAATACCTCATAGAGAATTTATGAATAATTATAAAGATGGAAATGGAACTAAATTAGTTGAAGAAGGATTATGGGAAAGGGAAGATAAATGGTTGGTTTATGATGGACAACAAAGACTTCAAACATTATTCTCTTGTTTAAAATACTCTTTTAATAATAAAATATTAATATTTGACTTATTATTTGATCCTAAAAAAGCAGATGATGTTGATGAGACTGCATTTAATTTTGTAAAAAATAATTCTGATTTGGAACTAAATTGTATTAAGATGAATTCTCTCTTTACTCAAATTTCAAAAAACAAAATAGAATACAGGAAAGAAATTCTAGAAAAAGGAGAATGGACTTCTAATGAAGAAAAATTAATTGAAGAAAATATAGATCTTTTATGGAAAATCTTTGTTGAAGAAGATAAAAAGTCTTTAGCATTCTTTCCAATATCTACAAATGATGAATCTGAAGTAAATGAAATATTCCAAAGATTAAATTCTGGAGGAATTCAATTATCTCAGTCAGATTTATTATTATCTAGAATCAAAGAGAAAAGTTATGATTTTGAAGAACAGTTACAATTTGCTTCTCGAAAAATATTTGATTCTACGGGCAAAGGATACATTTTTGATGCATATAATATACTACAGATATTGCATTTATTTGTTAAAGGAAGAGTCAGAGTTGATCAAAAGAAAATCAAGAAAGAAGAATTAAAAGAGTTTATTAAGGAATGGAATGATTTAGAAATTCCTTTGGAAGAATTTTTTAGTGATTTTATTTATGGTCAATTTAAAATAAATAACTCATCAATAATTCCAAGAAAAATAAGTTTATTGCCTTTAATTGCTTATGTTAGTTTTTTATCAGATAAAGGAATACAATTTAGAAAAATAAGTGAATCTAATCTTACTTTGATGAAACAATATTTTATAAAATCTCAAATTAATGGGTGGGATTTGCAAAGCTATATAGATAATTTTTATGAAATATTATTTGATGAAGATAAAAACTCAAAAATTCAATTTGAATTTCCGTTAAAGAAATTTGAAGAGTTTATTAAAAAGAAAGGTTCTAAAAGATATTTGGAAATTTACGAAAATGTTTTTATTGATTATAGATGGTTTTCATTAAAAATTTTAACACCAAATAGAATATACCAATTTGATCCTGACATTAAAAGGAGATTTAATCCAGAAATAGATCACATATTCCCAATTAAATTAAAAGATCAATCTGATGAATATAAAGAATCAGTTGATATCATTTGGAATATGCAACCAGTAAAGGGTGATGTAAACGGATTTAAATTAAATCATCATCCGTTAGATTTTTTTACAAATAAATTAATAGATAAAAGTGGGAATGTAATCTCAGGGGATAAATACTATTCAGAGTATGATTTTATTACTAAAATTAGTTCTGATTTATGGATGAATTATAAAAATTTCATAAATGTAAGAAAAGAAAAAATGAAATCATATCTCGCTAAAAAATATGGTTTAATAATTACTAAAGATAACTAACAATCACAAATAATATAAGGTGAAAATAATGCTAAAAACTAATATAAAATTAAATAAATCTAAAAAAGAATTGACTATTAACAATCTAATCATAAAAAATCCAGAAATTGTTAATTTTTTAGAAGATAAGAAAGATTTAGACTATTGGGTTGAAAAAAGTATTATTATTGGATGTATAGGATTAAAGCAAATGACTTTAACAGAAAATGTTGATTTTGTTGAAAAGGCATTTAATCAATTCTTAACTGAAGCTAAAACCTCATTTGAAAATCAAACAAAAACTATTGATGAAAAATTAAAAGTTGTTTTTGATATGGATAATTCTAAAAGTATGATCTCTAAGTTCAAGGAATTTCTAAATGAACATAAAAATGATTTTGATATGAACAATACTAAAAGTTTATTTTTCAAATTTAAAGAATTTATGGAATCTCAAAATGAAGAAATTGATGAAAAATTTGAAGACACCTTTTCCTTAGATAATAAAAAAAGTGCTTTTTTTCAATTTAAGAATAATTTAGATAAAACATTTGATATGAAGCATAAGGACAGTCCTTTAAATCAATTTAGAGAACTGATTTTAGAATATTTTGATAAAAAGCATGGTAAACTTAATGAGACTATGCAAGAATACTTTGATGACAAGGAAGGTAAAATTAGGCATTTATTAGATGGAGCATTTGATATAGATAATAAAAAAAGTTCTTTTTCTAAATTATTAAAAGAAATAAAAGAAAATACTGATATTGAAGAAGAGAAGATTCATGAGATGCTTAATCCAAATAAAACAGATTCACCAATAAAATTGTTAAAAGAGGATCTTTTTAAGGAGTTTAAATCATTGAAAGATGAGGATATTAATAATATTAATGAAAAAATAAAGGAGCTTAAAGATAATGAAATAAAGGATATTCGTGATGAAGTTCTTAAACAAAAAAATATTGAAGAAGAAAAATTAAAAGGAACACAGAAAGGTTTTGATTTTGAAGAATTGGTTTATGAAAAACTTGAAGAAATTTCTTCTTTTTATGAGGATAAGATTTTAGAAACAGGGAATGTAGCTTCAATAAAAGGGAAAGTTGGAGATTTCTGTATTGATTTAGATTGTGATAATAAAAAAAGAATTGTTATTGAATGTAAAGACAGTAAATCATATAAGGGAAGTGTTAAAAAAGTTACAAATGAAATCTTATTAGCTATTAAGAATAGGAATGCTAAATTTGGTATTTTTCTTTTTGCAAATTCTGATCAAATACCTCCTTCATTAAGACCAATAAAGATTACAGATTCTTATATAATAACAAGTTTCCAAAATGAAAACATATACTTTGCATATAGGTTAGCAAGACTTTTATTGTTAAGGGAATCAAAACAAGATGAGAATGATATTGATTTTGAAAAATTATCACGAGAATTTGTTGTTATCGAGGATAAAATAGAAACTATTAGTAATATGCAATCTCAAGCCTCTAAGATTATTAATTCTGGTAATTATATTCATCAAAATCTTGGAACTTTAAAATCTGATGTTGAAATAAGTTTAGAAAGAATTAAAGCTATTTTAGGTGACAATTTAGATGATAATATTGATTTAGAACAAAATGATGACGAATATGATTCTGATAATATTTCTCAAGAAGAGGATGAAGACATAAAAGTTCAAGAAGAAGTAAAAACTAATGAATCTGAAAAGATTTGTCCAATATGTAAAACACATTTTCAAAGTAAAATTAAGACTAAAAAATTTTGTTCTTCTGAGTGTAAAGACAAATTTAGCAAAATAAAGAAGAATAAGTATTTAAAACCTCCTGAAAGAATTTTAAAAGAAGAGTTAGAAGATAAAGGATTATTATAAAAATAAAATGTTAGATAAAATTAAAACTCAAGTGGATAAGGCGTGTGTAGTTCTTGCTGGTGCGGGAACTGGTAAATCTTATACTATAAAACAGAAAGCTAAGCATTTGGTTGAAGAGCTAGGTTATGATTCTTCTGAAATTTTGTGCCTTACTTTTTCTAATGAGGCTACTAATTCTTTAAAGAATGGAATGCGTGAAATTATTAATTCTAATGTTGATGTTAATGTTAAAACTTTTCATTCATTTTGTGCAGATGTTTTAAAAGATAAAGGTCATCTAGTTGGTGTTAAAGAGGGGTTTGAGATATTGCTTCCTGATGATGCAAAGATATTTATGCATAAATATTTAGGTATAGCTCCTTATTGGTCTAATAGATATGTTCATACTATTTCTACTGCTAAGGATTTTGGAATTAGTATTGAGGATCTTAAAAAACATTTAAAAAAGTTAAAAGATAATTTGCCTGAAGGAGATTTAGAAGAACAAGCTATTAATTTAAAGATAGAACTTCAGACTATGTATTTGGATAAGAATACTAAGGAATTAAGGGATCGGAAAAAGTTTATTCAAAGATTTCTAAAAGATTTTGATAATTATTCTAAGTTTAATGATTTTGTTAAAGCATGGGATGATTTTGATAAGTTAAAGAAAGAGAAGAATTATCTTGATTTTTCAGATCTAAATTATTATACTTTGCAATTATTTAGGCAGTTTGGTGCAAACAAAGAAGATTATAAGTATGTCTTTGTTGATGAGTTTCAAGATACAAATAAACTACAATTTGAATTAATTGAGTTTATTGCTGATCAGAATATTACTGTTGTTGGTGATCCTAATCAATCTATTTATGGTTTTAGAGGCTCTTATAAAGAGAGTTTTGAGCATTTCAAAAAAGTATTCAATGTTGAAGAAGTTTTTAAACTTGATAAAAGTTGGAGATCACCTAATCAAATTCTTAATATATCTCATTCTCTTATTAAAAATAATTATGAAAATGAAGAAGAGTGCATTAATGTTCAAAATGCTAAAGCTATTGATGGTGATAAAGTTAAAGTTATTGAACTAAATAATAAGTATGAAGAGGCAAGATTTATTGCAGATTTAGTTCAAACTAAAATTGATGAAGGTATTCCCCAAGAGGAGATCTGTATTCTTCATAGAACTCATAAACAATCTGAAGAAATTAAAAAAGCATTAGAATTAAAAGGAATTCAAGTTATTTCTGCAGGAAAGGTTGATCTTTTACAAAAAAGAGAGATTAGAACTATAATTAGTTATCTTAGTATCTTATCCAATCTTATAGATAGATCTGGTACTGGCGAACAATCATGGTGGGATTTATTTCATTTCCAAAATACTTTAAGCCCTGAAGATTCTGTTAAAATTGGTAGACATCTCAAGAAATATAATAAACATGAGATGCCCATTGAAGATCAGCTAGGTATTGATGATTTACTTTTGAATTCTTTATCAGAATTAAGTTTATCTGTTGAAGGAAACAAAATTATTCAAAGGATAGTTAATAAATTAAAAGAGATAACTTCTTGTTCAAATAAGCCTTTACCTGAATTAATTTTAGATATTTATGATATAGCTGGTTTAAATAGGGCTTTTAGTCATGAAAGATCTATTGAGAATATTGAAAGTTTAATGAATTTGAAAAAATTTTATGAGTTGGCTAAGAATTATTATACTGTACATGAGAAAAGCTTAACTGAGTTTATTAAGTACTTAGAAATGGTTGATTCTTTAGGAGTGTCTATTGATGCATCTAAAATATTGCACGTTGATGCAGTCAGGTTAATGACTATCCATGCATCTAAAGGATTGGAATTTGATGTTGTAATAACAAGCAATCTTGCGAATAATAGATTTCCTGTTACAAGAACTAAGAATGAACCTTTAATTCCAAAAGAGTTGCTTCCAGATTTTAATGCCCAAATAAATAATTGGAAAGAAGAGGGTTTAGCTGATAAAGAGATTGAGAAGAAAATTAAAGAGTATGATAAATCACTTCAACTATTTGAAGAAAGAAGATTATGCTATGTTGCTTTTACAAGAGCTAAAAAAGAACTTTATTTAACATTTGCAAAGAGTTATAACGATCAAGTTGATTCAACATCTCAATCTCAGTTTTTAGATGAAGTAAATTATACTTCTTCTTGTGATTATATAAAAGATGAAGAAGAAAAGTCATTATTTATTGCACCTAGTTCAAATTATGAAAATTATAAAGCTAATATTAAAGCACAATTAATAAACTCTTTAGATATTGACAATCTTGAAGATTTAAAGAAAAGATTAATTACTTATCTTGTTTGTAGGGATAAAAAAATCATTGATAATGATTTAATAAGTAAAGAAGAGTTACAAAGACATTTAAATAAGTGTTCAGAAAATTCTTCAGGAATAAAATTTAATTCAGAAGATTTAACTTTAAGTCCTTCTGCATTAATTGATTATTCAGAATGCCCAAAAAGATTTGAATTATCAAAAATATATCAATTACCTCAAAGAGGGACTTTTGACTCAAATAGTTCTGGTGCATCATTAGGTTCTTTTGTCCATAAAGTATTAGAATTAGGAGTTAAAAATAATGCAAAAGAATTAGATGAATATAAAAAAACTGCTAAAAAATTGAATCTAGAAAAGGAATGGAAATTCATTAATATTAATGATGCTTTGCCATTAATAGATGTTTTTTGGGAAAGAAATAAGCATAAGATAGATGAAAACTCAAAAACTGAATTAAAACTACCAATACAAATTGGTGGTTTTAAATTCTTTGGTTTAGCAGACAGAGTTGATAAATTAGAAGATGGAACTGTTGAAATAGTAGATTATAAAACAAATAAATCAGCAATTCCACCGAAGAAAAGAGCATTACAATTAGGATTTTATGCATTAGCATTACAAGACAAAGGAGAAAAAGTCTCAAAATTAACATTAGATATGCTAAAACTTCCTAAACCAATAGAAATGAAAATTATAGGGGATGACGTAATTGCAGAAATAGGATGCACTAAAACATCTAATTTTAAATTGTCTGAATTAAAAAACGAAATAATAGAATTAGCAAACAATATAAAAGAAGATTATGAGCATTCATTCGATTGCACAGAAGATGACGCACCGTGTAGATTTTGTGGATACAAATTTTATTGCCCAAGATGGGATGAATAATTATAAATATTTTTTTAATACTTTTTCTTTCAAAATAGGAATTTCTTTTAAACTTATTTTTAATTTTTTTATTTGAACTTCAATTTTTTCAATTTGTTTCACTATTTTATTTTGTTCAGAAATTTTAAGTAGAGGAATAGTTATTTTTTTAACTCGTTCAATATTAAGATTCTTAACAACCATTCCTTCAGATACATTTTGAAATTTGGTCATTAATTTTTTAGAAGATAGTATATTATATAAATAATCTTCAGATAATAAATTAGAAGGTCTTAAAAGCAACCACCCATCATGAATACAGCCTGTAGTTCTTACAATAAATGGTTTTCCCACAGTCATAGAATTAGATAATATGAAATCCCCTTCTTTTACAAATCTAGATTTTTTTGAACCTTCCACAGTTATCTTTTCAGAAGTATTTGTAATGTATTTATGAATATTTTTTGTGTCCCCTATCTTAATCCAATTAACACCGGTTTTATCTTTAGTGACATATTTCTTTATTGGTCTTGGAGAAGCCCCCCTTATAATTTCGCAAATTTGACCTAATCGTTTCTGTGTTTTTTCCCCATCAAAGATTTTATCAATAATTTGATTAATCTTTTCTTTCTCTTTTCCGATATTAAAAAGAGTCTTATCATTTACACTATTTAATTCTGAAATTTCTTTAACTATTTTTTCTTGTATGCTATTTGGAGGTAGAGGAATTTTTATATTTAATAGATTATTTCTATTTAATCCTCCTTGTGCTTGACCAGTAATTTTACTTTTTAATAATAATTGACCTTTCAGTGAATATAAAAAATTAAACAGATATTTCTGAGAAAGGTTATTATTTCCTCTTAATAGAAAGACATGTTCATTTATCATACTATCTTGAAATAAAAATTCAGATTTATTAAATAAAGCAACCTTACCCGTCAAAGCTCCATCTTTACAAATTAAAACATCATCATTCTTAAGAATTCCCTGTTTTGAATTTTTATAAAAAGAAGTTGGAACAAATTTTAAGTTCTTTGAAGTAATTTTCCCATTTAAGAGAATGTGTTCTCCACCAATACTAGGTGTTCCTACAGAATATCCTGCCACTCCCCCCTTAGGTCTTTTCCCACTTTCTAAAGTTTCTAAACAATCATTTAATTTTATTAAGTTATATTTTGAAACTAATTCGAGTTCTTTTTTAACATTTAATGTGATGCTTTTTTCAAATTCTTTTCTATCAAAGTTTAGCATTTCGATTAAATTTATTCGAGAAATATGATTGGTTAATTCTTCATTAATTAATCTATCAAAATTATTTTCAAATGCTTCATAAATATAAGTGCTTACCTTTTTAGGATTTGTCAATAAATTTGGATCAAATAATTTAGTGCATTTGTCTATTGATTTCTCGCCTTCTATCGAATGAATTCCTTCGTTCCCCCTACGGTTACTGAATTCATACCCTAAAAATTCTTTTTCGATTTTTTTTTCGCCAGATTTAACAAGCACTATTTTTTGTGAATATGCCAAAATGAAGTAAAGGAGTTTATCTTTTTCTAAATCAATTATTTTATCAATTAGTTGTTCATTTTTATTTAATTTAATTTTTTGATATTCTTTGTAAATTTCATGTTTTAATATTTCTTTATTTAGTTCTTTTTTAAATATGGAAATATAATTTTTAAATGATATGTCTTTCCATACATGTTTTACATATTTAGAAAAGATACACTCTACTCCATTTGCAGTAATATCTTTTAGATCTGATGAAAATTTTTCAATAGCATTTTTAATATTTATCCAGTCATAATTATTTCTTTTTCTTAAAAATAGTATAACAGTATTTGTTCCTGTAGCCATAAATGTATTTGAGCCTAACTCAACAATAGAAATGATTTCGAAATATTTCAACATGATTTCTCTAGTTTTAGTATAAATTCCCGTGTTACTTAAAATACTTGATGGAAGAATAATTCCAGCAATACCTTTATCTTTAAGAAGTTGCTTTGTTCTCTCAATGAATAAACATTCTATTTCTGAGCTTTGATCAGTTAAATATTTAAATAATTCAAAATCCTTTTCTGCATGTTCTCTTTTTAAATTTGTTTTAAAAGCTGAAACAGAATATGGAGGATTAGAGATAACTAAATCAAATTGTTTATTATCTTGAGTAAATTCTTTATCTTGTTTTTTTAATTTATTGTTATATTCTTTAGTTTCAGAAAAGTCTCCCAAACCATCTCCATGAATAACTTGTGCAACACCATCACCGTGTAAATAACAACCAACTTTTGCAGTTTTAACTAATCTGTAATCTTTTTCAATACCATAAATATAGTCATAAGTCCAATCAAAAGGATCTGCTTTCCATTTAGCAATTTGTTTTTTCACCTGTGGTTTTAATTTAAGTTCATTAGTTTTTTGAATTATTTCTTGTATTTCATTCATTGATTCTGTTAGAAAATGACCACTGCCCGCAGCATAATCAATAGTGGTAGGTAACAAATCTTTTGAATCTCCTGTTAATAGTTTAGCTTTTATTATTTTATTTAAGGGTATTGCTTTACAAATAAATCTTGCAATAGGGACGGGTGTAAAATATTGACCAGATTCTTGTTTCAATCCTGTTGTTAGAAGTAGCTCAAAGAAATCACTTAGGTATTGTTGTTTTTCTGCATATCTAATCTTATATGTTTGCAATAATTCAACAACTTCTTTTAAGACTTTTGCATTTTCTTTAAAAGTTTCTTCATCAAAAACTTCTTTGATTGCGAATTCATTATTTTTTTGTAATCTTATTTTTGTAATTTCTTTTAATATTTTTTCACGGATTTCTTCATCTAAAGAAGCATATTTTTTATTAAATTCTTCATCACTAATATCTGTTACTTCCTTTGATAAAAGTTCATGCATTCCTCTTTTATATAAGTCAGTCAATCTTTTTTGAAAAGAGATATGGTCATCCTTCCCTTCGATCCATTGAAAATCTAATTGATCATTATGATTTCTATTTTCATCAACGATTTTACAAAGAAATAAAGTAAATATTTTATTAAATGCATTTGGCTTGTCAGAAACTACATTATGTCTTAATATTTCTAAGAACCTATTAAAAATAAAACTACTATCTGACTGAGTTATATGTTTCAGTTGACTTAACGTTAACGCTTTACTTTTAAAATCATATGCATCAACCCAAGTTTCAAATAAACCATTTTGAATGGTTAATTTACTCCACCTACTAAATAGATCTTGAACATTACTAGTTTCCTTATAAGATTCTTCTATTTTAACAATTTCATTAACATAATTTATTTTCTTATTGTTTAACTGTGAAGCATATAAAATAAGATATTCTACATCTCTATCTAATTGAAAATATGTAAATAATTGTCCACCATTCTTTTTTATATTATTAAATTCTTTAGTGAATTCTTTGCCAAAAGTTTTACACTCTATCATTAAATAAGATTTTTTCCCGTTTTTAACTAATATATCTAATCTTCCACTGTGCCCATGACCTGCACGATAAACTTTTTCTAGAGTTAAGTCTTCTGGATTGTATCCTTTATTTAAGAGCCTATCAACACATTCTAAAACAACCCAATTTTCTTCTTGAGAAAAATTTTGTGTTGTTTTGCTTTCAGATTTAATTTTTTTACCATAGTTAATGAATTCTTTATCAAAATCAACCTCAAGAATATAACTAGAAGAAACATACTTTTTCCGATAAATGCCTTTAGAATTATTTTTTGGAAAAAATCCCAAAATTTGTATAAATTTCTTTTTTTCTAAAATATCCATATCACACCCAGTTTATTTATAAAATAGGAATTTTTATTAATAAATCTTTCTATTTTCTGATAAACACTATATAAAGAACTAATATAGTTAATCTTTTATCATTTATATAGCTCACAGCAATTTGTCTAGTGTATTTCTTGTATTGTGCTTTTAAAATATTATCATTTTCTCCGACACTTATACATATATTATGTTTGACATGCTGTTTGTAAGGTGATATTTATGGACTGTATGTTGTGTGGTAAGAAAATTATAAATGAGGATTTTAAGTATTGTGATTCTTGTTTGGATTTTCTTATTTGGAAGTATGATTCTTTGGATAATTATGAGAAAGTCCATAGTGGAGGTATTTAATATGAAAAAGTTGTTAGCAATAGTGTTTTTGTTGTTGCTTGTGTTACCAGTTGTTATGGCTGTTGATTTTGATGAAGAAATATCTGAGGAGGATCAGGAGACTTTTGATGGTATTTTGGCTCCTGTGATGAAGATTTATAATTTTGTCAAGTATTCAGCTACTGTTATTGCTGTGTTGTTTTTAGTTTTTGCAGGTGTAACTTTTGTTACTAGTGGTAATGATCAGGCTAAAAGAGAACAAGCCAAAAATATGGCGATGTATGTTGTTATTGGCTTAGTGATTATATGGGTTGCTCCGCTGGTTGTGCAGTTTATGGTGGGATGAGACTCATTATTTTTTTCTTTTTTTCTTTTTTAATTCTTAGTTCTTTAGTTAATGGTTTTGATTGTTCATATTTTGAAGATGAAAATGATTGTTTAGCTTTGCTTGAAGTTAATGAGAGTTTGATTGCTAACTTGATTTATCAAAGTAGTTTGAGTCCTGATTTTGGTTTTATTGAAAATTATAATTCTGAAATAATTATAGATTCTGCTCCTGAAGGAGCTATCCAACATGATTCTGGCAGAATAAGAAATGCATGGTTTACTCTGTTAAGTGTTCAGCCATCAATAAAATATGAAAACGAATTACTTGTTGATTCAAACTTTACTATAAGAACAGCTTTTGATTACAGCGTTAGTGTTCCAAGTACTTATAATAATAATGATCGTCCTAGAACAGGAGAAATATGCCAAATAAGATACAATTTATACTCTACTAATGAAGATTATGCTCTTTATATTAATAATAATTATGTATCAAATAATCCTGAACAAATAATAACAATAAACAATGATGCAACAATTAATCCAAAAATAATAATAAGTGCAACAATAAAAAATAGAATATATGAATGGAGAAGAAGAAGCGGAAGATGGAGATGTAGATATGATAGAAGAACTTACTCAACTAGCACAATAAATTTACAAGATCAAAGAAATATAAAAAAATATTTTTCATCAGAAGAGCCAAACTTTACATTCATTTATAATTACAACAATATGTTTATCGGAAATCTTACAGAATATAACGGAAACCTCAAACTAATTTTCGAAGATTCCGAATATATTACGAATAAATATGAATATCAAACAGAATTTACGAATCACCCATATTACTTCCTACAATTAAAAATAATCAATAGCTCAAGTCGATCAATACAAAACATATATTACTACAACGACTTATTATCTGTCTCAAACAACAATGATTGCTTACTAGAATGTACTAACTTCTTTAATTCTTACACTAAAGAATGTGAAGAAAACTATCAAGAATTAATACTTGAACAATTCGAACTAAAAACTTACTCTGCAAACTGGACACTATTCTTATATCTAATAATATTTATCGCAGTCAATTATGGAATTTATGTATTGATTAAAAATTGTTTTAAGAAAATATTATATTATAATTAAGGATACTGCAGATAAAGCTAAAAAAATCATTAAGACATGTTTAAAAGTTGTTTTACTAATCTTTTCATAAGTTTTATTTCCTAAGAACAGGGCGAGTAAAAAGAAAGGAATTATATATAATGCTGTTATAAATATGTTGTAAGTTAATATGCCTGAGTATATTAAGATTGGAACTCTTAAAAAATTGGTTATTCCTAGCGTTCCAATAATTGTTGCTCTTATAATATCAGGATCTTTTAATTCATTGTAAATATATGCTATGAAAGGCGATCCTCCTGTTGAGAATAAACCTGAGAATAATCCACCTATAAACCCAAATAAAAATCCTAATTTTTTAAATAATTTAATTCTTTTTTTCTTGAGATATGAATAACCAATAAAGATTAATATGAATGCTCCTAGTATTTTCTTTAATATAACTGGATTTCCAAATTTCAACAACCAAATTCCCAATAATAATCCAATAATAATTCCAATTAACATCTTTATTATTGTTTTTTTATTAATTAAATTCCAATTTTTATAGATTAATATGATGCTAAAAATAAAGAAAAATATTGACATTAAAGCAACAGCTTCTTGAATTTCTAAAATATTTAAAATAATTGGAAAAGCAACAAGAGATGCGGCAAAACCCACAATTGTTTGAGCATAAAATCCAAGCCCAACACCTATTGCCAATATTAATAAATAGATTATTTCCATAATATGATTATTAAACTGCTTAAAATATAAATCTTTTCTTTTTCTCCGACATTCACTATTATATTATGTTTAACATACAGTTTGTATGAAGAAGATAATATTATATTTAATGTTTTTATTAAATATTCCTTTGGTTTTTGCAACAGAATGTGGTTTGTCTAATTTGGCTACTTGTATTCCTGAGAAGTTTAATGAGTATTTTGTTAATATGTTAAATGCTCCTATTCAGCCTTTGCTTGATTTTATTCGTTCTTTAATGGAGACTTCTCCGAGTATTGAGTTGTTTTATTCTTTGTGGGTTATTATTCTTTATTGTATTAGTATGTTTTATGGATTCTTGTTTTTGTATGCAGGATTGCAATTTTTGGTTTCTGGTCATGATATTGTTAAAAGAGAACAAGCTAAGCAATGGTTGAAGAATACTGTTTTGATGATTGTTTGTATTCAAGCAAGTTTTTATTTGTATGGTTTGTTGTTAGATCTTGCTAGTGTTTCTACTAGTGCTATTCTTTCTATGATTAATGAAGAATTCTTTTTATTAACTATTGATAGCTTAATTAATTTTGGATTAGAACTTATTTTCTTAACATTCTATGTTCTAACATTATTATTCACAATATTATTTTTATTAATAAGATATCTAATAGTTTGTTTTGGAGTCGTATTCATACCTATCGGAATATTTTGCTTCTTTATTCCCCCACTAAAAAGTTATGGAAAACTAATTCTAAATTTAGTTTTATTATTTATTTTTATAATATTTATTGACGCAATATTAATACTAGGATCATCAATGCTAGTAAATCTTGCAATGTTTGAAAATTTCAAAATAATGATAATGATATCCTGCTTTAGCCTAGTAAACTTATCTTACATTATTCTAATCTGGCATGTAATAAGCAAAAGTGGGGCAGGAGAAGCAGGAGGAAAAATAGCAGGAGCTGTTAAATATATAGCAATGTTGTAAGCTAATTATTAATATATCAATTTTAAAATACAAACATTTTTATAATCTTTCTATTTATCAGGATTTATGAAATTAAATAAGAGTAAAATGATATTTATAACATGTTTAGTATGTTTGTTATTTTTTATTTCTGGTTGTTGTGAGAAGGATAGTGATTGTTTAACTGATGAGAACGGTAGATGTATATTTGACAACGTTAAATCTTCTAATTTTGAAATTAATGAAAGTACAAGCTGTGAATGCAATAAGATAATCTTTGGTATTAGGGGTTATTGTAGAATAAAGAAATAATTTCTCCGACATTCATTCTTATATTATGTTTAACACACTATTTGTATGGGTTACGAAATTCCGCAGAAGTTGCAACATAAAGAGAGGATTGTTTTTAATTTGACTTTTGGTCAGTTGGGTTGGTGTTTGTTGTTTGGTTTTATTATTCTTATTATTTTTAAGTCGAATTTGCATTTGATTGCTAAGTTTGGTATTGCGACCATTCCTTCTTTTATCGGGGTATTATTTGTGTTTTTTGATTTTCACAAATTACTAAAAAATATGGTTGGTTTTTTTAAGTTTAGGTTTGCTGTTTTAGGTTCTGAATTGATGTCTTTATTTATTGGCATTAAGAGAATTGAAGATAGTGTTGTCTTTTTGTTTAAGGGGAAAGTTGCGATCTTGAAAGTTGAGCCTATGAATTTTAGTATAAAAACAAGTAAAGAAAAAGAGTCAATAATTTTTGGTTTTCAAAAGTTTTTGAATGGGTTGGATTTTCCTGTGCAATTTGTTGTTTCTAGTCAAAATCTGAATTTGGATTCTTATTTGGATTCTTTAGAGAAAAGAGCTAATAATAAAGATTTGTTTGATGATTTTAAGTGTTTTATTAATAATCTTATTCTTGTGAATAATATGCATAATCGTTGTTTTTATTTAGTTATTCGAGAGGTTAATGATTTAAGTATTCAATGTAGTGTTTGCAAGGAACGATTGGAAAGTATTGGTTTATTTACTGAAAGGTTGAATGATAAAGAATTATTGAATTGTTATAAAGATTTTTTTAATAATAATTCTATCATAGAAAATATTCCTAAAAAAGAAAAGCCAAAAAAAGAAGAATCAAAGAAAAAACCAAAAAAAAAAGAAAATAAAGAAAATAAATTAAAAAAGTTACTTGAGAAAATAAAAGCCAAGAGACCTGCTTGGCTTAAAAAAATAATTGCTAAGAAAAAGCAAAGAAAATCAAGTAACCAATTAGTTAAGCTTATATCTCCTAAATATATCAGAGACAGTGTTGATTGTTTTAGGGTTAATGATTCTTTTTGTCGGTTAATTGTTATTAATGGTTATCCGAGAACTGTTGAGTCAGGATTTTTAGATAAGATTATTAGTAGTAATGATGATTTTGATATAAGTATTCACATTGAACCTTTCCGTATTGAAACAACGATGGTTAATCTGAATAAGGAAATTCAAAAACAAAGAGCAGATCTTTACGCTGAGAAAAAGAAAAATAGTATTAATCCAACTTTAGAAATAAAGTTAAATGATACTTTAAAGGTTCTTGATGAATTACAGAAAGGTAATCAAAAATTGTTTAATGTTTCTTTGTATATTAATTGTAAGGCTAAGTCAAAAGAGGAACTTAATTTATTAACCAAAAAGGTCGAAGCTGAATTGAATAGTTTGATGATAATTCCTTCAATCCCTAGCTTTACTCAAGTTCAAGGATATCAAGGAATGATTCCCATAAGCAAAGATAAATTAAAGGTTCAAAGAAATGTTACAACAGGAGCATTAAGTGCTTTCTTTCCTTTTACTAGTCCTTTTTTGAAAGTTGAAAATCAAGGAGTTATGCTAGGGCTTAACAAGAATGGTATTCCTTTTATTAAAGACATTTTTGGTTTGAGTAATGCTAATGGCATAGTTTTAGCAACTAGTGGCAGTGGAAAAAGTTATTTCACAAAATTATTAATTAGTAGGCAATTGTTGAATAATACTCAGGTTTTGATTATTGATCCTCAATCAGAGTATATTGGTTTAACAAATCAAGTTAAAGGGCAACTTGTTACAATAAGTAGAACTTCTAAAACAATTATTAACCCTTTAGATTTAATGGGGCATGATTACATAGAAAAAAGATTGACACTGATGGACTTATTCAAAGTAATGTTCGGAGATTTAAGTGAAATTCAAAGGAGTATTCTTGATAAAGCATTGCATGAGACTTATGCAAAAAAAGGAATAACAGGAAAAGATACAGATTCTAAAAAGAAACCTCCAATACTTGGCGATTTATACAAAGTTTTGAACACTATGAGTAATAAAGCAAGTAGAATGGAACTTGTAACTTACAGGGCTTTACTTAATAGACTTTATATGTATACAGAAGGAGTTTTTTCTTTTCTAAATAAACAAACAAGTATCAATTTTAATAATGATTTTGTTTGCTTTAATATTGGAAATATGCCCAAACAAGTTAAACCTGCAGTTATGTTTTTGATTCTTGATTTTATTTACATGAGAATGAAACAAAGCAAGAGAAAAAAATTATTAATAATTGATGAATCTTGGAGTCTTCTTGGAAAAGCAGAAGAAGCAAGCTACATTTTTGAAATAGTAAAGACTTGTAGAAAATATAATCTTGGATTATTAATGATTACTCAAGACGTTGCAGATTTATTGAATAGTCATGCAGGTCACGCAGTATTAGCAAATAGTTCCTACTCTTTGCTATTAAGACAAAAGCCTTCTGTTATAGATCAGGTTGTAAAAACCTTCAACTTGTCAAAGATGGAAAGAAATTATTTATTAACAGCTGTTCAAGGAAAAGGCATTCTTATAATGGATAATGATCATCAAGAATTAAGCGTTGTAGCAAGCCCTGAAGAACACAAGATAATAACTACTAACCCTAATGAAAAAATTGCACACAAGACAAAGAAACAAAAAATAAAGCAATCACAAAAACAAGATATAAACATAGAAATAGACACAGAACCAGAAATAATAAGATCAGACACTATAACAGATATTGATGAAAAGAACTATCTAATTAATAAGAAATACATTGAACAAAACTTTGTTCCAATAGGAAAAACAAAACAAGAAACATTCTGGATCAAAACCAATAAAATAGAAAGCCCAGAACACATCTTTCTTGCAGACCAAGTCAAGAAACAATTTCAAAAAATAAATGCGAAAATAACAATGAATAAAACCAAAGACGCAGATTTAATAATCAAATACAAAAACCTAAAACCAATAGCCATAGAAATAGAAACAGGAACACAATGGAGTAAAAACCATAAGAACTTCAAACCAAAATTCAAAGAACTAAAACAAAAATATGGCAAGAATTTAATCATAGTTTTAAGCAGTACAAAATTCAAAAAGAGATATACAAATAATCTCCCTAACATAAAAATAATATTAAGGCAAGAAGTGGGTGCTCTCGTCAATAAAGTAAAAAAAAGGTGTAG
>Ga0257125_1001586_pt1 | contig 22295 bp, 20 predicted proteins | sample SI106_200metaG_FD_190183 | JGI IMG/M metagenome (GOLD analysis project Ga0257125, IMG submission 190183) | Marine microbial communities from Saanich Inlet, British Columbia, Canada - SI106_200 | ecosystem: Environmental > Aquatic > Marine > Inlet | place: Canada: British Columbia | collected... | reverse complement strand
TAATCCGAGACAGTACTTCTTCCTTGATCTCTTTTGGGATCTTTTTGTATCCTGACATAATATCCTCCTTCTCACACCTAGTGTGAAGAATGATGAACTCGGTGTCTAGTTTTTGGGGTACCTGTCATCCTCAGAAGATAATCGAGAGCGGGTAACGGGAATCGGACCCGTATTTGCTACTTGGCAAGCAGCTGTTCTACCATTGAACTATACCCGCAACAACCATATTTTAACATGGTAATTTGTCGGGGAGACAGGACTCGAACCTGCGACCTCACGCTCCCAAAGCGCGCACTCTAGCCATCTGAGCTACTCCCCGTATACAAGGTGCCGAGGGCGGGACTTGAACCCGCATAGTATTTCTACCGCGACATTTTAAGTGTCGTGTGTATACCAAGTTCCACCACCTCGGCTTATTGTACCTCAAATTATACATTTTTCCCTGCTATAATCATACTGTTATAGAAAGCCCCAGTAGCTCAGTTGGATAGAGCAACTGCCTTCTAAGCAGTAGGTCCCAGGTTCAATTCCTGGCTGGGGTACAAATATTTATTATAGGAACACTCATGAACAACAAAATCAACTATATCCTCGCACTCGGGGTCATCGCGCTCGCACTCTCTATTATTATCAAACCGTCCCCGGAGGTTACTCCAGTCGACGAATCATTACAACTAACCAATCAGGAGGAACAATCCATGCCAGCACCAGACAAACAATACAAGCAAGCCGAACAAGTTCTAGAAGAGGGCAAATCCTACTCAGTCACTCTCACCACCACAGAAGGGGAGATCACTGTAGAGCTCGATACCACTAACACTCCCATCACCGCTAACAACTTCGCATTTTTGGCCAAAGACGGCTTCTACGACAACACCATTTTTCACCGCGCACTCGCAGGCTTCATGATCCAGGGTGGTGACCCAACAGGCACAGGCACTGGCTCTCCAGGATATCGCTTCGCAGATGAATATCTCGAAGGAGAGTACAAAAGAGGCACAGTCGCCATGGCCAACTCAGGTCCAGGGACAAATGGTAGCCAGTTCTTCGTCATGCACGCAGACTACGCCCTACCCAACAACTACGTCATCTTCGGCATGGTCACAGAAGGGCTAGAAACAGTTGATGCGATTGCCGCAGCAGAGGTACAGCCAAACTCGAGTGGCGAGCCTTCTTCTCCAGTCAATCCGGTTTCGATCACTTCTGCTACACTTAATGTACAGTGACCAAATCAAAACAATCATCCAATCACCAACAACTCATCGACAAACTCCAAAAGGAGAACGCTCCAGTATATAACTGGTTCGTCGAGCGAGGGATCGATCTCTCCCAACTGGGCAAATACATCACCAGTCTCTCCGCCGCCATCGCTGTTGCGACCACTAACACTCCCGTCATGCCAGCTCTCGCCCAGGAACCTGTCGAGATCGAGGCTAGTGTCCATATTAGGCCAGATGAGCTCAAGGGCAAGACAGATCTTGAGCGCGCTAATCTAGTCTGGTCACGCTACGGCCACCTCATTCGTGCCGCAGCCGAGAAGTATGACCTAGATCCCAACCTAATATTTGCCACCATCATGATCGAGAGTGAGGGTAACACCTACGCCATTAGACAGGAGCCTAGGATTAATGACGCTAGTTACGGCCTCGGACAGATTCTCTATGGTACAGCGCGCGGAATGGGGTATACAGGCACTCCTACAGGGTTATTTGACCCAGCAGTCAACATCGACCTAATTGGCAAGTATCACAAACGCAACTACGATCACTACACAGAGGAGTTATCTCCCCAGGATCTCACAGTGGCATATAACACAGGTAGCCCATACAAGAAAGCCTGGCCCGGCCATCTCAAAAAATTCAACAAATGGTACAACTCACTAACCAATCTGGAGGTAGATCTATCATGAATCTAGATAACACAGCAGAACGACCAGAAAAAGAGCCAGTCAATGAACTTTTTAACGAAATGATGGCAGAACTAATGACAGCAAAACCTAATCAAGTAGCCAGCACTATCTCTAATATCGTTAAAGAAAAATCACACAAGCAATAATTAATATATGGCTCACCCAACAGAAGCAATAATTCAAGAAGGCAAAATGATCAATCTCGCGCTCAAGGATAATCATGCTATCGCCCACTGCATAACCTGCAGCAAGATTCTATATGTCCAAGAAAAAGACAATATTGCCACACGAAGAGTGCTAAATGCAGCAGTAGAAACCCACAGTGCACAATTATCGCACTCAACACAAATAATCCGACATCGCATCACTATCTAATCATAAGCCTAGCTTAGTAGATCTGCAATTTTGCAGATCACTAACCTCAAGTCTCACAGCTCATAGTGTATACTATCCTTGTCCACGTACTACTATAGGTCATTCATGCAAGAAACAGAACAACTAGACATACTCGTTATCTACGATGCCTCAATCGCACTCAGCCCAACCGTACCCGACTCAACTAGCCTCACCCCATTCCTCATGGACTCCAGTAGAGCCAACTACAACATCTCATACGCGTACTTCCTCGACTACTGCCACGAACTAGCTCTCAAAGCAGGCTTTGCAGCCTCCTCAGACATCATCGGTCCAGGTAGTTGTAGTAGTTACTGGACGCACGACAGCTCTGGTTGGTCCAAAGTTATGAGGCCAGCCCACGCTCACCAGATCTTTGACAAACTCTCGCCCAGTGACCCTGAGAGAACCAGCGAGCGCAACCTCCTCCTCTCAGACCCCTCCATCATCCCATATCATGATCCAGCTCTCTTCCTGCTATTTCTAGATAAGCTCCACACCTTCCAAGAGTTTCCAGAACACTCTGTTCCTACCGCAAGTATCTACTCCAGTCGTCCTCGCGACATCAAGATCTCTCTCGATAGACTTAGCAGGTTAATTAACAACCATCAATTTCCCGCAGACTTCGGGACCTCACTAGTTCTCAAGGACCGCTTCGGCGCAGGAGGAGAACATGTCTATAAGATCAAGCCAGGTGATGTTAATGCTATCAACATAATCATGCGAGATAATCCAACTATCAGGTTCATCATCCAGCCCTTCCTCCTCTTTGACAAAGGATTTACGTATCGGGGAAAGAAGGCCTCAACCGACATTCGCCTCATTATCGAAAGCAATCAGCTCTTCCACAAATATATTCGCATTGCCAAGGGAGACGAATTCCGCTGCAACACCCACCAGGGAGGGCAGATCATCTATCTAGAAGAAGATGAGATCCCTAGAGATGTTATCTCTATCTCAAAAGTACTGATCAAAAAAATCAACAAACCACACTCACTCTACGCTCTCGACTTCATCATTAGTAATCAGGGACATCCATATTTTATCGAGGGAAATAGCAAGCCTGGACTCGACTGGAATCCAAATAGTAAAGTAAGAACTGCCAATGGACACCGCCTCATTCGCCAAATTATCAAGGAACTAGCCCGCAGACTCAATTCATAACAATCACATTAGGGGTAGCCTGCGGGAGCGTGTTAGAGCCCTTTTTGTTTTTTACTATCTAAGTAATTTTGGATGTCCTTAATTGTAGAAACCCAATTGCGTCCTCGCTTATGGGCAACAATCTTACCCTCTCTAGCGAGCAGATTAAGATGTTTTTGAGTAAGGCTAAACTTACCTGCTAATTGGTTAAGTCGTAAGTATTGCTCATCCTGAGATCTATTAGGTACGATCGTATCTAGATATAGGTCAAGCGATCTCTCAACTGCGCGAGCGACAAAAGTAACAAAGGGTGCGAGATTGTTTTGATCAGCCTGGGAGAGAGTTTGGTAATATTTTTTTCGATCATTCTTAAGAAGAATAACAAGAGGATATTCTGCCTGTAACAACAAGATATTCATTAGTAATCTAGCAGTACGACCATTTCCATCAGCAAAAGGGTGAATATTGACTAGTCTATGGTGAATGATGGCGGCTAGCTCGATAGAGTGCAAATTAGCTTGATTTTGACTATACCAATTAACTAGGTCTGCCATTTTGCTCGATACTTCAGTCGCCAGAGGGGGTTGATGGTCAGAAGCCGAAATAGCTACCTCAACATCTCGATAGTGTCCGGCGATGCTTGTGTCGATGTTGCCGATTACTAGACTTTGGAGTTCGCGGATCAGGTGCTCGGAAATGGTATGTTGTTTATTATGTTCAACTAGATCAAAAATAAACTCAAGCGCCTCATGGTGATTTTTGACTTCTAAATGATCTTTGAGTGATTTGCCCTTGATAGTTATTCCCTCACTTAGCACGAGATAAGTCTCTTTGAGGGTGAGGGTATTACCCTCCATCGCATTACTATTGTACGTCATCTCAAGCATGAAACGCTCTCGCAATTTCTCTACCATTGCTGGAGAGAGTGGTCTAGCAGACTGAAGTGTCTTGAGCTTGCTATCTATTCGATCAGAGAGCTGTTGGTCTAGGTACATAGTGATATGGTATAGATCTAATATTGATACCATACCATATTTATAGACTAGATGTAAATGTATCTTGGGGTCAGCTAGTGGACGTGTTCTGTAACGAAAAACTCGCGTTAACAAGCATGAATAATCTCCCATTCCTCTGTGGAGATTAGCGGTCATATTCTCTACTCAGTTACTCATCCAGAGATAATAGTATAATAATCACCATGACCTCGAAAATTAAGAATGTGGGCACAGTTCTGCCAATGACGGCTCTCATAAGTAAAACGGCCGAGACAGGAACCTTCCGTGCTGGGAGAAAATTTATCACTTGGTTAGCCAAGTCAAAACAAAACGCCTGGCAATTCCTCCCTCTTCATGAGACTCAACTAGAACCGGGTTCCGCTACTCAGCACCAACCCTCACCCTACAAGGGGTATGGGATTGGCTTAGATCCACGTTATTTGAGCTCTGATTCTCCCGAGGCCTCAGACGAGCAACTAGCCCAATTTGTTCTAGAGAACGACTATTGGCTCGGTAACTACGCATTATTCTGCGCACTACGCGATCATTTTGGGACTGACAACTGGAGTCTATGGCCCACCGAGATCAGGGCAAGAAATCCAGATAGTCTCAAAAAATGGCGAGAAAAACTATCACCCAAGATTCAACTTCAGACCAATACTCAGTGCCAGCTACACCTTGATTATCACAAACTCCGAACCAAGGCCCACGAGAGCAATATTTCACTAATAGGGGACATGCCATTCTACTTGGGTCTCAATAGTCCTCTCGTATGGCAATATCAGCATCTATTTGAGATAGAGCTAGATGGCAATCTCAAACGAGTCAGTGGCGTCCCACTTGGGCCAAAGTCCCATTTTGGTAGACAAGTATGGGGACACCCACTATACCGATGGCAAGAACCTAACCTACTCCCAGAACTATCTAGTTTGTTCAAATTCAGACTCCAGTATCTCGCTAGCCAACTTGATTGGGTTAGACTAGATCACGCCAAGGCATTGTTCTCATATGGTGCTATCAATCTGGTCGACAACACTGATCAATATCTAACTGGCCCTGGAACCAAATTCATAGAAGAGTTAATCGACTTTACTCGCGAGAATGACCTAAAGCTTTATGCAGAAGATACTGGCGACAAACTAAGGAAACTCAGCAGCTGCCTACGCTCCAATCACATTCCCGGGATCAAGATATTTCGCTTTGCATATAACGAAAAGTCCAAGAAATTCTCCAACAAATACTTGGATATCTCCCAATATCCCGCCAACACCTTTGCACACACCACGACCCACGATACCGAGACATTGATGGGTTACCTCCAACTACTCTCCAGTTATGAGATCAAGGTTTTGGCTACCAGACTAGACCTTCAACCCACCACAGATCTCTCATCTCTCGCAGAATCGATTAGAGACAAGATCATTGACTCCCCTTCGATCATGACCCTCATTCCACTCCAGGATTGGCTGCTAACTACCGATCGCATCAATATCCCAGGAACAGAGAAATCAATCAATGACACCAATTGGCAGTACCAAATGAGCGTCGCGATAGAAGATCTACCGGCTAACCTGATATGAAGATCCTTATGGTTACGGCCGAAGCCGCTCCATATGTCAGGGTGGGTGGGTTATCCCAAGTAATATACTTCCTCGCTAGGCGATTAGTAGAGCAAGGTCATGATGTTCGTGTGTTTATGCCTAAGTATGGTGTGATCAAAAAACTAGCCAAGTGCAAACAAGTTGTCACTGACTTAGAAGTGCCATTTGGCAAGCTCAACAAAAACTCCATACTTTGCAATGTCAAACAAGTTACTCCCGGCAAATCATCCCCGATAACATACTTGCTCGAGAATCGCGAGTACTACGAGCTTAGAGCCAATGTCTTTGCCTACAAAGATGATCATCTTCGTTTCTTTCTTCTCTCGCGCGGTTGTCTGGAGTGGTTGCTACAAGAACGACAAGCTCAGGATGGCTGGAAGCCAGACATCATTCACTGTCACGACTGGCACACTGGCTATCTTATAGACGAGGCTCGTCGCAACCCACGCTACGCAAAAAAACTCGGAAAAACACCGATTCTCTACACTGTTCACAACTTCAAGTATCAAGGTAACACTGGCTTCAAATATCTAGCGTCAAAAAAACAAGACAAAGGAGAGACTCCACTCAACACAATCAAGGAATACAAACTTCTCGTCCAAAATCCTCTACTGCGCGGCCTGATCTATGCTGATTGGATCAACACAGTTTCCAAGTCACACGTTCAAGAAGTCATGACTTCCGAATATGGTGAAGGCCTGGAGAACACTACAGCCCTAATCAAGGGTAAGTTTTCTGGAATCTTAAATGGTCTGGACAAAAAAGAATTCAATCCTCGTACCGATCCATTTCTCAAAAAAAACTACTCAATAAGCACCATCAAGAGCAGAGTGCAAAACAAACTAGAGCTACAAGAAGTCTTTGGCCTCCCACAAGATGCAGAAACATTCCTGTTTGGTTTTGTTGGCCGACTTTCCAAACAAAAAGGCCTTGATATTCTCTTGCCAATTATCAAAAGGGTGTTAGATGAGTTCCCCGCTCAGTTTATTTTTCTCGGTGGTGGAGATAGTGACTACAAGAACCAATTAGCCAAACTCCAGAACAAGTTCCCCAATAACGTAAGCACACATCTACATCCGGATTTCAAGCTACCCCGCAAGGTTTTTGCGGGAGCTGATGCCATTCTCATCCCAAGCATCTTTGAGCCAGGCGGAATAGTCGCGCTCGAGTCTATGAGGTACGGGGCAATCCCAATTATCAGAAAAACTGGTGGACTAGCCGATAGCGTCATCGATTTTGACCCACAATCTAGAACTGGCAATGGCTTTGTTTTTGAGCATTCATCAGAATGGTCATTGTTCTCTTCCTTAATCAGAGTGCTCAATATCTATCAACAGTCCTCCCTATGGAAACAACTAGTCATCAATGCAATGAAATCTGATTTTTCCTGGAGAGTCACTGCTCGCGAGTATCAAGGTCTTTATAGGCAAGTTATCAAACAACGCAAAAGATTCTTGAGTACTAACCCTCATCTAGCGTATAATCCGTTACACCATGACTAATCAAGACACACTGCCCACTCCCTCACCTTTAGTTGCATATTTCTGTATGGAGTTTGCCCTAGATAACGAGTATGGCATTTATTCTGGTGGATTAGGAGTCTTGGCAGGTGATCTCTTGAACCAAGCTAATGATAACAATGCTAACCTAGTCGGAGTAGGTCTGGCCTATGCTTCTACCTACAACCAAACAATCGCAGATGACGGCAGGCAACTCGAAAACAACATCACAATTGATCCTGTCGCCAATGGATTAACCAAAATAATGGATAAGGATGACGAGCCTATAGAGGTAGTAGTGCCTATTAACAATCGCCTAGTAAGAGTTCGGGCCTGGAGCAAAAAAATAGGCAACATCAATCTCGTTCTCCTTGATACCAATGTTCAGGAAAACTCCTCTGCAGATCAACATATTCTCAATCAACTATACTCGGGCGATCAAGAACATCGGCTACTCCAAGAGATCATTCTTGGTATTGGAGGAGTCAGGATTCTTCACGCCATGGGTCTGAACGTGGATATATATCACATGAACGAGGGTCATAGTGCGTTATTGTCACTTGAGCTAGCACATCAATATCGCAAGCACGACAAAGCCATCAGCATCAACTCTGCTCTAGCAAAAGCCAAACAAAAAATTGTTTTTACCAACCACACCTTAGTAGCTGCTGGTAGGGATCTCTTTTCCTTCGAACTTGTTTCTACCTATCTCCTCCAATACGCACAAGAAATAGAAATTCCAGTTGACGAAATCATAAAAATGGGCAAACTCGAAGCCACTTCATTATTTTCCATGAACATGATGGCACTACGCAATGCCTCTCGCTCCAGTGCAGTTAGTCAGTATCACGCCAAAAAAGCACAAGAAATCTGGCACAATCATCCTCTGATTCCCATTACCAATGGAGTGTATTTTCCCCGCTGGCTCTCGTCTCATGTAGCACCCCTTGTTCAAGCTGGTTTATCAGAACAATCAGGCAAAGATCTCTGGATTGCTCACCAACAAGACAAGACTGAGTTAATAGAATATGTTAAGGAAACGACCCAAAAAGTTATTCCTCAAGAGGCTTTGATTTTTTCTTGGGCCCGTAGATTCGTGACCTACAAACGCCCACTAGCTCTGTTCTGGCAGTTGGACCGACTAGAGAAGATCATCCAAGAAAGCCCTATTCCTCTTCACTTTATCTACGGTGGCAAGCTCCATCCTCAGAACAATGAGGGCAAAGATTTGATGGCGCAAGTAGTCAGACTCTCGAGGAGTGATCGCTTCCGAGACCACATAACTTTTATCCCCAATTACAACTTACAAGTCGCCAAACACCTAGTCCGAGGCAGTGATGTCTGGCTCAACACCCCAATTGTTGGTTACGAAGCCTGTGGTACCAGTGGCATGAAAGCAGCTCTCAACGGCATCCTCCAGTGCAGCACCAACGATGGTTGGGTAAAAGAAATAGATTGGGATCAAACTGGCTGGATACTTGATAGCGAACATATTTCCGAATCACTCTACGACACTATCGAGCAAGAGATTATTCCCTTGTATGCCAAACGAGAACATGATTATCCTGTGCAGTGGGCAGAGATGATGGTCAAGTCCAGCAATATAATCCAAAACAACTACTCAATGTCAAGAATGCTCAAAGATTATTGTGTCCAACTATACGGAATGAGTGCCGACTAACAAATATATCAAGCTATGTTTTGGAGTAGCCTACGGGAGTATGTTCGAACCTTCTTTGGGAGTTATATATTCGATAATGATTCGTCGAGCGCTTGTTTAATTAGTGATTCTAGCTTAGTTAGATCTCCCTCATCAGCTGAGTACATTGCTTGCAGATAATTATCTCTATCCTGTTTAGTATCAGCCTTGATCTCGATAGGAGGCAAGCCAATCTCCAGTAAGATAAATGTTGTGAGCATACGAGTAACTCGACCATTATAATCTTGAAAAGGGTGAATATACACGAATTGATGCTGGAACCACGCCAATAGCTCAATAATGCTCTCAATGCTATCGATTTTGATATGCTTGAGTCTTTCATCTAGATCTGCACATAGACTGGTCACAAGTTGCGGTAACAAGTGAGGACTGGGAGCTTCTTTGCCAGAATACTCAACTCTAATGGTGCGATACTTGCCTGCCCAGTCGGGGAAAATCCATCCAAAAGAGAGCTCGTGTAGTTTGAGAATTAACTCAGGGGTAAGTTTCTGGTCACAACTATCACTCAAGAACTCTAGGCCCTTCTTGGTTCCTTCGAGTTCGAGAGTCAACAGTTTTGACCTAGGGATTATTCCGAATGCAGTTTGTTTGTAAGAAGTAGCGCCTTTGGGCTTTGTAGATGATTTCTTCATCGAAAAATAGCATTGACCATACGTCGAGTTACTGGTTCGCCTTCGAGTTTGGTAGTGCGATAGATCATCTCCGGCATAAAACTGCGCAAGAAAGAACTTCTAGTCTTCTTGCTAGATCTTGACTTGCGATATTTATCATATTTCACTTGCAGTTGTGATTTCATAACCAAATTCTAGCACATTGCGTATAATGGGGTAGCCTACGGGAGTACATTCGAACTATATTTGCGCCAAGCTCAATCAGATCAAATACCCATCACAGGAAATAGGGATAATTCTATTTGCTATCAACGTAGCAAATACTTGCTCAAGATCTGTTTCCTGTTGACGTACATTCGCCCCTGAATAAGCATCAAACAACATCAACCATCCAACATATTTACCTCCGATATTCATCGGGACTATGTGACCAGATCGCTGACAGGTCATACCATGACCATTACAATCTGCATATTTACGCAAGTGATCATGCATAACAGGAGCGCCATCACGAACATGAGACGCGCTCTCTACAATGTAATCAAGTACAATTTTATTTGCATTAATATACAGAAAACAAGAGCTAGCTTTACCAATTTCAGGTATTCCTCCTTTTCCCGCCCAATTACAGTTAATTTTACTAGCAATTTTTCGTCTCTGCTTCGAATTAGCCTTGCTAATAAATTTCATACTTTTCAATTCAGTAACATCAACTTCTTGTACATTTCCTGACAAAGGATAGGAGCTTCGGTGAATAGAACCCTCACGTATTCGTTGTACACGCACTGCACCACCTACAACATGTGTTGACATGTCATAATCGTATATTTGATTTAATCTATTTAACCATTCAATAGCCATTGCCAGAATATACCTTATAACTATTATGGAATCAACTTCAATAACAACAATCTATATCACACTATATCATTTTGGTAGCTTGCGGGAGTACATTCGAACCTGGTTTGCTAACTATCAACCTTCGCTTTGCCTGTCAACTAAGCAATAACTGCGCCTAACAACCTACTCAATACTAAGTAATTCACGAATATATGTTGAGGCCACGAAATTTGCATCGACTTGCTCTGGCTCTCCACCTACTTCTAGCCATTGACTATTAACTTCATCCAGGTTTTCCAAACAATACCCCCCATGAGTAATAGCTAAAAGAGTATTCTTAATTGAATTCACTTCTAATCCTGAATAACTTGAATCGTCGGAAAATAAATAGCCTGTGCGTTCTTGTATCTCAGCTAGTGCTTGACTGAGTATTTCTTGATCATACATAAGTGTATACGAGCCTTTTTTTGACAGTTACTTACCCTTTCTCATGATTGATCATCGATAGAATAGAGATTGAAGCCCATTTCTACAAGTTGAGCGCTAAGTTCCATATCTGTTACAACAGCAGTTGTCGGGCATGGAATTGAAGTTCCCAAACCTTTACAACGATCCCTTACAGTTACACCAGGTAATTCTATAGAATACTTACCTGTAACAGTTGTTACTAGACATTGATCAGGGTATGATCCGGTACATTGGAAGTAATGCTTAATTTCAGTCATGTATGGAGTATACCATACTATGGGATGTTGGGGTGGCTGAGCGGATTCGAACCGCCGACATCCTCCTTCACAGGGAGGCACTCTAACCAGCTGAGTTACAGCCACCAATACCTGTAATTATACCTCACAACTACATCTCGACAAATTAAGTATAATTATCAGTATGAAAGTCGAAACTACACTGGATGAACTAGAGAGACTTGAGTCTACTCACTTCGACCAAGGCCCGCATATTGACCCATTTGCATTAGTAAGTGTAATGTCTACAATAGTTGTCTTCCCCCAAATTTCTACTAAAGAACAACCTCTCGTCGAAGAAGCACCCAAGTGGAAGGGGGGGCGTCGCACTGCACTCATTCTAGCTCATGACAATCGTGGCGATACAACCCACTCCCCAGTATCAAAAGCGCGCGAACTCAATCACACTCCCAGTCAAACTTACGTCCACACCACCAAATCCAACTCCCTCAGTCGAATTGGCTCTGAGAATCAAGTGTTACGACAAGAAGTCGAACTAACTCTCCAAAATTCAATAACCCATCCCTCTATTCCCACCGCCGGCTCACAAAAATGGTCTAAATCTCGCCCAAAAGGCCTTCCCAAGCCTGGCCCAAGAGCAAGTATCGCCATAGGTACTGACGGCATTTCCTTCTAATCCCAGCAATATATCCCCAATTCGTGTATACTTGTTACATACACTTATAGGATAGATAATGAAAAAGATCAAAAAACTCGACGTCCTCGTGGTCTACTCTGCAGCCATTGCACTCAGCGCCACAGTCCTTGACACCCATAGTAAAAAACCATTTCTCGTCGACTCCGCAAGAGCGAACTATAACGTTTCATATGCCTATTTTCTCAACCACTGCAAAACTCAGGGGCTGTCAGCCGGCTTCACCTCCTCCTCAGACATTACGGGTCCCGGTACTTGCAGTAGTTACTGGACGCAAACTCCCTCAGGTTGGACCAAGGTCAATCACTCCGCCCAGTCCAATCAGATCTTTGATAAGCTCTCTCCTAGCTCAACTAAGAGGGCTGCAGAGCGAACACTCCTTCTCTCTGACAACTCCGTGACTCCATTTAACGACCCCACACTCTTCCAGATCTTCTATGACAAACTTGTCACTTATCGTCAGTTTTCCGACTACGCCATTCCTACCTCCGATATATACTCCAGTCGCCCCAGAGATATTCACATTTCTATCACTAGACTTCGCAAATTACTCAGAGAGCACCCATTCCCAGATGATTTTTCAACTGCGATTGTGCTCAAAGATCGCTTCGGGGCAGGGGGTAACCACGTCTACAAAGTCAGTACCAATATGCCAGTCAAGATCAACCAGATCATGCTCGAGAATCCCAAGATCAAGTTCGTGATCCAACCTTTCCTCCACTTCGACAAAGGTTACACATACAAGAACAGGCAAGCAGCAACTGACATCAGACTCATCATCCAACACAACCAGTTACTCCAGTGCTACATTAGAATTGCAAAAGGGGATGATTTTCGCTGCAATCAACATCAGGGTGGTGAGCTCATCTATCTCACTGATCTAGAAATACCTCCTCTCGTAAACAAGATTGCCAGCAAACTCATGACCAAGATCAACAAGCCTCACTCCCTCTACGCGCTCGACTTCGTGATTAGTAACGCCGGAAGAGTCTATTTCATCGAAGGCAATAGCAATCCCGGAATTGACTGGACTCTCACCAGCAAACTTAGTCAGAACAAAGGCCAACGACTCATTCGTCGCATCATCTCTGAGCTCACTCATCGAGTTAACACTAACCACTCCTAGGAATAATACCCGAAACAGTGTTATACTAGAGTGTTCATGTTTACACTCAACTCACCATTCCAACCAACCGGAGATCAGCCTCAGGCGATAGCAAAGCTCGAGAAAGGGCTCCATGCTGGTCACAAAGATCAGACTCTCCTCGGGGTCACGGGTAGCGGCAAGACCTTTACGATCTCCAACGTCATCGAGCAAACCCAGAAACCAACTCTCCTAATCACCCACAACAAGACTCTCGCCGCCCAGCTATACCAGGAAATGCGCGAGTTCTTCCCTGACTCTGCAGTCAGCTACTTCGTCTCCTACTACGACTTCTACCAACCAGAGGCCTATGTTGCTAGCTCAGATACCTACATTGAGAAAGAAGCTCAGATCAACGAAAGAATAGACAAGCTCCGCCTCGTCACCACGAAAAACATCATGACCCGTAAGGACGTCATCGTCGTGGCCTCGGTGAGCGCGATCTATAACATCGGTGATCCCAGAGAGTACGGCAAGTTCGAGCTTCCAGTCTCGATTGGCACAGAAATCGCCTGGCAAGAACTAGCCCGCAAACTCATCAGCATGCAGTACGAACGCTCAGAATACGAGTTTAGCCGCGGCACATTCCGAGTCAGGGGCAATAGTCTCGACATCTACCCCGCCTATCAGGACACGGCATACCGAATAGAGTTTGGCTTGACCAAGATCTCCTCGATCACCGAATTTGACCCCATCTCCGGCTCTTCAGTGAGCAGTAAACCAAAAGATCTCCAGAATCTCGTTATCTACCCAGCCAAACACTATCTCCTGGATCCTGCGAGGTTCAAACCAGCCGAACTTGAGATACGTGCCGATCTCGACCGAGAATACAAGGCACTCAAGAGCGCTGGCAAACTCATTGAAGCACAAAGGTTACTCCAACGCACCAACTATGATCTGGAGTCCATCCGCGAACTCGGCTACGTCAACGGGATCGAGAACTATAGTCGCTACTTTGATAACCGAGAAAAGGGAGACAGGCCATACACACTCCTTGACTTCTTCGCACACCGCTACGGTGACGACTGGCTCACAGTCCTTGACGAATCTCACATGACTATCCCGCAAATCAGGGGTATGTATAGAGGGGACCAAGCTCGCAAAAAGAACCTAGTTGACTACGGTTTTCGCCTCAACTCAGCTCTCGACAACAGACCGCTCCGATGGGAAGAGTTCGTGCTCCTAGCTCCCCACCTCATTCACGTCTCAGCCACCCCCAACGACTGGGAACTAGATAACTCTCAACAAATTGTCGAGCAGCTGGTCCGCCCCACTGGAATTGTCGATCCCAGTATCGAGATTAGACCCCTCGAAAACGAAATCCAGGACGTCATTCTAGAGATCGAGGCGCGTGCCAAACGCAATGAGCGAACACTAGTCACCACACTGACAAAAAAAACCGCCGAAGACCTCTCCACACATCTCACTGAGCGGGGAGTCAGAGCCAACTATCTTCACTCCGACGTCAAGACTCTCGAACGCACTGATATTCTCGAGAGGCTCCGCAAAAACGAGTTTGACGCTCTCATTGGTGTCAACTTACTCAGAGAAGGTCTTGATTTGCCAGAGGTCACACTCGTTGCTATCCTCGACGCTGATCGTGAGGGGTTTCTCCGTTCTAGAGTCTCACTTATCCAGACGATGGGTCGTGCCGCACGCAACACTGAGGGTAAGGTAATTCTCTACGCTGACAAGGTGACAGGTTCAATGAAATCCGCAATCGAAGAAGTTAATCGCAGACGTGAGTATCAGCTCCAGTTTAACAAGGATCACAACATTACCCCGCGAACTATTATCAAGTCAATCAGAGAGAACGTTGCTGAGCTCGATGATGACACAGGGGGCTTACCATGGCAGACTATTACCTCCACCACAACCAACAAGGCTCTCTCACTAGATCCGAGCAGTCTCACTCCCCAGGACAAAGACAAATGGATCAAGAGACTCGAGCGCGACATGACAAGATTGGCAAAAGACATGAACTACGAAGCTGCCATCCAAGTTAGGGATAAATTATTGGAGTTAAAAAAATAGTATGTTGAACAACAAACCAATGAATATCACAGTTTTCAGCCCACAACGACTGTCTGACACATCAGAAAGCTGTGAGGACTGCACAAATTGTCGATATTTATTGGTTACTCAACATCAATCTATACAGAAATAATATGTCAAAAATCAAAATCACTGGCGCCCGCCAACACAATCTCCAGAATCTCAGTCTCGAGATTCCCAAGAACAAGTTCGTCGTCATGACTGGCGTCTCAGGTAGTGGCAAGAGTAGTCTCGCTTTTGACACAATCTATGCCGAGGGACAGCGTCGCTACGTCGAGAGTCTCAGTAGCTATGCCAGACGATTCCTTGGACTCATGGACAAACCGGATGTCGACAAGATCGAGGGTCTCTCGCCTGCAATTAGCATTGACCAGCGTGCAGGCTCTCACAACCCACGTAGTACAGTCGGCACCACCACAGAGATCTACGACTACCTCCGCGTTCTCTATGCCAGGCTCGGTCGTCCCAAGTGTCCCAACGACGGCACCGAGATCACCAAGCTCAGCACCGACGAGATCGTCGAGCGCATTGTCGCGGAGATCACAACTATCACGTCCACCACTCCATCCGTCCCACAATCACTCTCCCTCCTTTCCCCAATCGTGCGGGGCAAAAAAGGCGAGTTCCGTGATCTTATGAGCAATCTAGTCAGCAAGGGATATCGCCAGGTCGTGATCGACAAGACCACTTACAATCTAGACGACGAAGTCACTCTCCTCAAAACCAACAAGCACGACATCTCAGTCGTCATCGACAATTTTTCGGTCAAAGCCAAAGATCTCAAGGACCAGGTTTTTCTTAGCAATCTCACTACACGACTTGCCAACTCCGTCGAACAATCTACTTCACTCTCACTTGGATTGATAGTTCTCCAGCACGATGACGACTCTTATCTCTACTCCGAGAACTATGCCTGTACTCAATGTGGTCACTCCTTACCAGAGGTAGAACCACGCATGTTCTCGTTCAACTCACCATCAGGTGCCTGCGAAACTTGCAAGGGGTTGGGAACTGTCGAGAAGATTGATCCAGAGCGCATCATGAACCGCAAACTCTCATACAGTCAAGGCGGTATTCTCCCTCTCAACTATCTCCTACCTCACGAGACCTGGTATACCAGACTCATCGACACTGTAGCTGAGGCCGAGGGGATTGATTTGCGTATCCCACTAGGCAGACTGCCGGCAAACAAGCTCAAGATCCTCATGCATGGCAACGGCAAAGAATATCGGGTTCTTGGCACTAACATGCGGGGTCGCGCTACCGCGATCACCGAGACCTGGCCAGGAATTGTCAAGAAGCTGGAAGACAAATACTACCAGACCGAGAGCGACTGGGCACGCAAGAATCTCAATCAATACATCGCTACCGAAGTCTGCCAGTCATGTCATGGCAAAAAGTTGCGACCAGAGATCCTCTCCATCACGATCGACGATCTTAATATTATTGATATCGCAGAGTTCTCGATCCAGGACCTTCTTCATTATCTCCAGGATGATCTCCCAGGCAAACTCAATCAATACGAGACTACAGTAGGGGAGGGTGTCCTCAAAGAGATCGTCAGCAGACTTACATTTCTAGAGAACGTTGGTCTCGGATATCTCACACTTGCCAGAAGATCAAAAACTCTCTCCGGAGGAGAGCAGCAGAGGATCAGGCTCGCTAGTCAGATCGGCACTGGACTCACAGGAGTTCTCTACGTTCTAGACGAGCCATCAATCGGCCTCCACGCTCGCGACGTCGCCGCTCTCATCGACTCTCTCCGCAATCTAGTAGAGCTCGGCAACAGTCTCATCGTCGTCGAGCATGACGAAGAGACCATCAGAGCAGCTGACTACGTAGTTGAGCTTGGCCCTCACGCCGGTAAACACGGTGGCAAAATCATCGCACAAGGAGATATCAATGAGGTTACATCTAACAGCAACTCCCTTACCGGCAAATATCTCTCAGGCAAGCAAGAGATCGCGCTAGATCCACCTCCGTTAGTAACGAGGGATGGCAAACTCCAGCTCGTAGGCGCGCGCGAGAACAATCTCCAGGATCTCAAGCTCACTCTCCCGCTCGGCAATCTCATTGGCATCACGGGGGTCTCTGGGAGCGGCAAGAGCAGTCTCATCACCGACACTCTCTACCCAGCACTTCGCTACTATCTCAACGGCACCTGGACTGATCACATGGGCGTCTACGACCGACTCGACGGCTATCACTACCTCTCTGCAGTTAACCTCGTCAACCAAGCTCCCATTGGCAGGACTCCTCGCAGTAACCCCGCAACATACGTCGGGATTTTTGACGAGATCAGGGAGATCTTTGCCGCGACTCCTGACGCTAGACTCAAAGGTTACAAAAAAGGCCGTTTCTCATTCAATCTCAAGGGCGGAAGATGTGAAAAATGTCGGGGTGGGGGAATGATCAAGATCGAGATGCAGTTCTTGCCAGCAGTCTATGTCACATGCGATGTCTGCGAGGGTCACAGATACAACAAAGAAACGCTCGACGTGCAGTACAAGAGTCTCACAATCTACGACATTCTCGCCCTCACGATCGACGATGCCGCTGACTTTTTTAAGAGTCACACCAAGATTTACACCAAACTCAAGTATCTACAAGATGTCGGTCTTGGCTATCTCACGATGGGTCAACCAGCCCCAACACTCTCGGGTGGTGAGGCTCAGAGGATCAAGCTCGCCAACGAACTAGGTAAGAGGACGACCAGCAAAACTCTCTACATTCTCGATGAGCCAACAACCGGTCTCCATTTCCACGACGTCGACAAGCTTCTCACTACCCTCAAGAGATTGGTCGAAAAAGGTAACACGATAGTAGTCATCGAGCATAACCTGGACGTGATCAAGAACTGTAATTATCTCGTTGACCTCGGCCCTGAGGGAGGGGATGCAGGCGGCCAGATCCTATATCAGGGTCCAGCAGAGGAGATCCTAGAAGTTAAGAAGTCTCACACCGCCAAGTACCTCCAGAAATATTTCTAGACTATGTCACTCCAGTGGACCACCATCACAGATCCGTCCGACACCCCCTCCACTCCAGGGGTATATATGTACATGGCTGGTAACAAGATCATCTACATCGGCAAGTCGCTTAACCTCAAAGCAAGGCTCAAGAGTCACGCCCAGAATGCCCGGCACAGCAAACACGAGAGACTGATCCAGAATAATATCACTAAGATCAAGATTACCCTCACCGACTCCGACTTTCTCGCCACTCTCCTAGAGGCCAAGCTGATTGCCCAGCACCTCCCACAGTACAATCGTGTGCTACGAGACAACAAATCATATCTCTACATCACCCTCAATATGCGTGACGAGTACCCCAAGCCCCGCCTCATCCGACATCACGACTTATTGACGAACCCGGATCGCAAAAAAAACTATAAAGTATTCGGGCCATTTAAAACCAGGAAAGTCGCCGAGGATATCCTCCGCACCATCCGTCAGCTCATCCCGTACTGCCAGCAAAAGAGGGTAGGGAGTAGGGCATGCTTCTACAGCAAGCTAGGACTCTGCAATCCCTGCCCCTCCACTATCATCAAAAAAACTGACAAATTGCAGTACCGCAAACAGCTCAACCAAATCAAAAAAATCCTCTCAGGCAACATCACTCCAGTTCTCAAGAAATTGAGGAGTGAAATGGAGCAGGCTTCTGGCAAAGAAGATTTCGAGGCAGCCTTACTCTTACGCGATCGCATCACTCGTTTCGAGTCTAGCCTTGCTTATCGCTCATTCACCGATGGCAGAGTAGTCACTTACTCCTCATCTGACAAGGGACTAGAAAAACTCTCCAGTATTCTCCAACCAAACCTAGGGGTCCGTCCCCTAGGTAGAATCGAAGGCTATGACGCCAGCACCTTCCAGCTCACCCACTCCGTCGTCTCCATGGTCGTAGCTACCGACGGCCAGATGGATAGTAGTCAGTACCGCAGGTTCCGGATCAAGAATCCACGAGTTAGATCCGACTTTGGCATGCTAGAAGAAGCGCTCCGACGCCGGCTCAAGCACAAGTCCTGGCCCCGTCCCGACCTACTCGTCATCGATGGGGGCCGTCCACAGCTCCGCCGTCTCCAGCCACTCCTTGATCAGCTACAAGATCCTCCTCTCATGATCGGACTAGCCAAACATCCCGACAAAATCATTCTCCCCGCAGTTAACAACAACTCTGTCTCCTACACCAATATCCCTCTAGCATCAGACTCGCCAGCACTCCATCTCCTCCAAAGAATTCGCGACGAGTCCCACCGCTTCGCCAATAACTATCGGAAGTTGCTCGACAAAAAATCCAAACAAATATAAGCTTGCCCTGAGCTCGCCGAATGGGTGCGCCAGGAGATCCTAGTTTGGAACTCCTATTCGATAGTGTAATCGAAACTCATGAAAAATTAAAGGCCTTGGGGTTCACCTACTACGAAGGTAAAGTTTCTGTAATAGATCTACCACAGGAGAAATATGGCGAATAATCCATTCATTTCTAGTCTTTGTGACGAAAAATCATTCTTTAATATTTTCTTGAAAGATCTAAGATACGCCAAGACAGAGGTTATCATCGAGAGCCCATTCATTACCACTACTAGAATGAATACCTTAGCGCCAGCGCTCCAGAAACTAGTCAATAAAGGCATAAAGGTATATGTAATCACTCGTGACCCAAAAGAGCACCAATTACCGTACAGAGAGCAATCTGAGTTAGAAATTAGGCATTTTGAGCAGATTGGTATCCAAGTGTTAATCTGCAAAGGCAATCACCATCGCAAGCTAGCTATCATTGATCGAGAGATTCTCTGGGAAGGAAGCCTCAATATTCTCTCTCAATCAAGGAGTAGAGAGATAATGAGAAGAATTGAGGGTAATCAACATGCAATGGAGATGTTTAATTATCTAGAGCTAGGGAGGTTCTTATGAAAATGATATACTCGGGACATATGACAAAGAAATTTCAAGGTTACGAGATGACCAAAAAAGATATCGCTGGTACTCTCAAGTATCTACAAACTCACGGCAGGCCTAATGCTACCAAGGAAGATGCAACTATCTATCTTGAGGAGAAACAAACCACCGCTCATTTAGTAGCGCATAAACTAGTTAAAGACGGCAAGACTGACGAGATTAGTAAGTAGAGATCAAAAATCTATTATTTTAGAGGATTTTACTTTTAGGGCTTTTACAATATCTTCAAACACATCAATGGAAGGGTTAACCTCTCCTCTTTCAATGCGGGCATAGTAGTTAGTGCTAATTCTAGCTTTTACAGCAACATCAACCTGAGTCATTTTTTGATCAAGCCTAGTCTTTTTTAGTTTTCGTCCGAATTGTTTCTGTGATCCCATTTCTACTCTTCAGTCTCAGTGTCTACGTCTTGATCTACACTATCTTCTTCTATCACCTGAGTGGGACTAGTCTGCTCTAAACCCTGAGTTGCCTCTGGTTGAGATATCTCAATTGGAGCAACTTCGATAATTTTATTTTCCGCAGGGCGGAAGAGAATAGCTTTCATGGCTTTGGTGTAGATGATGACCTTGTCACCATTCTCAGCATTAGCAAAAAATGGTTGGTCTTGAATCTTGTCTTTCTCAAGCACCGTAGCTACTGTGGGCTCTTCGTCAACAGGGAGTACCATGATCTTACTAATTTGGTCTGTGAGGATCTTAACCTCAGTCTGAGCTGCAATCTCTGGGTTGTCGAGTTTGTCCTGGGCTACTTGATACTTGGAGTAGAAGTAGTAAGCAGTACCACTAGAAGCAGCAAGTAATAAAAGAATAAGGATGGTTAGAATTATTTTTTTCATATATACCTCAATATATCATATTTTCTATACTAACAAAATCTTATCTGGAATATGTGGTAACTTTGGTTGTAATAATTTAATCCAGTTTTTAGTAGTATCTTGTTCGTTAGTGAGTAGCTTAAGACTGTAGTAAACATTTTTACCTCGCTTTTCTCTGGTGACTACTCCCTTAGTAACTGCTTCATCAAGATAGTTAACAAAAGTTTGTCTAGCCATTTTCTTCTTACTTCGTTTAAACAAATTTTTGAACTGCAACTCACGACGTTTGATTAGTGGTTTGAGAATCGTTTGAATAGAGGACGATTGTACAGAAAGAAACTCCCTCCTTTTAGATTGTAAACTTAGTTGTACTACCGAGACAATTGAAAGGCTCAGAGCTTCTTGCACAAAAGATACAAAATGATTTAGATTATTACGTTCAAGAGAGAAAAGTAGGTGTTTGTAATACCTGTCTTTGTGTTGATGATAGTAGTAGGAAGTGCTATAAAGATTTTTAGCATTCAAGCCAATGCTTCTTAGTAAAAGATGTTCCAAGATACGACAGATGCGTTTATTACCATTATTAAATGGATGAAGAGCATATAAAGCTGTATGAAAAATTGCTACTTTAGTCGGGGTGGGATCATCTTGAATATACTTTATTAACTCCACAACTCCTTTGGGTATCAACTCATAGCTAGCTGGTGTGTATGACCCAACTCGAACAGAGTCATTATCTCGCCAGTGACCAGATTTATATGGCTCATATCCTTGGACATGATCACCAAAAACATCTAGTCCTTGAGTGAGTTGTTTATGAAGGTTCTGAATGTATTTTGGTGTTAATTCTTTTAAAAAAAACTTTTCTTTGCTAATACTATGAAAAGTTTGGGCAATGTTAAAAAATTCTAACTTATCATGATCTTTTTGCGTCAATTTCTCTTTGTTTTTGAGCTTATCTGCAATAAAGGAATATTTTTCATTACCAAGAATTAGCTGATAAACATCTTCTGCCTCACCCAATGTAAGTTGAGAGTTTTCTGCTTTTGAGATGGCATATGAGGCTAGTAACTCGTTGCGTGAAATTAGGTTCTGTTCTATCTCTGGATTAAGAAATACTTGCTCAAAATGAGAGAGTTGCTGATCTAATTCAATTAGCAGCTTATCCTGCAGAGGAAGAACGTTGGGAGCTAGAATAAATTTATCTAAAAA
>Ga0257125_1001581_pt1 | contig 22355 bp, 27 predicted proteins | sample SI106_200metaG_FD_190183 | JGI IMG/M metagenome (GOLD analysis project Ga0257125, IMG submission 190183) | Marine microbial communities from Saanich Inlet, British Columbia, Canada - SI106_200 | ecosystem: Environmental > Aquatic > Marine > Inlet | place: Canada: British Columbia | collected... | reverse complement strand
ATTGGGAGGACTTTTACATGGAACAACCAAAGTTGGAAACGGTTAAGATCGCTTCATACATCTTGAATCATTATGACCGAAATAGCCATAAAGACCACCTGGTCTTGGCTAAGTACCTTGAAAAATGGGCTATTGAGTTTTGCGAACGGCCTCCCAATAATACGGTTGCAACAGACACAAAGCCCTGTTACTACTGTAGCTTTTATGACCGTAAGATAGCCTGTTGTAATCTCCCGCATTCCGTTTTTGACATTTATAAAATCAAGATTGTCATTCAGTGCCCGTCCATGGGGTATGGTGGACAAACTTCTGAAAGGAAATCATATTAATTTTTGCATAAATTGTGGTAGGGCTTTGAGCCGATGAACTGAGTCATTATTTTATCATTTGTTACTGCAGCCAGTTAAAGGATTTAACAATGAAAAATCCAATCGAAATTTGCGCGGAAATAAAAAGGGAAACAGATGCCGCTTTTTTGATTTCTGATGATGGGGACAAAGAGGTCTGGATCCCAAAATCTTTAGTGGAAACTGACCAGGACGGCGGACCAGGTGACACGATAATTTTCACTATGCCGGAATGGCTGGCAATCAAAAACGGGTTTGTTTAATTAATATGGAGCAACTTTTCAAAGATAAAGAGATCCAGGATTTTACAAAACAGCGCGCCTGGTGCTCTGATGATTTATGGAAAACCCTGTCAGGTATCCGGGAGTTTTTATTTTCCCGGCCTGAAAAAAAGATCTTGAGAAAACAAAAACCGATTAAGGTTTCCGACTGGGCAGAAAAATATCGGATCCTGACCATGTCGGTTCTGCCCGGGATCTGGCACAATGATGTGACCCCGTATTTGACCGGCATAATGGATGCAGCTGCCCTGCCTTTTGTCCGTGAAATCAATCTTTGTGCAACGCCCCAGGCTGGCAAATCCGAGGCGGTTCACAATTTTGTCGGGTATTGCATTGACCGGGCGCCGGGTCCCGTCCTGTATATTTACCCGGATGAAAAGACAGCTGTGGAAAATTCAAAGGACCGGATCCTGCCCATGATCGAGGCCGCCCCCCGGCTGCAGAAATATCTGACTGGCCAGGAAAAAGATAAGTCCTCATATCGGATTAATTTATCCCATATGAAAATATTTTTGGGCTGGGCCAGGTCGGTTTCCAGTGTTGCAAATAAACCCATAAAATATGCCATTGCCGACGAAGTGGACAAACCAGGTTTTGACCCTTCTAAAAAAGAAACCGGACCCCTGGAACTGATCGACAAACGCCTGACAACTTTCAGGCCGGTATCAAAGTTTTTTAAAATTTCCACCCCGACGCTTGAGTCCGGGAACATCTGGCAGGCGCTTAATAGCTCAGACGTGATTTTCGATTATCATGTCCATTGCCCTTTTTGCGGTATGATCCAGCTGATGGAATTCAAAGGGATCAAATGGGACGGTGGACATGAAGCAGACCCCAAAGAACTTAAAAATAAAGGTTTGGCATGGTATGAGTGCGAACACTGTCAAGGCAAATGGGATGAAAGTATCCGGGACCAGGCGGTCCGAAAAGGGGTATGGATTGCCCGGGACACAAAAATTTCAATTAACACATATCTTGAAAAATTTCGGCCGTCTGTTATCGGGTTTCATGTCCCGGCCTGGATTTCTTATTTTGTTTCATTTGGTGAGATTGCGGCGGCTTTTCTTTTGGGGCTGCATGATCCTGTCAAGGCCCAGGATTTTTATAATTCATACGAGGCCCGGCCGTATGTGTCCAGGGTCAAAACAAAAAAAGAAGATGAAATAATGGAACACATAAACGATCTACCCGGGGGTATTGTTCCGGCGGATGCTGTGGCCCTGACCTGCGGGGTGGATGTTCAAAAGGCGGGTTTCTGGTTTGTGGTCCGGGCCTGGAAAAAAGACTTGTCCAGTCACCTGGTCCAGTATGGATTTTTATCAACCTGGATGGACGTGGAAACCCTGCTTTTTCAAACCCGGTATCAGGTCGAGGGCAAAGGGGCTGGCGATAAAATGGGGATCTGGCGGACCGGGATCGACAGCGGCGGCGGCAAGTCCAGCGATGATGATTGGAGCAAGACCGAGGAAGTATATGCCTGGATCAGGACCATGGGCCGTGATAAGGCTTTTGCCATTAAAGGCGCGTCCAGGCCCCAGATCAAAAAAGTGAAACCCAGTACCATTGATAAAATGTCCCGGGGTAACAGAGTTATAAAGGGCGGCCTGGTCCTTTATTTTCTGGACGTCAACCAGTTAAAAGAACTTTTTCATTGGCGTCTGTCAAGAGAATTGGATCAGCCCCAGGCCATAACTTTAAACGCTGATACAGGGCTTGATTATGCCCGGCAGATCACGGCCGAGGTAATAGAAACCGACAGGAACGGGAAAAAATCCTGGGTCCAGATCCGGCGGGACAACCATCTTTTGGATTGTGAAAACATCGCGGCAGCCTGTGCAGATCATGAATGGGCGCCATCATTATCCTATATTTCCAAAAAAGCTACCAGGCCCCGAAAAAAACCGGCCAGTAAAACGTCCCGGGGGTTTGTCAATTCATGGAAATAAAACTGGTCTTTAAAGGGGCAAAGGAAATTTGTGCAGCTGTTGGGATCAACTGGAAAGAGATGGCATATTATGTATCGAAAAAAAAACTGCCTGCTTTTAAGATTGACGGAAAAGGGGCATGGATTGCAAGGCCGTCTGATTTAGAAACCTGGGTGGAAAAACAAAGGGATGAAAACCTGAAAAATTTATAGATTCAAGCCGTCTGATAATTCCACAGGCGCTTTTTTAAGAAAAACAAGTCTTTTTAACCCCGGTATCAAGCCGGGGTCTTTTTTTGCCTATTTAAACCCCTGTCAATAGCCCATTGCGTCCCATTGCGTCTTTTTAGTATCCTTTTTTATCCTTTTTTAATTTTCTGAAAAAACCCGGCTTATAATTTCCACAATTTTAAAAATATTAAATTTTTTATCAATACTGAAAAAAGAGGATTTAATGACCTATGTAACAGTATTAGACAAAATCCCCAGTCAATTAACGGCAGGGATTTCTGCGTCCTGGTCAGTATCTTTGTCTGATTATCCGGCGTCGGAGTCCTGGGTCATAACGTATACCCTTATCAAATCGGACAACCAGATCCAGATCGAATCAACTGCGGACGGCAATGACCATTTGATCGAAATTGCCGCCGCAACTACTGCAGCATATGACCCCGGCGAATACGAATTCCAGGCCCATATTACAAACGGGACAGAAAAATATCAGATTGACGCGGGTGTCATCGAGATCCTGACCGATTTTGCCACCCAGGACAGTGGTTATGATTACAGGTCCCATGTCAAAAAAGTCCTGGACGCTTTGGAATCTGTCATCGAGGGCCGGGCCAGCAAAACGCAATTATCCCAGAAAGTGGGCAATTTTGAAGTGCAGCACATGAGTCTTGCCGAGCAGATCAAATACCGGGACCTGTATAAAGCAAAATACAAACGGGAATTAATTGCAGCCGGGAAAATCAAATCATCAAGGGTTATAAAAATGAGGTTTGTATAATGTGGCCATTTAAGAAAAAAAGAAAAAGAAAAGTCAAGGCATACCAGGCCGCCAGTATGGGCCGATTGACAGCTGACTGGAATATCCAGCCGACGTCTGCCGATGCAGATATTATTCCTAATCTTAAAATTTTACGGGCCAGATCCCGGGACCTTTGTCAAAATAATGATTATGCAAAGCGGTTCATGAATATGCTGAAAGTCAATGTGATTGGTCACAAAGGAATTTTGCTGCAGAATAAAGCAAAGGACAACAATGGCAAGCATGACACGGTGGCAAATAAAAAGATTGAAACCGCCTGGACGGCCTGGGGCAAAAAAGGCACTTGCACCATGTGTGGTGGATACAGCTGGACAGGACTGCAGCAGGCAATTATTGAGGCTGTGGCCAAAGATGGCGAAGTCTTAATCCAGAAAGTATTGACCGGGCCTTTTGGTTTTTCCCTGCATTTGATTGAAATTGATTACCTGGACGAAAATTACACTATTCCCAGGGAACGGATCAAGGGCGGAGTCAAACGCGATAAATGGGGCAGGCCGGTTAAATATTATCTTTTGAGTGATCACCCCGGCGAAACTGCAGGGACCATGATCACAAAATCCCATGTCGAAATTTCGGCTGAAAATATTATTCATTTGTTTATCAAGGAAAGACCGCACCAGACCCGGGGCGTCCCCTGGATGGTAACGCCTGCCTATAGATTAAAACAGCTGGGCGGCATGGAGGAGGCCGAACTTGTGGCCAGTAGAATTGCAGCCAGTAAAATGGGCTTTTTTACAACCCTGCCGGACGGTGCCGGATTTGATGAAGATGAAACAGAGGAAGACGGCGCCCTGATCAGCGAGGCAGAACCCGGAACTTTTGAAAAACTGCCCGAGGGTGTGGACTTTAAACCCTGGGACCCCAGCCACCCCAATGCCGCGTTTGAAAGTTTTTCAAAATCCATGCTGCGGGGTATCGCGTCGGGTTTGAATGTGTCTTATGTCGGTCTTGCCAATGATCTGGAAGGGGTCAGCTATTCCAGTATCAGATCCGGCGAACTGTCAGACCGGGACGCCTGGCGTTTACTGCAGTCCTGGTTTGTTGAAAACTTAAATGATCTTGTTTTCCCCCAGTGGTTATCCATGGCGCTCATGAGTAATGCCTTAGATCTGCCATACCGGAAAAAAGATAAATTTTCAAAACCGCACTGGCAACCCCGGGGCTGGAATTGGGTGGATCCGCAAAAAGAAATTAAAGCCAATATATCCGCAGTCAGGAACGGATTTAAATCTTTGTCCGATGTTATCAGCGAACAGGGCATGGACATTGACGAAGTGTTTGACCGTCTTTCCAGGGAAAAGGCCCTGGCGGAAAAATATGGCTTAGAATTACCTGTATTATTTGGAGAAAAAGACAATGCCAAAATCAATTAGTTTAGGGTTAATTACCCGGAGTCTGGAAGTTAGAAAAGAGGATGTCAACGAAGAAGACCGCACAATCGAATTGTCGTTTTCATCCGAGGATCCATACGAACGATATTTCGGAATTGAGATCTTGAGCCACAAAAAAAAGCACGTTGACATGAGTTTTATCGCGTCCGGTAATGCGCCATTGTTGACCGGACATAATCATAATGACCAGATTGGAATCATTGAAAAAGCCTGGTTGCAGGATGGCACTGGCCGTGCCAGGGTCAGATTTGGAAAGTCTGCCCGCGCAAACGAGTTTTTTCAGGATGTCCAGGACGGTATCAGGAAAAATGTATCTGTCGGTTATTACATCCAGGAAATGAAATTGCTGGAAGAAAGTGACAAAGGCCCTGACAAGTATCTGGTAACAAAATGGAAACCTGTTGAGGCGTCCATTGTTGCAGTCCCAGCTGATGAAACCGTCGGGATCAGATCGGCAGATGACAAAATCGAAACCATAATTTTAAAAAAAGAGGTAGAAAAAATGCCAGAAATTAAAACAGTAGAAACAAAAGAAACACCTGTGGACATGAACGCCGTCCGGGAAACTGAAAGAAAACGCCAGGCTGATATTCTGGCCATGGGAAAAGATGCAAAAATGGAAACCGAGGCCGAGGCAGCTGTGAGATCCGGCGAGTCTGTGGCGGATTTCAGGGCCAAGGCTTTTGACAAAATGATCAAAGACCAGGCAAAACCGGCCGTCGATCTTGAAAGCCTGTCTGACCAGGACAAAAAGGATTTGAAAAACTTTTCCTTTTTAAAAGCGATCAGTGAAGGGGCCAGTGGCAAATTGACCGGGTTTGAAAAAGAAATGGACCAGGAGGCAAAAGTCCAGTTTAAAAATACCGGCATTGCGGTCCAGGGCCAGCTTTCTATCCCTTATCAGGTTCTGGCCATGAAGGATGTCACGGTGGGAACCGACAGCCAGGGCGGTTATCTTGTGGATTCAACTTTGATGGCTGGATCTTTTATTGACCTTTTGCAGAACTCCATGAAAGTCAAAGACATGGGCGCAACTGTCCTGGACAACCTTGTGGGTGATATTGCCATCCCGTCCCAGGCAACCGGCGCAACTGCCGCCTGGGAAGGTGAAAACGATGCAGGGTCAGAAAGTAGCCCTACCTTTGGCCAGGTGGCTTTGACCCCTAACCGGATCGGCACCTATACCGAAGTATCCAAAAAGCTTTTGGTCCAGTCCAGCCTGTCTGTTGAATTGCTTATCAGAAAATTGCTGGCGGACTCCATTGCCCTGGGCATTGATCTGGCCGCCCTGCATGGAACCGGATCCGGCGATCAACCCACAGGAATTGCCGCAACGTCCGGTATCGGATCTGTGGCCGGTGGTACAAACGGACTGGCACCTGCCTGGTCCCATATTGTTGAACTTGAAACTGATGTGGCCGTCGCAAATGGTGACGTCGGTAAAATGGGATACCTGACAAATGCCAAAGTCAGGGGCAAATTAAAACAGGTCTTTACCAATGCCACTTATGGCGAAATTCCTTTGTGGAAAGACAACCAGGTCAATGGTTATCGCGCCGAGGTATCAAACCAGGTATCATCTACCCTGACAAAGGGAACCAGTGACGTCTGTTCTGCCCTTTTCTTTGGCAACTGGGCGGACCTGCTTTGTGCTTTCTGGGGCGGCCTTGACATGGTTATTGATCCTTACACTCTTGCCACAACAAACCTGACCCGGATCACTGCAAACACTTATGCTGATGTAGGTGTCAGACACGCGGCCAGTTTTTCGGCCATGCTGGATGCCCTGACCGCATAAGCCAAATTTTTTAAATTGATACGGATGTCCCGGGCTTTATCACCCGGGGCACCAGGTTAAAAAAACACAGGTAAAAAAAACGAGGTAAAAAATATGTTAAGAGATTTTGAAAGTAATTTAAAACATGACCAGCTTGTGGATCCCGTGGTCCTGACGGCAAGCGCGGACGGGGCCATTATTGCACTCAGGTCCGGGGATCAAACCCTGCCAGTTACACAGGATTAATATTTATGAAAAAAGTAAAAGTAAAAATAACTAATGGAACCATCGTTCATGGTATGGGCGATGTCAGACCCGGCAAGGTGATCCAGGTGGACCATGGGACTGCCCGCCAGCTTTTTATTGCTGGCAAGGCCGTCCCTTGTGCAGATGAACCTGAAAAACCGGCCACAAAATCAGACCAGGACCAGGACAAAGATCCAGGCAAAAAACCGGCCAAAAAACCGGCCACAAAATCGGGTAAAGCTAAAAAATGATTTCCATTGAAATAGATGAAATGCTGGACGAACTGGGGGACACGGTATCATATGACAACCAGGCCACCCCGTCCGCCCCGGCAAGTGTCTTATGTCTTGTGGATTACAGCCTGGAAAAACAATATCCAGGTGAACAGGCCGCCATCCTGGTCAAAAAGACCCAGGTCCCGGCGCCTGATTATCGGCATACCTTTACCATTGACGGGACGGTCTGGTTTGTCCGGTCATCGGTAAAAGATAAGGATTTTATCCTGGATCAAAACAGCCAGTGCTATTTGCTGGCCATATCCAATGACGAAAGGTTTACAGCATGGCGTCAATAAATACAATTATCAGCGGTCTGACCGAAGCTGTGGCCAATGATGCCACAATCACAGCCTGGGCAACTGCAGCCTATACCCGGGATGCCCTGGTGTTGGAAAATTGCGATTTTAGGAATGACCCAAAGGCAGCCGATTGTCCCCTGGTGATTTTTTTCCCGGTCCTTAAACAGGGCGGCCTGGTCAGTTCTGCAAAATCCCATATTATCGGGGTTTCCTGCGCGGTGTTTGATTCAGCAAAACCGGAAAGTGCAGGCGGGGTGGTCAGATTTACAGGCGGCCGCAATGCTGAAATATTGCGCGGGTATGTGGTGACGGTCATAAAAAACACCCTTGCAGATGATCTGCATATTGAATCAATTGTCACAGAATACAACACTATAGAACAATTTCCTTTTGTGTCCGCCAATATGGAAATTACGATCACCCAGGAAAAACTGATCGGGGCGGATCCCTATGAATAAGAACAATAATAAAAATAAGAAAACAATTTTAAACAGGAGTGAATAAAAATGACTCAGCAAACAGGCGCACTGGCAACGGTTTTGATCGGAATTGAAAGTGCTTTTAAAACCATTGCCACAGCAGGATTTTTATTAAAAGTAAATAGTTCATCGGTAAAGGGAACCCGGGACAAAAAGACCCCGGCAACAATAAGGGGTAACGTCAACCCGGCAGAACCTTTTGACGGCAATGTCAATGTGGCAGGTCAGATCGTGGTCCCCATAGATTCGATTGCTTTCTGGTATTGGCTGCAGGTGATGTTCGGCAGCCCTGTTACAGCGGGATCTGATCCATATACCCACACTTACAAAGCCGGGACCACAAGGTCAAGCTTTACCCTGGAACACCAGTTCACGGAATTGGGCACAAGCAAATATTTTCAATATACCGGGTGCAAGGTATCCAGTGTGTCTATTGCTGCAGGCGATGACGGCGAACTTTTGGCCACCCTGGATGTTGTGGGCGCACTGGAAACCATTGCGGCATCTTCTTTTGATGCGGCACCTACCACCCCGAGCTTTTCCAGGCTTAAAAATAGTCATTTAACAATGACCGAAGGGGGCAGCACCCTTTCAAATGCTAAACTTGTTGACTGTAATATCAATTTTGGTCTGGACACAAGCCAGTTTGTTATCGGTGGATCCGGTGTCCTAGGATCCCTGCCCGACGGTATCATGACCGTGGGCGGCAATATAAACACCTTGTTTGAAGATACTTCCCTTTTAGACAAGGCCATAGCCAGCACTGAGTCTGCCATTATCCTGACTTTTGCAAATGGGGCCAGTTCTGCATTAAGCCTGACTTTTCCTGAATTGCACTACGCCAGAACATCGCCAGCAATTGAAGGCCCCCAGGGCATTGCCATATCCCTGCCTTTCCATGGCTTTTACGAGGACAATGCGGACGCCACAAGCTTTAAAGCAATTTTGACCAATGGTGAAGCACACGCTTAAAATTTAATTTAAATTTGAAAAGGTAATTAATAAAAAATATGAGAGAAATCACAATTACAAGAAGTGACACAGGCAAGGAACGCAAAATCAAATTGCGGTCCTTGAAAAGACGGGAAATCCGAGAATTAAAAGACTATGGTTTTTCTTATCTGGGATGTATCCCCAATATGGAAACCGCCCAGGACGCTGTTGATAAATCCCTGGATATGGTCCTGACCGAAAAGGATCAGACTTTCCTGGACGAGTGCGACAACAAACAGGCCAAAGATCTTTGGTCTGAACTTTTAAAGGAAACATACGGGGACCCGGCAGAGGAAAAAAACTTAGAAACCACTACAGATGGCACGTTGACCGAAAAAGAATAGAATACTGCAAAATCTGTGGTGGTGATAAGGAAAAATGCGCAACCTGCCCCTGGGGCCGGGCGCCTGCCCTGCAGCCGGTAAATTTTGACGCCTGGAACATTTTCCAGGATATCAAAACCCAATTGCGGGCAGGTCCGGCCGGGGTCATCGGCCTGGACTATCAGGAAATGCGCCAGGCCATAGAGGATCTTGGATTTTATCGGTCCAGGTCTTTGGAACAAAAAATAAAAGCTTTAGAAAGGGAACTACTGGAAAATGTCGGCAAGTAACACAGGAGTGGCGATCAAAGGGGCAAAAAGGGTGGCAGCCTATTTGAAACGCGCCCGCCAAGAATCTGACAAAGCCATGAATACTGCCATCAAGGTGGAAGCTTTTCGTTTAAAAAAATTATTACAGCAAAATATCAGATCCGGCGCCCCTGGTGGGAAAAGCCTTTCTTCACTATCCTTTATTGCCAGGAGAAAAGAAAGGGTGATCAAGACCGGGGGCGGATCCACAGTAAGACAAAGTCCGAACAGAAAGCCGCTTGCAAGAATGGCCATGGGCATAAGATACAGGGTTAATTCATATAAACCTTTTTCCATGTCTGTGGGATTTGTTGCCCCGCCCGGCAGGGTCATGAATTCAAAGCAGGGCACCTGGGCGCGCCTTGCAAAAAAACATTCAACAGGTTTCACGAGTTCAATATCATCATCCCTGCGAGAAGACATAATAAGAAGGGGCGGAATTTTGGGCACAATTACAGGTGGATCTAATCCATTTTTTTTAAAAAAATCAACTCGAAAATTTTCAACCCCTGCAAGACCTATTATTGACCCGTTCTGGGCTGCAAATAAAAATCGGGTTCATGGGAATATTAAGCGTAATTTCAAATTAAAACTGAGAGGCCTGGAACTGCCTGGCCGGTAAGGATATAAATAATGGACAACCGTCTTGAAATAGTTCTGACAGCAAAAGACATTACAGGCAAGGCCTTTAATAAGGTCACAAGCCGGATCAAAAGTATGACCAGTTCTGTGATGTCTTTCAATGGTGTCATGGCCGGGGCTGTTGGTGCGGCCGGTATCGGGCTTTTTATTAAAAAAAATCTTGAAGCTGCGGACTCAATTGCCAAAACTGCAGACACAATCGGAGTGACCACAAGGTCCCTGCAGGAATACCGGTTCATGGCTGAACGGTCCGGGGTGGCCACAAACGAACTTGATAAGGGCCTGGGCGCTTTTTCAAAAAGACTGGGTGAATTAAGGATCGGGACCGGTGCCTTGAATACCCTTTTATCTAAAAACAATGAAGTTTTAAAAAATCAACTGGTCGCGGCCGGGTCCACGGACGAGGCCCTGGCGATCTTTTTAAATACCCTGGGCAAAATTGAAAATCAGTCTGATAAGACAGCCCTTTCAGCAGCTGCTTTTTCCAGGACTGCAGGTATTAAAATGACCAATTTGGTCAAGGGCGGATCCGGGGCGCTTGCAGGGATGCGCAAAGAATTTTCTGACCTGGGCCTGGCCATAGATGAAAAATGGCTGCGGCAATCTGAAAAAGCTGTGGACCAGTTCACAAATTTGGAATATGCAGTCAAAACCAGATTGATGGGGGCAGTGGTCAAGACCGCGCCTGAAATCACAAAACTGGTGGGATCCATGGCGGACTGGGTGGCGGCAAATGATACCTTTTTGACCCAGGATATCCCGGCCCATATCAGGGATATGGGAAAAGAGATAAAAGACTTTACCGGATCTACAGAATTTAAACTGATCAAAGAATACTGGGAATTGATGGCAGGGGCCGCCATCGGGTTTAAAGTGGGCAAAGGCTGGCGAGGCGCTGTAATCGGTATGGGTGCAGGCGCCTGGTATAAGGTTTACAAAGATTTAAAGGAAATGACCGGCAACCAGATCAAGGAAGTGGAAACGCTCAAAGATAAATATTCTACCTTGATAAATGAGATCAAAAGACTTGAAAAATTGCCCTTGTCATCCACTGAAACCGAACACCTGGACCAGTTAAAGGCCCTTAGTCATGGGCTTGCAAAACAGATTATAAATGTAAATGACTATAAAGGCGCCCTGGATGACCAGAATGAAAGTTTAAAAACAACCGGCAAATCCACAGACAACCTGGTTAAATCTAATATTGTGGCCGGTAAATCATTTCAGTTTTTATCTGATTATGTGATGGGGTCGGGTGACGCACTGCAGGATGCCACAAAAGATATCAAGGCTTTTGAAATCGCCCAGGATAAAGCGGCCCAAAAATCTAAAAAAGACTTGCATGGTTGGTATGTAGCGGACCGGGAAACCACAAAACAGGATCCAGAAACCTATTACCAGGACTGGGTGGATCAGCACAACGCGGCACTTTCTGAACAAAAAGAAAACGCCCAGGCCGCCCTGGATGAACAGACGGCAGCCTATGAACATATGTATAATGAAGTCCATGACATTGCAGCTGATTTCTGGGACAGTATCCTGGATGGGCAGATCAGTTCATGGGATGACCTTATGGACCATATGCTGGATTCGTTCAAAAAAACCTTTTCCCAGATTCTGGCCCAGGCCAGCACAAAAATTGTCATGGATGTCCTTGTGGGTGGTAGCGGGTCCGGCGCCGGATCCGGCAGCGGGATCCTGGGGACCCTGGGCAGTAAACTGGGTCTGACCGGTGGCGGCGGGCTTTTGGGAAACTTTTCTCTGTCCGGCCTTTCCAAGGGTCTGGGCAACATTACCGGGATCCCCTGGGCCACAATGAGCCAGACCGGGGCCGGGGTCGGATATTCTGCCTATGGCATACCATCTGCCCAGGCCGCACAAATGGCCGGGGTGGGAACAGGGACAACGTCCTGGTCCAGTATGTTGTCAGGCGCGGGATCTGTTGGTGTCATTGCAGCAGCCGGGATGATAGCAACAAAAGTTTTAGGCCGGATGTTCTCAGAAAAACCGCAATTCGGAATATCCGGAATGGCAAAAGAGGACTGGAAATTCGGCACAGGCAGCTTTGATCTAGAGATAAATCCCTATGAAATTGCCATGGAAAACATGTATGATGACTTCAAATCAAACCTCTATGATTACCGAGTATTTGCTGCCGATTTTGATAATGAGCCCGAAATCAGAAAAACCCTTTTTGATTATTTCGATACTGTTTTTGCAAATATTGACGGGGCAATCTCAACGGATATCAATGATATTTTACAAGAGTATCAGCACCTGGGGGTATCTTTTCGGGTGACGGATGACATGAATTTCGAGCAGGCTTTTGCAGGTCTTTCAGATGCTGTTTTTTCTGAACTTTTGGGCAGTCTATTATTGTCCGCTTTGCCCGGATCCGGGGCAATTGAAAAAAGTATCAAAACAATAACCGGCAGCCAATATGTCACGGCCGGATCAGTCCTGGACAAAACAGGGCATAAGATCGGGTCAAGAGAATATTATGACAGTGCAGGCTTTAGTTCACAGGCAAAAGGAACCGGGGCGGATCCTTATTTATACACAGAGCCGGTTTATGAAAACATAAAACACCAGGTTTCTGCCATGGCTGATGTTTTCAATGTCGCGTTTTTTGACGCCATAATGCCCGAGGGATCCACGTCCTGGGACGGGTTTTTGTTCTTTGCAGATACAGTAAAGAAAACAGACGATTTCATGGACAAATTTAATGACCGCATGACTGATTTTAATCTGACTGCAGCTGATGCTTTTGGCCAGATTGCTTTTGTATCCGGGGCCATTGCAGATCTGGACGCCATTGCAGAAAGTTTTGACCTGGATCCTGCAGCCCTGGCCATCAAAAATCTGGTCATCGGTTTTGAAACTTTGACCACGGCATTAAAAGAAAATAATGCCACGGCGGATGAACTTTCCACAGCCAAAAAGGCCCAGGAAAAAACGTTCTGGGAAACCATAAAAAATTCAAGTGCCGATGCAGTGGGAACCGTCCAGGCCATGGCGGATTCAGTCAAGGGTTTTGTCTTTTCTTCTGATCAGACAAAACTGCAGGGCATAGCTGCCCAGGGCGAAAAAGCCATCAAATATTTTAATGGTCTTTATGATGCGGTGGCCGCTGCAGGCAATGCAGAATTTACAGCCAGCGCAAAGGCTTTAAAAGATGGCATAGGAACTATAGTAAATACCCTTATGGCAGTTGAAGGGCTGAACATTTACAAGGGCCATCTGTCAACAATCGGCAGCGCAAAGGCCAATATTTATGGCATGGAAAATGAATGGTCCACAATGAATATCGGCAGCAAATACGGGGTCAACCTGGGATCTGCCAAAGACCAGGCCGCATTTGTAAAAAGTGTCCTGGGTCTTTCAGCAACCGAGTTTGTAACCGCGTCCCAAAATTACGGGGTATCGGTCCAGGATGCTGCAAATGATCTGATGACTTTGAGTGATATTGTAAAAGATACGGCAGGCGCCTTTGAAGACATTGAAAAGACCATGCAGGATGCAAGACAGGGCATTATCGGATCCAGTTCTGTATTGAGTCCAGGCCAGCAATACAGCCAGACCATGAAAGCATTTAAGGCGGCTGCAGTTCTGGCCATGGATCTGGATCCTGAAATAGCAAAAGAGGGCGCCCAGGACCTGGCAAAATTATCCGGCCAGGTCCTGGAATATAAAAAAGCGTCAACGACTTCATTTTTTGAGTACCAGGCCATAGAGTCCGAAGTGTTAAGCACCCTTAAAAAAGTTGAAGATTTTTCATCCACCCAGGTCAAGCTTTTGGATCTTGGGGACCCTAAAGATCAATTAAAACAATTGACCACAATCAATACAAATATTGATTTAACCAAAACGGCAATTGATGCACTTTTAAAAGATACAACTTTTACAACTGCCTTCTCAGGCTTTAATGATCTGTTTAATGAGGGGTCAGTATTTGGGACCTTAAATTCAACTTTGATCAATCTGCCCACAGCCCTGGGGGATGCGTTTAAAAATATTACGGTGACAGCGGGTCTGGCATTAAATCAGGCCCTGCTTGATATTGTAAAAGGTTTAGGGCTGTCAAGTGGTGCAGGTTCTGCGGTTGCCAGCAATATTGTCACTAATCCTGTGACAGGACAAACCGGCCCGGCGTCGGTTACTGATCCGTCACAATGGGAACCCTGGCAGCTTGCGCCTGGGTCCCCGGCAGTGTCCGGTAAATCAAAGGCCAGCATACTGGCTGATTATGGTATTGCCGGGGCGGCAACGTCTGAAATTTCAGCGGCAATAGCAAACTGGGACACTTTATCATTATCAGCAAAAGACGCCTGGGCAAGCTCAATCGGTACAGATGCGGCAAGCATGAGCCATGACGTTAATCAATTAAAAGTTTACGGATATGAAAAAGGCGGCACTGCCCTGGGCCTTTCCATTGTTGGAGAAAAAGGCCCTGAATTGATCAATTTTAAAAGTCCTGCAAACGTATACTCAAACAATGATACAGGCAATTTGATGGGAAAAGCCATGGAACCGCTTTTAAATGAAGTCAAAGCGTTAAGAAAAGATAATGAAAGTCTTAGAAAGGACGTTACTTTGATGCGGATCAAGATCCAGAAATTTCACCAGGACGGGATCCCTGTCAGAAATTCAAATGAGGACTTAGTGGTGACATAATGAAAATAATTCGGCCTGAAACCATTACAAATAAAATGCTTGTCAGTACCAATATTGTGGCGTCCACCCTGAACGAATACAATAAAGCCACGACATACACGTCCACCCAGACCGTAAAGGTCAGTTACCAGGACGGCAATTTGCCTGCAGCCCATGCAACAACCACGGCCTATATTTTGGATGACAGGGTGATCCCGGCAACCCATAACGGGTTTATTTATATCTGCAGCACTGCCGGGACGTCTGGCGGATCCGCGCCCACCTGGCCGACAATTGCAGGGAAAACTGTGACCGACGGGACAGCCGTCTGGACCTGCCAGGCCATGGTGGCCCCTGTTAAAGAATACACCTGTCAGACCGGGGGAACAAATCATTATCCGCCCGACGATGACGGGACCTATTGGCTGGATACCGGGGCTGAAAATGCCTGGAAATGGGGGGATTCTTTTATCGGGACCCAGACCGAGGCCGACGGGAATGAAGCCTCCGACCCAGGTGAAATTGTCATGGTTTTAAAGGCGGACAGATGCACGGCTGTGGGTCTTTTTGGCATGGTCGGCCAGACTTACCAGGTGGACAGGTATGATTCAAGTGACGTCCTTTTGTCCACAACAGGCGAAGTGTCCCTACCTAATGCGGCAGTTTACGGGGATCTATGGTCCTATTTTTTTGAAGATTTTGTCTATAGTCATGATATTACAGTGGAATTTGGGATCCGAAACATTCAGACTATAAAAATCACTATCAAGCACAATACAACAGACGGATATTATCCGGCCCTTGGGTATGCCCTGGTGGGACGGGTCACAAATATTGGCGAAACTGAATGGGAGGCCCGGACCGGGATCACTTCCTTTGCTAAAAAACAGACAAATGAGGATTTCGGATATACCTATCTTGCACCCGGGAACACAAGCAAATATATGGATATTGACGTCATAATTGACACGGCCGATTATGATCGGATCCAGAAAACGCTGGAAAGTGTGGACGCGGTGCCCACAATTTTCTGGGGCAATAATGCCGGGGTCAGTTACCAGGCTTTAAATATCCTGGGGTGGTATCATGATTTTAATATGACGTTAAAGGGGCCGGTAAAATCAATTTGTAAACTCGAAATAAAGGGGCTGACATAATGGCTGATCAAATTACAACAACGGTAAGGACGATTTCAGGGACCCCGGATCGGGATGACCCGGATAATTTTAACACAGAATCAGATGCTTTTTTTGAAGATCTGCCCGGCGCCATAACAGATATTAATGCTGTGGCCGGTGAAATGAACACGGTGGCGTCAAGCGTTGAAACAGACGCGGCTGACGCGGAATCGGCCAGCGCTGTTTCGCTTGCCGCTGCAAATTTTCAAGGGTCCTGGTCCAGTCAAACAGGGGCTGCAGCGATCCCCTATTCTGTTTTACATGATTCTAAATTTTGGATGTTAAACACAGGTCTTGCCGATGTGACGGCAAAAGAACCCGGGGTAGATGTTGAATGGACACAGATCGGCGCCCTGGATGGCACTGCAATTGATATGGAAGATACTGTTTTGACACGGCCAAAATTTTTAGACGTTTCCGAAACGGTCAATGTCCTGGGTGATCTTGCAGGCGGAACGGATGATATTGACCTTGAAGATGGGAATGTTGTAACCGCAACCGTTAGCACAAGCGAACAAACCTTTACTTTCAGCAATCCGCCTGCCAGCGGGTCAAATGGAAGTTTTACGCTTTTTTTGACAAACGGGGGAAGTCAGACCGTTAATTGGCCCGGCAGTGTTGACTGGCCAGCGGCAACGGCCCCGACGCTTACGGCCGCCGGTGTTGACGTCCTGGTGTTTACAACAAACGACGGCGGGACAACCTGGCTGGGCTTCCTTGTTGGATTAGACATATCATAAAAGGGGTATAAAATATGAGATATTTTAAAAATGGCAAGATTTATGATGAAAGTGAAATCAAAAAACTGGTTTATCCATCCAGTTTGCCCAAAAATTTTAAACCGGTGCATATAGAAAGCAAGGGGTTTTTGCCTATATCAGAAATAAAAAAACCATCTTGTACTGATTTGCAGATAGTCCAGGATGATGGTGTTAAGTTAATTGGAGGTGTTGCAACTCAAATGTGGTCAATTGTGGATAAATTTGAAACCCAGGAAGAAATTGACACATATTTTGCAGAGGTTAAAAAACAAAAAGCCATTGCCATGGCACAAGACGAAAAAGATAAAATTGCACGAATATCGTACCAGGCAAAAGAGAAGTTGAAAGAACTTGATTTTAAATCAATCAGGGCGATCAGGGAATATATTCTGTCAAAAAACGATGCCCCACAATATTTAAAAAACTATGAAATTGAGGCAGCCGTCGAAAGAAAAAAGGTAAAAAATGATGCTAAGTAAAAAAATGTTGATGGCTGTTGCGGGTAAAACTTCTTACATGGAAGCCACAGGCGGCACAATAACCACGGACGGGAATGATAAAATTCATACCTTTACGGCTGGCGGAACTTTTACTGTCACAAAATTGGGCGATATAGGGACGGTTTGGTATCTTGTTGTTGCTGGCGGCGGTGGTGGTGGTGGTAGATATACTGGCGGCGGCGGTGGTGGTGGTGGCGTATTAGAAGACTTGAATCAAATTATATCAGAACAAGGGTATTCGATAACAATCGGCGCTGGCGGCGCTGGCGGCGCGGCTGGCAATCCAGGCACAAATGGTGCAAATTCTTTATTTGGTTCGATAGCAACTGGTATCGGCGGTGGCGGCGGTGGAATATATCAATATTATGATGGAAAAAATGGTGGTTGCGGCGGCGGTTCTGGCGGAAGTTATGGAAGTCAGGTGGAAGTTGGTGGCATAGGAAGTCAAGGCGGTGACGGTGGTAATGCTATTGCTGGGGGATATGCCGCTGGCGGCGGTGGCGCTGGGCCAGACAATGGAGATACCGGAACTGCCACCGGCGGCGGTAACGGTGGCGCCGGATATACATCAACTATAACAGGATCAAGCGTTAATTATGCCGGTGGTGGAGGTGGCGCCGGTGGGTCTTATGAAGGATTAGGTGTAGATGGTGGGGGCGATGGTGGAGAAGATTCTGGCCATGTGGACGCTGATGATGGAACAGCCAACACAGGCGGCGGTGGTGGTGGAAGTGGTAACCAAGGCACTAATATCGGCGGAACCGGTGGTTCAGGAAAAGTCATTGTCAGGTATCGTTACAAGTAAGGATAGCATGGAAACAAAACAATTTTTTGAAGAATTTAAAGCAAAGCGCCCGGGGTCTTATTATCAGCATGAGCAGGATAAAAGACTGTCAAAAGAAATGACAAAATGGGGCAAGGACGATAAATTTTTCCTGGCAGCGGATCCGCCTGCTTTCAATAGGTGTGACAAATTAAATGTATTTTTCTGGAATGTATAAATGATGCAGCCCGGGCCAGAAATAGATCAGATCAGGCAGGCCCTGGGGATTATTGCCATGGTCATTGGTCTGTTGGTCACAGGTTTATTGATCGGAGCATATTTTATTTTAATTGATTTGTTAAAGGGCGATAAAAAAACATGAAACTTGAATCTCTATTCCTTATTGTGGTCGCGGCCATTTTGGGTTTTGTCTGCAAAATTATTTATGATTGGTTAAAGACCGGCAGGACTGAAAAAGGGGTGTTTGTAAAAACAGATCACTGTGAAACGATCCGGGAAAAATGTTGTGTCCCGGAACTAAAAAAGGATGTGGGTATTATTGAAAACAGAATGGATGCCGCTGAAAAAAGTCTGGACAGGGGCCGGGAGGATTTCCGGTTGTTAAGAAAGGATATAAGTGAAATAAATTTGACTCTGGCAGGCATGGCAGAAACTTTAAAATTTTTTTTAGGTGATAAAAAACTTGTATAAATTTGGTAAAAAATCAAAAGAAAAATTATCCCAGGCAAACGGACCCCTGCAAAACGCCGCCCGCCTGGCGCTGGAATGGCAGGCCATGGATTTTGCAGTCATCGAGGGCCACAGACCCAGGGCAGAGCAAAAACGCCTTTATATACTGGGAAAAAGCCGGGTTTTATATCCTGATGGCAAGCACAATAAAAAGCCGTCTGATGCCCTGGACATTGTCCCTGTCATTAATGGAAAAATTTCCTGGGAGTGGGTCCACTGTATCCATCTTGCAGGTATTATCATAGCAGCTGGCCGGTGCCTGGGCACAACAATCCGCTGGGGCGGCAACTGGGATCAGGACGGCGAACCTGTCACAGATCAGGATTTCCAGGACTTGGTCCATTATGAAATCAAAGGGGACCTATGAAAAAAAGTTTAATTTTATTGATGGTGGCAGGATTGTTTTTTTTGCTTACAGGATGCGAAACAATCCCGAAAAAAAATATCCTGCTTATTTATAGCGGCCTGGGTGTTGATGTTTATTATAAGTCAAACGCCTGCCCTGATATCCCCGGCGCCCCGAAAGGTCCGGCAGAATTTATAATCCCTGCAGGCCAGGTGGAAGAATGACGGCTATAGGTGCAATGCCCACAGCCCAGGTGATCGACTATAAAAGATCCCGCCTGGTCGCTCCATTTTTTTTCCAAAGTGATGTCTTAAAAGATCTGGATTTAAAAGACCAGGTTTTGATCCCGGCAGATTTCGAAATGGACTGGGAATCTGTCCCGTTTTTAAAAGGGACGTCAAAGGTGGCCGGATTGATTCATGATTATTTATGCCGCAAAGATTCAGATCCCCTGGTCACAAAAAAGATTGCAGCTGATGTCTATAAGGAATTTTTAATTTTCCGGGGCGCGTCCTGGTGGCGCTGGCGGGCAAAATATTGGACAGTCAGAATGGCGCCCGGATATTTCCATAAACTCAAAGTTTTAGATCATATCACCTGATTAAGTCCTTTTTTTTGGTATCATTTTATCGCGCCCTGGCGCGTCCAGGAGAACCATTTTGATACCAATATCATGACCAGGTCCGGATCGATCCGGATCTTTTTGGTATCATTTATTTTTGATCACTAAGTGATCAAAATTTTTCTTCCAAAAAGTTTGAAAGCTGGTCGGGATGGGGTGATTCGAACACCCGGCCCCAGCGTCCCGAACGCCAGGACGTATATTTAACGCCTTGTTTTTATTAAATAATTTGGAGTTTTTTTTGATCACTAAAAGTTAGTGATCAGACACTACTTTGCCCCTGCATCTTGTTTCTTTTGTCCTTTCAATACTTTGCTGAAATTAATTATTTTTTCGTTTTCTGTTGGGGCGGGTGTTTGCAGGTCCGGCAGCCGGTCTATTTGTTTTCTTAATAATTTTTTTGATATGTGTTGATAAATTTGTGTTGTGGTATCGGTCCTGGAATGACCGGCAATCTGTGAAACCGATTTTAAATCCCCGTCATTTTCTAACATCATTGTGATGGCTGCATGACGAAAATCATAGGGCCTGATCCTGCGGGTGATCCCGGCCCGCCTTTTTGCCGCCTTAAAAGCATTTTTAACGGTTTTTATAGGCAGGTCATTAAAAGAAATAAGATTTTTGCAAGTGTTTTTTTTGTCCTGTTTTTTCCATCTTTCAAGATCTTTTAATAGTTCATCATGCAAAGGGACCACCCGAAAAGGGATCCCTTTTTTTTTGGCTGAAATTATAAATATTGTTTTTTCATCAAAATCAACGTCTGCCCAGGTCAGGCGGAAAAGTTCTGTGGCCCCTGGGCGCAACCCTGTGAAAAAAGATATTTTTAAGGCCCGGATCAGGTGCGGGGCGGCCTGGGCAATAATGGCCAGGGTTTCTGTTTTGGTCGGCGGTTTTATGATGGCATTGTCTTTTTTGGGTTTTTTGTGACCCTGGACAGGGTTTCTGATAATGTAATGATTGGTCACAGCCCAGTTTAAAATTGCCTGGATGTCGCATAATTCCCGGTGGACTGTTGACCGGCTGATAAATCGGGTGGATCCATCCGGGTTTTTTAGTGTTTTAATTTCAGGTTTTTCTTTTGTCCCGGCCATCACAGTGCGGGCAGTTGAAAGTCTTTTTAAGACATATTGATCCAGTCTTTTATGGGTGATCCCGGGCGCCTGCAAATGGCCGATTTCCGGCAGGATGATTTTTGATAATTTATAATTTAATGCGTCAACTGTTGACTGGGCCAGATCGGTTTTTCTTTTAATGGTCAGATATTCAACGGCCAGTGATTCAAAAAGGACGCTTTTATCCAGTGGGTCCTGAAAATTGTATGGTTTGATTGCCCCGGCGTTTTTCAGGCCCAGGTCATATTTTTCAGCCTGGGATCTGGCAGCCAGGCCATGGCCGAAAAATTTTCTTTTTTGTTTTCCTTCAATATAATACTGGCAAAAATGCCGCCCGTCTTTTGTGGTATGAATACTCATTTTAATGCAAACCAAAACCGCCGGTAAAAAAGAACAGGATCAGCAGGACCACTATCACAACACAAACAATATTTAATGTTGAAAAATTCCAGCTGCCGCACTTGGGGCAGGATTTTGCTTCCTGGGCGATTTCATGTCCGCAGTTTTTGCATTCTACTAATTTGCTACGTGTAAAAGTCATGTTATATTAGCTCCATTTTTCATAAGCTTTTCAACTGTCTTTTTTTGTTTTCTTAGATTATTTTGTTGTTCTGCAATTTGATTCTGGATTTTTTTAATTTTGAATAGTTCTTTAAACAGGTCTGTTTGAAAAGCCAATTTATTAGCCTTATCCATATCGGTTCCTTGGCCAATATCATGCAGCATATTTGAATCGCCCATGGCCAGTTCTATTTTATGTTTGCACAGTTTTGAAAATCGTCCTGCAGGACAATCGCAATGGATAGTCAGGGTTTGTTTTGATTTTGTGAAAGTAACAGAGTATGTTACATCCTTGCTGGAGCTTTTTGCTAATAGTTTTATTTCCATTTTCCATTCCTTTACTAGGTAATATTACCTATATACGAAAAGGTGTTTTTTTTTTGGTGGTAATGCTGCCCGGGTAAAAATCACTGAAATAAATCAAGGCGCCTATCGGCGCTGTCCTTCCCCCGATGCGGCGTCCCTGCTAATTTCCTTTCCTTTATCTTTGCATTTTTTTGAAATTTGGGACAATTCAAATTTTACTTGATTGTAAAGCCGTTTAAATGTCCCGGGGTCCCGTTCTTCTATTTTGACCAGTAATTTATTGAATTTTGTTGCTGTTTTTTTGTCTGAAAATTTTTTAGTCGCATTATAATGTTCTTCATCTTCAATGGTTTCAAATCTGATGACATTTCCCAAATCTTTTTTTTTAACACCTATCATGGTGTCATAATCATAGCCTATTTTTTTTGCAACAAACCGCCGCCAGGTTTCATCCCCGCATCTTT
>Ga0257125_1001570_pt1 | contig 22522 bp, 24 predicted proteins | sample SI106_200metaG_FD_190183 | JGI IMG/M metagenome (GOLD analysis project Ga0257125, IMG submission 190183) | Marine microbial communities from Saanich Inlet, British Columbia, Canada - SI106_200 | ecosystem: Environmental > Aquatic > Marine > Inlet | place: Canada: British Columbia | collected... | reverse complement strand
ATTCTACAAGCAGGCAGAGTTGCGCCCTCTTCTGGTAATATTCAGAATTGGATATTTCTTGTTGTTGATGATGAAAGAAAAAGAAAAGTAATAGCAGATTCTTCTTTTCAACAATATTGGATGTCTGATGCCCCTATTCATATTGTAGTTTGTTCTAAACCTGATGAAGTTAAGAGACATTATGGTATAAGGGGAGAGAGATTATATGCTGTTCAGAATTGTGCTGCAGCAGCTGAAAATATGTTATTAATGGCTCATGCAGAGGGATTAGGGGCGTGTTGGGTTGGAGCTTTTGATGAAGACAAGGTTAAAGATTTATTAGAGATTCAAAAAGATACTCGGCCTCAAATAATTATTACAGTAGGATATGCTGATGAAGAACCTTTGATGCCTTCTAAATATAAATTAGATAATGTTGTTTTCTGGAATAGATGGTGGGGAAGGATTAAGGATGTAAATGTTTTCTTAGGTTACGCAATTCCAGAGCGGTTAAATAGGTGGGCTTCTTCTGGGAAAAAAGCCTTAGAGAAAGCAAGGAAGAAAATTCAAAAATAATTTCTAAATTTGTTTTTAGACGATAAGGTCTATTATATTCTAGAAAATATATTTTGTAGTCTAGAAATCTTTAAATATTAATTAAATAATAAATAAGAATATTAATCTAGTTTTTTTGGCGAAAAACTCGATTTTGTGTGTTTTATTCTTGTAATAAATTGTTTTTGGTAGTACAAAATGCATTAAGCTTTTAGTACCTGTTGGCGCAGATATTAAAAAACATCTTGTTCTAGAGGTAATTATAAACATGATCAAATATAAATATTTCGATAGTGGGATATATATTTTTGACAATATAAAAAAATAGAAGGGGGAATGAAAAAAATGGATTTTATCGTAGAAAACGCAATTAAAAACACAGACCAACAACAATTTGAAAACTTAGTAGGGCAAGCAAACATAAAAGTTATCGGAGTAGGTGGAGCAGGTAACAATATGGTTGGCTGGCTATACAAAAAAGGAATAAAAGGTGCTGAAATTATAGCATGTAACACAGACCAACAACACTTGAATATAACTGAATCTGATAAGAAGTTTGTTATTGGAAAAGAAGTTACAAGAGGGTTAGGATGTGGTGGATTTCCAGATAGGGGTGCAGAAGCTGCACAAGAAAGTCTAGGAGAAATCAAAGATTCCTTAAAAAATACTGATATGGCATTTATTTGTGCTGGAGAAGGTGGTGGAACCGGAACAGGAGCAGCACCAGTTGTAGCACAAGTTGCAAAAGATACAGGTTCTATTGTAATTGGAACTGTAACAATGCCTTTTAAAATTGAAAGAGCTAGAGTTGATAAAGCTGAATTCGGATTACAACAATTAAGACAAGTTTGCGATACTGTTATTGTTATAGATAATAATAGATTAGTTAATATTGCAGGTAACTTGCCTATTCAACAAGCTTTTGCTGTTGCAAATGAATTAGTATCAACAATGATTAAAGGAATAGTTGAAACAATTGCAGTACCTTCATTAGTTAATCTGGATTATGCAGATGTTAAGTCTATAATGACAAATGGTGGAGTGGCAGCAATCGGAGTAGGTGCTTCTGATACAAATAATAAGGTAGATGAAGCTGTAAAAGGTGCTCTAAGTAATCCTTTATTAGATATTAGTTATAAAGGTGCAACAGGAGCTTTAATCCATGTACATGGTGGAACAGATATGACTCTTGATGAAGTTAGTAAAGTTGGTGAGCTAGTAACAGAAAGTCTGGATGAAGAAGCAAACGTAATTTGGGGAGCTAGAGTTTCAGACGAGATGAACGGAAAGCTAACTGTTATGACTATCATTACAGGCGTTAAAAGTCCTTGGATCTTAGGAAAGGTTGATTATGCAGAACCTAGTCCACAATCCCAAGAGATTAATGACGAGCTAGGTATAGAAATTATCTAAAGATAATTTCTAGAACCTTTTAGGTTATAGAGATCATATAAATATGATTTCAAAAACCCATAGGTCATAGAAATAATTTATATTTAGTAACTTTCTTGCCTATGCTTTTTTTACCACCCCCAATGTAATTCAAAGCATAGGCAGTTTATTTTCTTTTTTTTCTTAACATTTATATATTATTAATTCTAGAATACTGTATAATACTTTGATTTTATAAAAAAAGGTGATAATATGGAGAAAAAATCTATTTTATTGATATCTGTTTTTGTTATAGTTATATTAGTTCTTGGTTTTTTTGTTTTTAGAAGCGATACTAAAGTTGTTTCTGTTGGAAAAGCATATAGTTCTAGTGTAGGTAATGTGGGCGGAGATTTAAGTGAATATCCTATTTCATTTTTTAATAAAAATAATTTTAATGCTGTAATGGTTGTTGGAGATAATTTACCTTCTGGTTATTTACTCGGTCCTATGGATGTTTTTAATACTTTACATGGAAAATTGTATAAAAAAGATGGAAAAACATATGTTGTTAAGATTGGTGTGGGTTCTACAAAATTAGCTTCAGGTATAACAAATGTTGCTGCACAAAACTTAATTGCTTTTGGAGATCCATGTGGTAATGCGGTTGTTGGAAAGTTTATTAGTTGTTCTGATTGGAGTTTAGGTAGTGGGAATGCAATTATTAAATTATTTAAGAATGGTGCAAATAGTGCTTTAGTTGTTGCAGGATCTAATATGGAAGATACTAATATGGGTGCAAAGGTCTTAGCTAATTATGAAAAATATGCTTTATCAGGATCAGAGGTTTGTGTTAGTGGAACAATAAATTCAATTAATGTTCAAAAAGGGGGCTGTTAGTTTAATTAAAGAATTTAATATTATTTTAAAAGAGATATGATGAGAAAAATAAAATTTATTAATTTATTTTTAGTATGTTGGTGTATAGTTGTTTTTTCTTCATTTTGTTTAGCTGAAGATCTAGATGGAGATGGAATTGATGATTCTATTCCTACTGGTGAAGGTGTAATTGCTTTTGAAGGTGTAAATACTGGAGGTGCTGTTTCAATAGGGGAGGGAGGGAATGTACAACCAATCAATTGTCCTGCTTGCCCATCATCTTACCAGGATTGTGAAGTTTTTGAACCTTGTGAATCTCCACAACAGTGTGAAGTATGTCAACAATGTGAACAACTAAGCCCCTTTAATGATAATTCTCTTTATTTTGTAATTGGGTTGAGTGCTTTATGTTTATTGTTATTAATTATTATCATTTGGATTGTTGTTAAACATAAGAAAAAAACGAAAAATTCTGGAAACGTTTCTCAAGATAATGTTAGGATTGTTCAAATAAAACAATATTTGAGAACAAATATGAGTAGATATCCTTTAACTACCCTTAAAACTTATTTATTACAACACGGTTATTCTGAAAATGAAATAAATGAAGCGTATAAAGGATTAAATTCTTAGTTTATTATTCTTAGATAATTTTATAAATGGTTCTTGAATTAAGTATAATATGGTACTAAGTATAATTGGAATAGGATTAAGTGATGAAAAAGATATTACTTTGAAAGGTTTAGAATTAGTTAAAAAAGCTGATTTTGTTTATTTAGAGAGTTATACTTCTAAGTTAAGTTGTTCAATTTCTAAATTAGAGAAGTTATATGGGAAAAAAGTAATATTAGCTGATCGTGATATGGTTGAGAATAAAACAGAAATCATAGATAATGCTGTTTCTAAAAACGTTTGTTTTTTAGTGATTGGAGATGTTTTTTCTGCAACAACCCATGTTGATATAATGCAAAGGGCTTTAGATAAGAAAATAAAAGTTAATGTTGTTCATAATACTTCTGTATTAACTGCAATTGGTTCTACTGGATTATCTTTGTATAAGTTTGGGCAGACAACTTCTATTCCTTTTGATAATAAAAATGTGAAATCTCCTGTAAATGTTTTATTGAATAATCAAAAAATTGGATTACATACTTTGTTTTTATTTGATTTAGATCCTTTATCTGATAAGTTTATGAATGTTAAAGAAGCTGTTTCTTATTTATTGGATAATGGTGTTAAAGATCAGTTAGCTGTTGCTTGTTGTGGTCTTGGTTTTTCAGAACAAGTAATTAAGGTTGGAAAATTAAAGGAATTGAGTAAGGTTAAATTTGATGTTTATCCACAGTGTTTGATTATTCCTGGCAAACTTCATTTTACAGAAGAAGAGTTTTTGGAAAATTTTAAATTATTTTAAAGAAATTCTTAACTTTTAATCTTTTTAGTCTTTTTTCCATGAGTTCGTGGTTATGAAATTCTTTTTCTTTTTTTCTAAATTCAGAAGTATGATGATAATTTCTTCCGTTTTTGGACTTAAACTGGTGCTTTTTATGAAGCAATTCATGATACATTACATAATCTATTAATTCAAAGTCATGTTCTAATGCTTTGCTTATTGTTATTGTATCTGAAGCATATTCATATCCACCTAGTTTTGTGAATGATCTTCTTCCAAATCTTAAATTAGGGCTTTCTATTAGATTTGAGAAATATTTAGAATTAATTCTATGAAAACTGTTTTCTAAGATAGGGTCTGATTCTGTTTTTGGTGTGAATTTGTGAAGTTTTTTTATGAATGTATTGTACATATCCATGTTTTTAGTATGTTTTTTTTCTTTAAAAATTTTGACTAATAATTCTTGAATTAAACCTATTTTTATTTCGCTATCTATTGTTCTCCAACTTTTACTTAGATTTAATGTTAGTTTATTTTGGCTTATTCTTATATTAGAATTAAAGGGCCTAAATTTACCACTATACTTAATTTGAGTTTGATAATTAAATTCTTTATTTGGGAATAATCTCATAAATGATTCATTTATTAGGTCCATGCTTTTTAAGAACAATAAAGTATATAAATAGGTTTTGATTAACGTTGTTTGGTGATAAGTGATTATGTTGCTATAACCATTCGTGGTTATAGCTGCCTAATCATTTTATGTAAAAAGAGGTTAAAAATGAGTAAGAAGGATATTATAGCTTATGTCTTTATGATATTAGCAACTATTGCATTTTTAATTCTTTTGATGAGCATATTTAATGTGATATAAAATAAGGTGATATAAAATGGTAAATATAGCTATTAATGGATTTGGTAGAATAGGAAGACTTGTTTTTAGAGCAGGTTTTGAAGATAAAAATATTAATTTTGTTGCGATAAATGATTTAGGTGATTTGAAAACAATGGCTCATTTATTGAAATATGATAGTGTTCATGGTAGATTTAAAGGAGATATTGAGGTTGGAGAGGATTGTTTAGTTATTAATGGTAAAAAAATAAAGTTTTTATCTGAAAGAGATCCTAACAAACTTCCATGGAAAGATTTGAAAGTAGATGTTGTTTTTGAGAGTACGGGTGTTTTTAGAAGCGAAAAAGATTTACAAATGCATATCAATGCTGGTGCTAAAAAAGTATTATTATCTGCTCCTGCGAAAGAAGGAGATATAACTACAATTGTTAGTGGTGTTAATGAAAAAGATGCTATTGGAAAAACATTTGTTTCAAATGCTTCTTGTACTACAAATAGTCTAGCACCTGTTCTTAAAATTATTGAAGAAAAGTTTGGAATTGAAAAGGGTTTTATGACAACTATCCATTCTTATACAAATGACCAGCAGATATTAGATTTGCCTCATGCTGATTTAAGGAGGGCAAGATCTGCTGCAATTAATATAATTCCAACAACAACCGGAGCTGCAAAAGCAGTTGGATTAGTAATTCCTTCTTTAAATGGGAAATTAGATGGAATCTCTGTTAGAGTTCCTACTGCAGATGGAAGTTATACAGATGCTACATTAGTTTTGAAAAAAGAAGTTAGTGAAGAAGAATTTAATCAAATTATAAAAAAAGCTTCTGAAAACGAATTAAAAGGAATTTTAGAATATTCTGAAGAAGAATTAGTTAGTACTGATATTATTGGGAATCCTCATTCAAGTATATTTGATAGTAAACAAACAAAAATTAATGGCAACTTAGTAAAACTAGGAACATGGTATGATAATGAATGGGGTTTTAGCAAAAGAATGGTTGAAGTTGTTAAATTGATGAGTAAATAAATGTTTAAAACTTTAAAAGATTTGGATTTTAAAGGAAAGAAAGTTATTGTTAGAATTGGTCTTGATGTTCCAGTTGATGGAAATGGTAATGTTTTAGATGATCAAAGAATTAAAATTTCTGTACCCACTATAAAATATTTATTAGATCATAGTGCTGAACAAATAATTTTAATGGGGCATATGGGAAGACCCAAAAATAAAGAAGAAAGATTAAGTACTAGGAAAGTTGCAAAAGTTTTGAGTAAATTATTAGGGGAAAAAGTTATTAAAATAGATGATTGGGGAGAAAATGGAATTCCTAATTCTAAAATTGTAGTTTTAGAAAATGTTAGGTTCAATAAATTAGAAAAAGATAAAAGTGTTGTTAATCGTGATAAATTTGGAAAACAGTTAGCATCTCTTGCCGATATATATGTAGAGGATGCTTTTTCTAATTGTCATCGTGATCAAGCTTCTATGACTTCTGTTTCTAAATTTATTCCAGGCTGTGTTGGAATGAGTGTTGAAAAAGAGGTTAGTTTAATCAAGAAATCTTTAGATAATCCTAAAAAACCAACTGTTGTTGTTATGGGTGGCTTAAAAGCAGATAAATTAAATGCAATAGTTAATTTACTTGGAAAAGTTGATAAAATACTTATTGCAGGTGCACTTGCTTTTACTCTTTTAAAAGCAGAAGGTTATGAAATGGGTGACTCTAAGATTGATGCAGAAGGATTAAAGTCTCTTAGTAGTTTGGTTAAGAAAATTAATAATAATCCTAAGATTAAATTACCAGTAGATGCAGTTATTGCAGATAAATTTGATGCTAATGCAAATTCTAAGATTGTTTCTATTGATCAAGTTTCAAAAGGATGGATGGCTTTAGATCTTGGTCCTGAGACAATTGCAGAATATAAAAAAATCATTAGTTCTGCTAAAACAATTTTATGGTTTGGTCCAATAGGCGTCTTTGAATTTGATAAATTTGCAAAAGGTACTAAAGAAATTGGTAAGGCTATTGCAGAAAATAAAGGTGTAAGTATTATTGGTGGAGGAGATTCTGCTAAATCTGTTGAAAGTTTAGGTTTAGAAGATAAAATGACTTTAGTTAGTACAGGTGGAGGAGCTTCTTTGACTTTAATTGAAGGTAAAGAATTGGTTGCTTTGAAAGTACTTAGTTAATCAATATCTAACTCTATATCTAGAAGTGTTTCTATTTTATGTTTAATATTATTTTTTATCTGTTTAATATCTATTTGAGAAAGTTTATTGTTTAATTCAGAGAGTTTTGTTGAAAGGTTTTCAATTTCTGATTTTTTCTTTTTCATTTTTATCTTTATGTTTTCTATTTCTTCTATGATCGTATGTTGTTTTAATCTTTCATTTAGACTTCTTAGTTCTACCATAAATTGATTGTATTCTGTTAAAAAAGAAGCCAATTGCGCTTTATTGATTTTATTTATAGTTTGTAAAGTTTTTATTTTTTTCTTATCTTTTAATTCTATTTTTTTAGTATGAATATCTTCTTCTAATTTTTCAAGTATTGAAATTATTTTTAACTCGTAATCATCTACTAATGCTTTTAATGGAGATTCAATATATTTGTTAATAAACCCTTCTTCATTAGGATATAGATTGATATATTTTCTTAAAGCGTGTTCTAAACTTGAAAGATAGTGAAGAATTTCGTCTTTTATTTCATCAATTTGTTCTTTTACTTTATATTCTTCTACATTTAGACGATGATATTCTTTGAAGTCTTGACTTTGCTCTTTATTAGATATTTCTGATAAGATGTTCCTTTTTTCTTTTTGTAATTCTTTTATGTCTTTTTCAGTTTCATCTATATGGTCTTTTAGTTGTTTTTCTCTTGTTATATTTTCTTTTATTGAATCTATTTTTTCTTTTATTTGTTCAATGTCTTTTATTTCTTTATGAGCCAATAGTTCTTTTAATTGTTTAAAATGATCGTCTATTTTTTTTATGTTTTGAGCTACTTTATAGGATTCATCACTAAAGAAATTTGTGAGAATGTGATATGCTTTTGCAGTGGATTTGCTTAAGTTGTTTACTTCTTGGTGTACTTTTTCTGTTAATTCTTTTGTGTTTTCATCAAATTTTATTGAGTCGATGAATAATAATACTCTTTTTGTATAAGAATCTCTGTTACCCTCCATAAATTGGAGTTCTTTTGTAGTCACTTTATCATTATGGAGTTCTGCATTTCTTAGAGATTGGACGTTTTCTTTTGTTATAATTATTTCATCTGATATTTTTTGTTTTAATTCTTTAATATTATTAGTTATATTATCATAAGAATCTTTTGTTTTTTGATCAAACCAATCCTCTAATCTATCTAACGTAAGGCCTATTTTTTCTTTTTTTTTGAATAGTTTTTTTAAAAAATTAATCATATTTTTGATAAATTGGTAAAGTTATTAAATATTTGGGTTTTATAATGTAATTATGAATAAATTTAAGGCAATTAAGGAAAAAATGAAGGGTAAGGCTAAGAAAGATATAGTTGAATTTTTTAAATTAGCTAAATCTTCTTTTAAATTAGATAGGAAAAAAGCAAATTTGTATGTTCATAAAGCTAGAAAATTAGCTATGAAACATAATATTAGACTAAGTAGTTCTGTTAAAAAAAGGTTTTGTAAGCATTGTTATAGTTATTTGGTTCCTGGTGAAAATTGTAGAATACGTACTAGGGCTGGAAAAATAGTTTATTATTGTTTAGAATGTAAAAAATATATGCGTTTTTTGATTAAGAAGAGTTAATCCCATTCACAAAATAATTCATCCATTTCGTGTTTTCCTAATCTTGATTTATTTAAAGCGTCAAGTACCCTTTTTTTCCCTCTTCCACCAGTGATCTCGTCATAGACAAAATCTCCTTTTTCAGAAGTCTTTTCAGTACTTTCATCTTCATCATCATAAAGTAATTTTTTCTTTGCCATTTTAAAAACATAATAAAAAAAACCCAAAGGTCTTCACTTGGGGGAGAAGAAATCATCCTTTGGGTTTAATTATCATTACTAATAAGTAGAAACGGATAGTATATAAATGTTTCGGTTTTATAGTAATCTAATAGTAGTAACATCTTAATTATCCAATATTGTTTCTGGTGGCAACATTATTGTATAACTTCCCCAGTCCCATTTATCTAAGTCTGTTAATTCGAATACTTTATCAGATGTAGGGTTTTTATCCCAATGATTTTCTAAGACTTGTAAATTTCCTCTTTTGAGGTTTCTTACTAGTAAAGCTGTATGATATCCTCCTGAAGCAGATATAAACCCACTTAGTACTGTTTGATTTCTTGTTAGTGCATTATATACTGTTTTATCTTTTTTTGTTGGATCTTCTACCCCTTTTCCTGTATTTTTTCCTTTGTCTATTTGAACTGTTGAAGGATTAAAATCTACCATTATCTGGTCTGGAGTAATTCCATGGTGTGAGTTCCCCCTTAATACATTTTGAGCTGCATATTCGTGATTATAACCAATTCCTATTGTTTTTGGGTTTCTTGAATCAGGGGATGCAAAAACTGCAGTCCAACCCATTTGTTTAAGTTTTTTTGCAAGTACATTTCCTTTTGCTTGATGTCTTGTCATTACAGGCAAAATATTTCTTCTATATTCTGCTTTTCTTTCTGCAGAATCATAACCTTGTCTTAAAATTGTATTTACTAATCCAATACATGAAGTTCTTTTGGGATCTTGTAATGTGCTTTCTGCTTTTTCTGCTTTGGCTTTATTTAATGCATGTGCTCTTCCTTGTTCTCTGTTTCTTGTGTAATGAACAACTTGTTCTAAATTTTCAAATTGATTACCTATACACCGAACTTCTCTTAATCTATCATTATAGGATATATCTGGTTGGTTTTCTGTTAATAAAACCATTAATAGTGCTTGTTCTGGTGTAAATTTTTGTTTTCTTGTATAATGATAATATTGTGATTTATCTCCATAGTGGGTTCCAACTCCTTCTCTTTTCAATTGTTTTTGATGGCCATGATAGATATCTAATGCTGCTTGGTTTATTAAAAAAGGAAGAGATTGTTTTTCAGCAGGATCTAAGAAATTTTCCCATCGATGTTTTGCTAAAGAAGTATCTTCATTTAAATAAGGAGAGACTGCCATATAACTCAATGCTGCTGTCGCTGTGGTTAAAAATGCCCTTCTTGTTGTTTTTGCATAGTTTCCCATATGAATGGGCTGATTTTTACATTATTTAAACCTTTCTATTTTGTTACCACTCAACAATTACTATAGATTAAATTTATCAAATAAATACTTTTTTAAACTTTCTTTTTCTTTTTATTATTATGTATGATTTAGAATTAGATAAAGTTGTTAAGGAAATCAAGAAGAAAAAGGTTAAAACTGTTTGTATACAGCTTCCTGAAGGTTTAAAGCCTAAATCTAAAGAAATAGTGGATTATATTGAGAATAAGTGTAATGTTAAGTGTTTAATTTGGTTAGGAACCTGTTTTGGGGCATGTGATATACCTGATGTTGATTGTGACCTATTAATACAATGGGGGCATTCTAAATGGATTTTTTAAGGTATTTTTTAGTTAGTTTAGTTGTTTATTTAGGTTTATTAGTTGGAATAATTCTTTCTTTTATGGCTAAAGAAGAATTAAAACCTGGAAAAAAGTATTTTCTTCTTACACACAATATTGTTTTAGGATTTATATTGTTCTTTTTTTTAGAATTTTTAGATATTAATGTTTATTTAACCTTGTTTTTACCTTTGATTTTGGTTATTTCTTCGTTTTATTATAAGTTTAAAACTAATTATATTTATTTTTTATTAGGGATTATTTTTTGGTTATCTTTTAGATCAGGAAGAGGGAGTTTATTAATTTCTAGTTTAATATTTTTTTATGGTTTTTTAGTTAGTTCAATGGAGTTTAAAGCAAAAAAATATTATTTAATATTACTAAGAAATCTTTGGTTTTTTGTTTGCTTGCTTCTTTATATGATATAGATTATATAGGAAATTATTAGTCCTAATAGGGTTCCTGCTAAAACTTCTGTTGGTTTATGTCTTAGTTCTTTTGGTCTTAACATTGTATCTCTTATAACTAAAAAAGAAAGGATTAATGTTACAATGAATAAAGGCGTAAAACCTTGGTGAAAGAATATTGCTAATGTTAGTGCTGCAACTACAGCTGAATGTGCAGAAGGCATTCCCCCTGATCTCCATAATTCATTTATTTTTTTTGTTTTTTTAGATCTAATTGATATTTTTATAGATTCTGCTATTAACCAGGTTATTATTGGTGAAAGGATTAGTTTTATCATGTTTTTAGTTTAGTTTATTTTTTTATAAATCTTTTTATTCTTCTACTTTGAAATCAAATAATTCCATTGTTTTTGCAAGGTGTTCTTTTTTAATTACAATAATTGTATCTGTCCAGCAAGAAGAGGTTTCAATTATGTTAACATCGTTTTCACCTAATATCGAACAAATATGGCCCATTACTCCTGGAATCATTTCTAGTTTCGCTGAACTTTTTAATACTATTTCTACTAAATTTTTTGATATTTTTAGGATATCTTCTTTGAAGGTGTTTTCAATTTTTTTTAAAAAATCGTCTGTTGTGATTAAGGTTATTGCGTTTGAACCTCTTACAACGTGCATAATCTCATTTTTACTATCAATTTCTTTTTGTAATTCTAATATTGTTTTGAATTTTATATCTGGTTCTAGGATAATTACTACAATATTGCTTCTTATGGATAATTTACTGTTTTTTAGAACCTCCATTATTGGAAATGAAAATTTTGATCTATTCAATCTATCAAAATATCTTCTACATGCAACTAATATTGCATCAAAATTATTAATCTCTTTTTCTTTGGAGATCATTCTAGCTAATTTAGAATAATTTATTATGTTGTTTTCTATTCCTTGTTTTATGAATGGATGATTGTTAATGTATGATTCTGTTTCTTTTGTTATATTTACCATGAAAGTAATAATACGTCTTTATTTATAAATGTTTTGTTTCGGACACATGTGTTCATTTTGTCCTAATATAGTCAATAGCTTTATAAATGAAATTCTACTTCTTAGTGTTATGAAACCAGAACATCGAACAGCACTTCAGACCGTGCTTGAAAATATTAGACCAGATGAAAAACAACATTATGTTAATATATTTCATCGAGAAGATCCTTCACGATTTGCTTTGATAAAAGTTAGTGGACAGTGTATTGAAGCTTCATTAGAAAAAACCGTTTTTGATCTTGATCAATTGAGAAGAGAAAATTTATTTCCTTCTGTTTTAATTGGATGGGGGAATATCCTTACTAAAAGATTAGAAGAAGAAGGTATTGAAACAAGATTTGTTAATGGTAATAGATATACTGATGGGCAGACTTTAGAAGTTTTAAAAGAGGTTGTTGAAGGTATTGCAAAAAGTTTTGTTGCTTTTGGAGAAATGTATGGTGTAAAAATTCATGATTTAACTAGTTCAGGTATTATTTCAGCTAAGCAATTGGATCCTTCATTAGGATATGTTGGAGAAGTAACTGGAATTGATACAATGCCTATAAGAATGGCTTGTGAAAATGGAGGGGTACCTTTGTTAGCCCCTATTGGTTATGATGAAAATGGTCAGATGTATAATATTAATGCTGACAATGTTGGAAGAGAACTTATTTTAAATTTACACCCTAGTAAATATGTTGTTTTAACTCCCCCTGGTGGAGTATGGGATTCGAATGGTAAATTATTATCTAAAATAAGTATTGTTGATGATTATGATGATTTAGTTGCAAATGGAATATTGACTGGAGGTATGCTGAAAAAAGTGGATGAAGCAAAACAATTACTTGAAGAATTAAATAATGGATACGCTGTTCAATTAACTTCCCCTATGGATCTTTTAACAGAATTGTTAACATATAAGGGATCGGGTACAAAGATTGTTTTAGGATATCATACAAGTGTACATGATTCATTCCAGAGGCTTGAGCAAACTAAATTAGAGGAATTATTTGGAAAAGCTTTAGGAAAAAAAGTTATTGATCATTATTTTGAGACAGAACAGGTTAGATCTGTAATAGTAGAAGAAGATTATGATGGTGCTATTGTACTTGAAGATCAAGTAGGTTCAACTTATATGGATAAGTTTGCTGTTACAGCTAAATCAAGAGAAATGGGATTAGGAACTAAGCTTTTTACAGAAGCCCTTGATCAAAGTGAAAATGGTATGTTTTGGCGTTCAAGTGTTGATAATCCTTTTAATCCATGGTATTTTAGAAGAATACAACAATTTAAAGGAGGATGTCAAGTAGATGGTGATTGGATAGTTTATTGGATAGGTACTGATCCCGAGAAAACTCAAGATCTTGTTCAATATGCTGCAAATAAAGAAAAAACAATGGTGGATGATAAAGATGGAAAATAAAAAAATAGTATTAGCGTACTCAGGTGGATTAGATACATCAGTGATATTAAAATGGTTAATTGACAAAGGTTATGAAGTTGTTTGTTATATAGCTGATGTTGGACAAGATGATGATTTTGATAAAGCAAAAGAAAAAGCTTTAGCAATTGGAGCTTCAAAAGTTTATATAGAAGATCTTAAAAAAGAATTTGTTGAGAAATATATTTTTCAAGCAATTAAATCAAATGCTATTTATGAAGGGAAATATTTGCTTGGAACTTCTTTAGCAAGACCTTTGATCGCTGAAAAACACATTGAGATTGCTAAAAAAGAAGGGACTAAATTGGTTTCTCATGGGGCAACTGGAAAAGGCAATGATCAAGTTAGATTTGAGATGACTTTTATGAAGTTAATGCATGATGTAGAAATAATTAGTCCTTGGAAAGATCCTGAATTTTTAAAAGAATTTAAAGGAAGAACAGATATGATTGAATATTCACATAAACATAATATTCCTATTGAATCTACATCAGAGAAACCATATAGTATGGATGATAACTTAATGCATATTAGTTATGAAGCTGGTCAATTAGAAGATCCTAAGTTTGAACCTAAACAAGATATGTTTAAGAAAACAGTATCTCCAAAAGATGCTCCTGATCAAGAAACTAAGATCATGATAGAGTTTAAAGCAGGTGTTCCTGTTAAAGTTAGTAATCTTAGTGAAGGGAAAGAAGTTGAAGGTTCTTTAGAATTATTTAATTATTTGAACTCATTAGGTGCTAAAAATGGTGTTGGAAGAATTGATTTAGTTGAAAACAGATTTGTTGGTATGAAATCAAGAGGGGTTTATGAAACACCTGCTGGAACTATTTTGTTAACAGCACATCTTGATATAGAAGGATTAGTACTTGATAAAGAAGTAGGTCATTTAAAAGATATGTTAATGCCTAAGATCTCTGAATTAATTTATAATGGTTTTTGGTTTGCGCCAGAATTTGAGTTTTTAATGGCTGCTATAAACAAAAGTCAAGAAGAGGTAGATGGGAAAGTATATATGACTTTATACAAAGGAAATGCTTTTGTTACAGGTAGAGAGTCTGAAAAATCATTGTATGATGAAAAAACAGCAAGTATGGATGAGCTTGGTGGATATGATCCTGTTGATGCAAAAGGATTTATAAAGTTAAATGCTTTAAGATTAAAATTAGGTAAAAAATGAAACTGTGGAAGAAAAACAACGAATTGAATAAGGAAATTGAAAAATTTACAGTTGGAACAGATTTTTTATTAGATCTTAAACTAATTAAGTATGATTGTGAGGCTTCTATTGCGCATGCTAAAATGCTAAATAAAATTGGTGTGTTAAGTGAAGAAGAATTTAATAAATTAGTTGAAGGATTAAATGAAATTGCTGAATTGGCCTCTCAAGGAGAGTTTAAGATTAAACAAGAAGATGAAGATTGTCATACTGCAATTGAAAATTATCTTGTTAAAAAATATGGGGAAGTTGGTAAAAAAATACATACAGCAAGATCTAGAAATGATCAAGTGTTAACAGCATTAAGACTATATGAAAAAGCAGAACTTGGAAATATTAAATCTTTTTTAGGAGATTTTAAGAGTGCTATTGCTGAGTTTGTTGAGAAAAATGGAAAAATACAAATTCCAGGCTATACTCATATGCAAAAAGCAATGCCCACTACTGTTAAAATGTGGTTGTGTGCTTTTTTTGAATCTGCTAAAGATAATATTGAGTTATTAGATTGTGTTGTTAAGTTAATAGATCAATGTCCGTTAGGTAGTGCTGCTGGTTTTGGTGTTCCTGTATTCAATATTGATAGAGAAATGACTGCAAAAGAAATGATTTTTTCAAAAGTTATGGAAAATCCAATTTATTGTCAGATGAGTAGAGGTAAATTTGAATCTTCAATCTTACATTTATTAAATCAAATAATGTTTGATTTGAATAAATTAGCTTCTGATCTTACATTGTTTAATATGAAAGAATTAGGTTTTGTTTCATTACCTTCTGATTTTTGTACTGGAAGTTCTATAATGCCTAATAAGAAAAACCCAGATGTTTTAGAACTAATCAGAGCGAAGTATCATGTTGTTTTAGGAGAAGAATTTAAAGTTAAAAGTTTAATTGGAAATTTGATCTCTGGTTATAATCGGGACATGCAGTTAACGAAAGAACCTTTATTTAATTCAATAGATATTACTAAACAAAGTTTGAAATTAATGTCTTTAGTTCTATCTGGATTAAAAATTAATGAAGATAAATGTAAAAAAGCAGTTACAGATGATCTTTTTGCAACTGAAGAAGCTTACAAACTTGTAAAACAAGGTGTTCCATTTAGAGATGCCTATAAAAAAATAGGTGAAAAATACTCTTAATTGTTTTTATTCTTTTGCTTCTGTGGGTTCTCTGTATCCACAAGTTAAAGGTCCGCTTTCATCCCCATTTGGATGATCTCTTTCTTCTGCAATTTGAGCATTTGCTAATTTAACATTATTTAATAAACCTTCTATATTATAGACTACAGATTGTTTTTGTCTAATCTCTTCTCCTTCTGGTCCACTATAACCTACTGTTAGTTTTATATGTCTACCTTGTTCATTTTCAATTCTAAGGTATTCTGCAGGTTCCCATTTATTTTCTATTGTCGGATTTACTTTTGCAAATCCTAGAACCCCTAGTATTGCTTCAAGTTGTTTCCTACTTTGGTATGCATCTGCTTCTGGTTTTACTTGAGCGAATTCAACTCCTTGTTGGCGTACAAATCTATACTCGTTTCCATTTGCTTCAAGCTGCATGTCTACTGTTTGTTTCATGTTGATTACCTCCTAATTGTAATTCATATTGTGTAATTATGAAATGTAATAAATTTGTTGTGTAATCTGTAAGTTCATCAAAATCAAGTAATTGACAATAACCTTTTGGTGAATGAACAGGAATTTCTAGTGCTAAATTTACTGTTTTGTTTCTTGCTGCTTCTGCTATAATTGATGTTTCTGATTTACCTCTTAAAATTCCTTTTTCTAATCTGTGATGATTCATTGAAACATCATTTAATGGTCTATCTTGAGTAATTCTATCTTTTACAGTTCTTAAAAAGTCTATCTCCCCTTGTGCCCCTGTAGGTCTTGTTAGCATAAAAAAACTATCCACATAAGAGTTATGTAAGTCTACTACTAATCCTGATTGTTTTAATAATCTTTCGATATCTTTTGTTAAAGGTGATGCATCATTTGCACCATAATCCCAAGGTCTTACTCTTGGATCTGCATTTTTATAACCTCTTATGGTGTCTTGAGGAAAGTGAGATGGTAATCTTTCTTCTCTTCTCATTATTTGATCTAATGATTTTTTGATTTCATAAAATCTTGGAACATCTACCACAGGTATTGCTGTTATTCCTGCTTCTGTTGTTTCTAATAGGTTTAAAACAGCTTGGTAAGTCGCATATATTTCAGGAGCATGATGACAGGCAGTTACTAAAATAGTTGGTTGGTCTGTTGTTTGGAATCCTAAAACTCCTTCTGGAAGTTCAATTATTTTTCCTTTTCCTTGTGCTTCTAGTTTTTCTAAAGGTTCTTGTACTGCTTCTTGATAAACTTCATGATTGTAATCACGCATCTTCAACCCTCCTTAATACTTGAGTCATACAGTGTGGTCCGCCATACCCTTTTTTAAGATTATCTAAAGGAACTTCTACTGTTTCTATTTCTGCTTTTTCTAATCTATCATGGTAATCTTTTTCAATACCTTTTACAACAATAATATGACTATCTCTAGTTGCAAGGAAATTTAAACCATAGTTTAATTGCATTTCTTTTGTTACTGGTGTTAATTCGACTTCTTTTGATTCTAAATATTGTTGTAAAGTTAAAAATCTCTTATCTGAATCTCTATGATAAATTCCATCTCCATCTGGATGGTAAATTGTTACCTTTGGAACTTTATTAAGATCTTCTTTTCCAGTAATATTTGTTCTATCTTCTACAATTACTGCCTTTCTTTTTCCTGCAAAATCAAAATAAGTATCAAGATGCATTTCATCTTCTTTTTGATATGGATCGTGAACAACTACGACTTCTTTAAATCCAAATACCTTACTTTTCATTAATTGGTCAATTGCTTCTGAATTTGTTCTTAATCCTTGTCCTATTAAAGCAAATTCTTCTGCAGGAATATAATCTCCACCTTCTAGATGGCCAGGAGCCTGTATATGATGAATTGGTTCTATATCTAATATTCCTAAAACTGCTTTTACAAGATCTGTTTCAGCAGACCTAATATTATGTGCCATATTTCCAATAATAACACCTTTGTCTGTTGTTATCATAGGGTCTCTTTGGAAGTAGAGATTTAGAATAGGATTAACTAAATATCCTTCGTTTTCATATGTTCCTTCAGGTGTTCTTCTTTGTAATACACTTGTTTTTTCTATTACTAATCTTAGTAAAACATCTTTTGGAAGAACATTTAAAGGGCTTTGTGTTGTATCAAATAATTCAGGAACTTCTCTTTTCCCCTCCGGATCAAAAAATACTTGACTTAATGAAGACCTTGCTAATTCTATAAGTCTTTGATAATTATCTGAAAGAACATCACGTAAATTCATTACATGAATCCCTTCTTGTTCTAGAACTCTTCTAAATTCAAGGTGTTCTTCAATTGCTTGATTAGGATTAAAAGGTCCTTCAAAACAAGCAGCACCTGGATATATAACACCATAGAATAATTCTGGGCCCGGCGTAGAGACTAGTATCTCGGTTGCTCTGTCCCATTCTGCTTTTACACCTATTTCCAGATTGGTATTCATTTATTTCCCCCAATGGGTTTTATAAAGAAGAGGTTTCTTCTTAGATTTATAAACTTTTCTAAGAGTCACCACTGTTTAGTAAACTTTTCGTAAGGTTCTCTGATATATAACCAAAACTTTATAAATCTTAAACCATTCTCTCCTGTTAGATATTTATGAGAAATGAAATAAACTCTTTAATTAATTCTTTTGAAGCTTTTTTAGGTGAAGGAACGCTGTCTCGTGAAGATTTAGCAAGAAGTGTTAAGCCTTCTGCAAATCCTAGGTTTGGAGATTTATCATTTCAATGTCATGATCTTGCTGGAGTAATGGAACACGATTATAAGGGCGGAGATAAGGATATTGCTAAATGGGTTGCTGAAGAAATGCAAGTTGATCCTTCTGTTTTTGAGAGTATTAGTGTTGCTGGTCCTTTTGTTAATTTCAGATTAAATCAATTTACTTTTGTAGATCGTGTTCTTGATACCATTGCTGAACAAGGGCCAGGATATGGTTCTTTAGATATTGGAACAGATCAAACCATTGTTGTAGATTATTCTGCACCTAATATTGGAAAACCATTGCATATAGGTCATATTAGATCAACTGTTTTAGGAGATTCTATGGTTAGGATTTGGGAAAAAGCAGGATATTCAACACATGGTATAAATTATTTGGGTGATATTGGTTTACATATTGGTAAAATTATATCTGCTTATAGGAGGCATCTTGATGAAGATGCATTGCAAGCAGATCCTGAAAAAGAGTTAGCAAGATTATATGTTAAGTTTGGAGAAGAACATGATGCTTATGTTGCAGAACACAAAGATGATTTAGAAGATATATTAGCTGATTCTAAAGCTGGATTACAAGAAAGTCCTGAAGAAGAAGAAAATTCAGAACAAGTCGATTCTCCTTATATGAGAGAAGCAAAAGAAATATTACTTCAATTAGAACAATTTGATCCAGAGGTTACTGACATATTAGATAGAATCCATAAATTAAGTATGCAGTCTTTTGATGAAATTTATGCTCTTTTAGGTGTTACATTTGATGAAACAACCGGACAAAGCCATTTTTCAGACAAAGGAAGGGCAATTATTCTAAAAGGTTTAGAAGAAGGGGTTGCAGAAGTAGATGATACTGGTGCTACTCTTGTTAATTTAGATCAATTCGATATGGCTTCAAAAGTTGTTTTAAAATCAGATGGTGCTGCGCTTTATTCAACACAAGATATTGGAGCTGCTCAACGTAGATGGGATCAACACCATTTTGATAAATTAGTTTATGTTGTTGCAGAAGAACAAAATGACTATTTTAGAAGAATGTTTAGGATTTTTGAAGTTTTAGGAAATGAGGGTGCTGATAGATGTCATCATTTAACTTTTGGAATGATTAATTTAGATGAAGGTAAGATGTCTTCAAGAAAAGGAAATGTTGTATATTTGAGAGATGTTCTTAATGAATCTATGGAGCGGGCAAGATCTTGTATTACTGGAACAGATTTAAGCGAACCAGAAAGAGATGAGATAGCAAGAGTGGTTGGTATTGGTGCTATGAAATATATGGTTTTAGGAGTTGATCCTGTTACTACTATGAGTTTTTCATGGGACAAGGCTTTTAATTTGAAAGCAAATTCATCCCCTTATATTCAATATGCTCATGCAAGAGCCTGTAGTTTAATTGGAGATAAAGATGTTACTCGTCCTGATAAATTACAATTAAATCATCCTACTGAAATAGCATTAGTTAAAAAACTTGCTGAATATGATATGCAGGTTGAAAGGGCTGCAGAAAGTATGAAACCTAGTGTAATTGCAAATTATGCTCATGGTCTTGCTAAAGCTTTTTCATCTTTTTATAATCAAGTTAAAGTGGCTGGTACTGATGAAGAAGAATCTAGATTATATCTTACAGATTGTTTTAAAACCGTTGTAAGTGATTCATTAGGTCTTTTAGGTATTGAAGCCCCTTCTAAGATGTAAGATGGATAAATTAGACTCTATTTTTGGGAAAAACGAAGAAGTTGTTGTTGGTATGTTACATATTTATCCTTCTAAGGAACAGATTGAGAATATATTGGGTAGAGAAATAACAGATGATGAATTGATGAGTGTTTCCGAATATGGTACTCTTTCTTTACCTGATCAAGATTTAGATAAAGTAAGGTCAGAATTAATGGGAAGGGTGGTTGGAGATGCTGAAATTCTAGACTCTGTAGGCTTTGATGGTATGTTAATTGAAAATTATGATTTTGGTTATGTTGCTTTAACAGACGAAGAGGTGGGTAGTGGATTAAGAATACCTTATAATTCTCATCTTTCTGTTAATAGATTGGTTGAGGATTCTGTGAGGGCAGTAAAAAGTGTAACTAATAAGCCAATTGGAATTAATTTATTAACTAATGATCCTCTTTCTACTTTCGATTTAGCTCAAAGAACAAATTGTCAATTTGTTCAGATAGATAGTATTACAGGTAAGTATGAAGGCAGAATGGATTATCCTGTAAATTTTATTAAAGGATTGAGAAGGGATTATCCTGGATTATTTGTTTTAGGGGGTTTACATCCTAAATATTATGAGAGGGAGGGTACTCCAGATAGTGAACTTGAGAGAGAACAATGGCTAGAAAAAGATCTTCTTGAATTAATTGATATTACTACAATAAATGATTTATTGGATGCAATTGTTTTAACAGGGGATAGAACTGGTGGAAATCCTCCTAAAAATCTTAAATTTGCTAGGGAAATGAGACCTCATTTACAATATTTTGCAGGTAGCGGGGTAAAAAAAGAAAATGTTGCAGAACAATTAGAATATGCAAATGGTTTAATAGTCGGATCTGCATTAAAAGAGGGTGGTGTAGAGAGGGATACTGGTGTTTCTTATGGTCTTGCAAAAGATTTTATGGATTTTTAAGAAATAATTAAGATGGATAAAGATAGAGTTCTTTCTATTATTGGGGATGTTAGAAATGGAAATGTTAGTGGACCTGATTTTTTAGAGTTAAGAGCACATATTGATGGAATGGACCCTCATTTGAATACAAAATGGGGTAGAAGGTTAAAAAAAATATTAAGTCGAATAGGAAATGTTCATTCTAATGATCTTTTAGAAAGATTAACACCTGATTGTCCTCAGGATTTAAATCTTTTAAGATTAGCTACTTTTGCTGGAATTGATATAAAAGAAGTTGGAGAGGTTTTATATTTTAATCAAGCAGTTACAGCTGTTTTAGGTGATCATTTTGATCATGTTTATGATTTATGTTCTGGAAATGGTTTGAATGGTGCTTATTGGTTGATCAATGATATGGCTGGAAGGGTTCATTATTTTGATCTTAAAAAAAATCACCATTTTGAAAAATTGAGAAATGGTTTGCCATCTAATTATGAGCATCATGGGGTAAATATTTTAGAGGAAGATATTGAAATAGAGAAAGGTGGTTTGGTTGCTTCAATACATGCATGCGGTGTTTTAACAGATAAAGTTATGAATATTGCTATGGCTCAGAGGAATCCTTTTGCTGTTGTGCCTTGTTGTAATGATTATGATAATAATGTTCATTTTTCTCCAGAAGTTATTAAGTATTTTGAAGATAAAGATGGTGCTATTGATGCTGCTAGAATTAGAAAAGCCCAAGAACAAGGTTATAATGTTGTTTTAAGGGCTGTTCCTAAAGATATAACAACTCAAAATAAAGTAATCATCGGAATTCCCTCTGATTGATATTAGAAACATTTATATAATCTTTTAAATTCTTCATATTTATGAAACAAGCTAGTAAATTATATAATCATAATTATGCTAGTTATAACTTTAACTTCTATTATTTTTATTGGTAGATTTGGTTCAAAAAACCGGATTTACGAACACAATCTTTTAATCAAAGATTTCTGGTTTTTTGAACACAAAAATGGTTAGAGTGAAGTATAAAAATAAACGAAAACGAACGGAGGAAAAAATGGATGAACCAACAATAGCACCAACAAGAGCAACAATGACTGAACAACAATTATTAGAAGATGAGTTAAGGATAGCTTATAGATCTCAATTATGGAGACAACATTTAATTGATAATGGAGGACCTTATCAAGTAGAATTAGCAGAATCTGAAATGGAAGTTGGTAGATTACAAGAACAATATAGAACAAAACATGGTGTTGCTTATGATTTATCTGGTATAGATATTGATGATCTTTTAACTGGAAGTTCTTCTCCAAAATATGCAGACCCTGAACCAGAACCTGTTGGTGTTGAGGCTTAT
>Ga0257125_1001568_pt1 | contig 22564 bp, 18 predicted proteins | sample SI106_200metaG_FD_190183 | JGI IMG/M metagenome (GOLD analysis project Ga0257125, IMG submission 190183) | Marine microbial communities from Saanich Inlet, British Columbia, Canada - SI106_200 | ecosystem: Environmental > Aquatic > Marine > Inlet | place: Canada: British Columbia | collected... | reverse complement strand
CATTGTTCAATTTCTCAGGGATCTCGTCCCATGCGGCTGCCGCTCCTGAAATGGGAAGAAGTGCTCTTGATGCGGTTGAATTGATGAATGTGGGAGCCAATTATCTGAGAGAGCATATTATCGACAAGGCCAGGATCAATTATACCATCATCAATGGAGGGGGACCTCCTAACATAATCCCGGCCAGTGCTGAGTCATGGTATTATGTCAGAGCGCCTGAAAAAAAACAGGTACAGGAAATTTTCCGGCGTTTGGTTAAAGTCTCCCAGGGTGCAGCGCTCATGACTGAAACCCAGGTGGAACACCAAATTGATGCGGGTTGTTATAATGTTCTGGTCAACAGCGTCTTGAGCGACCTGTTGCATAAAAATATGGAGGAGGCCGGCGCTCCTCAGTTCTCTGATAAGGACCGCTCACTTGCCAGAGATCTGGTCAAAAGCTTTCCCCCGGAGCAACAGGAAAAAGTCATCGCAAGTTATTTCGGCCCCAGGGAGCTTGCAGGTAAGGTTTTGCACGAGGCGATCATACAAAACCCTGATGAAAATGAAGTCTTGCCCGGATCAACCGATGTGGGTGATGTTAGCTGGATTACTCCTCTGGCACAGTTTACAGCAGCAACCTGGCCCATTGGAACGGCGGCGCATTCATGGCAAGCGACAGCATCATCTGGTTCGGGAATTGGTTTTTCGGCTATGATATTCGCCGCAAAGGTGATTGCGGGAACATTATACGATCTACTTAACGAAGGCAAACCGCTCTTAAGTCAAATCAAATCTGAGTTTGAACTCAATACTAAAAACCAAATCTACCAACCCATGAACAGCTGCTAACAACAAATCCCACCTGCGACCAAGATTGCCCCTAGTTTAAACCGCTGAGACCTGGCCGACCGCACCACTTTTAACAGGTAGAATGAGTTTACTCTAAATGGTACACCTTCTGTTGTCATTTCTACCTGGGCATATGTAAATGATGAGATTGCATGCAAGGAAAGAGAAAAAGTGGAAAACAAGGATTGACACCAAAAAAGCGATCTCCTATGATTTCCTATGATCGATTAGTATATTCCATCAACAATCCAAGCCATAAGAACATTCATGTTCCTTGCCCTTTCAAATAGTTGGCCTCTCCTTTTTGGCATGGGGTTGATCATGCTCGGCAATGGATTACAAGGCTCTCTTTTGGGGGTGCGAGCCTCTCAGGAAGGGTTTGATACAACCATCACCGGACTGGTTATGTCCGGGTATTACATGGGTCTGATTTTCGGATGTTGGTCGGCCCCTAAAATGGTGGCTCGTGTCGGACATATCCGCATATTTGGAGCCTTGGCTTCCCTGGCTTCCACCTCGATTCTGCTGCAAGCCATCTTCGTCAATCCTTGGATATGGTTGGCAATGCGTATGATTACAGGCTTTTCGTATGCCGGGATTTTCATTGTTGCGGAAAGCTGGCTGAATGATGCTTCCGAGAACGATTCCCGTGGTCAACTTCTCAGTGTTTATATGCTCATTTCTTTAGGAGGATTGGCCGGGGGGCAATTCTTACTGAACGTCGCTCTTCCGTCTAGTTATGAATTGTTTATATTGGTTTCTCTACTCGTCAGTTTAGCGTTGATTCCGATCTTGACTTCTGTGACCAAAGCCCCTTCCTTTGATGTTTACGAATCGGTGGGAATTCTCCAGCTTTATCGAGTCTCCCCCATTGGTATCGTCGGAATGTTTATCATCGGAATGATTATGGGTGGTATTTTTGGAATGGGAGCCGTTTATACCACGGGGATCGGGATGTCGGTTCAAGATGTTTCCTTCTTCATGGGGGCGATCATTCTGGGTGGGTTTCTTTTTCAATACCCTTTAGGTTGGATCTCGGATCGCATCGGGCGCCGTTATATCATTATCATCTCTTGTATCGGGGCGGCAACGACATCCTTCTTTGCGATGACCTATGCAGGGCAAGGGTTATTATTTTTTGCCATCATCGCCACCATTGGCGGATTGTCCATGCCCCTTTATTCGCTTTGCAGCGCGCAAACAAATGACTATCTCACTGCCCAGCAAATGGTGGCTGCCAGTGGCACACTCGTGTTGGTGAATTCTATCGGCGCGGCACTCGGTGCTCCGGTGGTCGGCTTTTCGATGGCACTTTTCGGGCCGAACGCTTTTTACGGAAGCCTTGGGGGGATGATGAGTCTGGTCGCACTTTTTGCCCTCTGGCGCTCCACTCAACGTGCCGATATTTCCGAGGAAGATCGTGGGGATTTCGTCGTGATGGCTCCCACTCCTCTAAGTGTTTCCCTCACTCTAGATGTCGAGCCGGAAGTTGTGGAAGCTGCTGCTGCGGAAGATGCTGAAGCCGTGCAAGCCAGTTTTGAGGAGTTGACCACCGAACTCCAAAATCCTGAATAAAAGCAGTAAGCCCTGCATTTCACCGCCACCACAGCCCCCTTATTCGCCTGAAATCCATCATTTTGACAACCTCTCAAAAGTAGAAGGAGAAAGAGCTACAGCTTCACATTCAGACGTAGGAACTTAATTTCCGGATTTTTAGCTGGACTTCTGCTGGTTAACCCATTGCCGGAAGAGTTGATCTTCGTCTTCCATACGTTTTCTTAAATCCATACCTTCGGTTAAAACAATCTCTTCAGGGCTTCTGCGTTCGACCATCATCCAGGCTGGGAAAGGTTCTCCGGGGGGACATCCTTCACAATACAGCGCCGTCTTGCCTTCTTTTTCAAGCCGCTTTTTCAGTGATTTGGTGCAGTCCCCAAATAGAAGAAGCTCGGTCCCATCTTTAATATTTTCAGGAATGCCTCTGACTTTTCCAATAGCGATATGCATGCCGGCATTCTTACTATATTCGTTCAGGGACTTCAGCTTGGACATGGTAAAGGCGGCCAGGCCCTGGCAGGAGCTGCAACCCCGTTCGACATGAAAGGTGTACTCCGGAAAGGCATCAAATCCGTCCAGGTATGGTAGAAACAGCTTCTTTTCCACCTCTTTGATGCTATCACCACGGATCTCGATCTGCTCCTCATCAAAAACACCCAGGCCTTTTTCCAGGGCCGCATTAAAATAAGGGACCTCTTCAAGAGAGAGTCCGACCATGCGACAGGCAGTCGCATCAATGGCCACCATATCTTTCCCCGCGACAATGCAGCCAACATCAGCAGGCGTTCCCGAATGAGGACCATAGCCCTCCATGGGGTGTATCATGTCGACAATGGTGAAATCAGGCTGAATTACCGATCCCAGGTCCATCATGGCAGCTGCCAGGTCGGTGGTGTGCATGACGTAATGGACGATATCCTGTACTACCCCTTTTATATTTTTCAGGGCGCAGCTGAACACCATACTGACGTGAGACTTAAAAATGGGCAGGTTCACAAAGTGATCGGCTTCCAGCAAAAACCGGGGCAGGTCTACATGCTTGATATCAGAGGTGGGCACCTCAATCGGCACCTTTACCAGATCTGTGTCCGACTTGATGTCCCGGATGTCATCCACACCGGCTGTGAGCGCCGCCTGTTTGATGCCGCTGACCTCAAGGCACTCCATTGTGTCACACCCAATGGCGGCCGCTTCAGCCAGTATTATTTTTCCGGGTTTCGCTTTTTGAATGGCTTTGATAGCTGCCGTAACAACTGCCGGGCTGGTATTAATCGCTGATTCGGGTCCGCCGGGATGCCCGGCATTGGGCTTTAAAACCACCGTGGAACCGGGCTTGATCAGGCTTTCGATACCGCCCAGATGATCAATGGCCTGTTCCACCATCCGGTCCGCATCAGACCCTTTAATGATTGAAACAATAGATTTCGACATGACTCAACTCCTTATGATAAGGGATCGTACAAAAATAACTTGGCATAAGCTGTCCGCAAAAGTCCCATAAAGACCGGACATTTTGCCGACAGAATGCCACAGCAACGCGATTCCTTGACATTAATGGGAATCACTTGAGTAATTTTTGAGCCGACCCTAAGCCATTCACGACCTAAGAGAATGGCAGATTGATGGTTTCAACAGGCAACCAGTTCAGGCTAATTATAAGGCATCCAACACTCCATCAGCTCCTTGATCGGCCAGCGTGACAAAACTTCAAAACCGTCTTTGGTGACCAGAACGTCCTCCTCCAGCCGGACACCATGTTTGCCACCCTTATGTCCGGCGTACGTCTCCAGAGCGATCACCATCCCTTCTTTCAGCTCCGTTGGCGGTATGCCCATGGCCATCATATAGGCACTGATACCAGGCGGATCATGCAGCGTCAGACCCAGACCGTGACCGACCGCATATGGCATCACCTCGGCCCAGTCACTATATCCCCAATACGCGGGTGAATCCGGCCATTTTGATGCAACATCATGGTTTGTGACCCCGTCCTTGATCACGCTGATCGCACCATAGAGCATTTCATAACACTCCTGGTAGAGTTCCTTCTGCTCCTGGGTGGCCTTGCCAACACAAAAGGTCCGGTAGACACAGGACTTGTAACCCTGGTAGGAGTTCCCGTCCACATCGATGTAAACCAGGTCCCCGGGACGCAGGGGCTTGTCCGTGAATGACCAGCCGTAAGGGTTGGTATTGTACCCGGAGCAGCAGACCAGATCCTCGGTATGATCGGCCCCTTCCTGGTACAGTGCCTTGATGCCAATACCCACCAGGTCGCATTCCCGGACGCCCGGTCTGATGGCGTCAACGATGGCGGCAAAGGCTGATTCAGAATTCTGGCAAGTGATGCGCATCAGTTCGATCTCGTCCTGTGTCTTGATGACACGAGCCGCATCCAGAATCGGCTTACCGTGTATTACCTCGATGCCAACCTTTTTGAAGGCCCTCTCCAGAATCACACCACAGACTGTCCCTTCAATGGCGAGTGGCTCTTTTTCCAGACCATGTTCAGCCAGCACCTTGCCAATTGTGTCCACAGTAATCAGAACAGCAATGTGGTCTTCATTATCGGATATCACCTTAAAAGGCGGAAATCCTGGCCGCACCCGACCCTTCATCCAGGGCATACGACGTTCAGCCTCGGACGGTGTTCCCCCGCCGAAGAGGATCGGCTCTCCATTGCGGGGAAGCAAAACACATTGTATCTCCGCAGGCCGCATGGGGGTCGTCACATAGTATGACGTCAGGTAGCGGATATTGGCCTCATCCCACGTGATGATCGCTCCTGCACCGGATTTGTTTAACTGTTCCTTGGCTTTATCAAGCCGTTCCTTGCGCAGACGGGGATAGTTAACCCGTTCTTCATAATCCACTGCATATTTTCCAAAAGCCATCAGTTCCTCCTCTTATTGGTTGATTGCAGACTGTCCGGTAGCCCCTCTTCTTAGACTCCACCAAACAGGTGTGAATAGATCGGTGAATAATATCTCTCCAGTCAATTCAAGAGAGATCCGTACAAATATATGTAAGTAAACGCTCACCTTGACGACTGGCACAACTCTGCCCATTTCCATATATTTTCGGCAATACATGTGCCGTCGGTCAGGCCTGGCAATTGGGCGATCCCTAAGCCTTATAAACAGTCACCTCGGATCAATTAATATCTTTCAGGTATAGGCTATTTTTAAATTCCCTGAGCTTTTCCGGCTTGTAAAAACGTCGGATGACTTCATCGGTAAGCCCGATTCCGCGTAAGGCAAACAGAGTTGCGTGCTCAGAAAGCTCCTCCTTCGATCCGGTGTATTCAAACGCCGGTACGTTCGGGAGGTGGCACAGATTCAATGCCATGGCCAGATGATGAACGAACCAGGCCCGGCGCATAAACGGTAATGGCATATCAACGAGGTGAGTATCCTCTTCAGCTGCTCGATAACATTCTTCAATTGAGCTTCGACTGGCGTTTTCGATGGATTTGAGTGCCTTTCTGGCATAGTCTCCATCTTCCAGAAAGCTGTTGAATAAAAATCGTTCGTGGATCTGCTGTTCTTCGGCCTGCTCAGGAGTTTCAAAAAGGATATGTTCAAACATCATGTATACCATGATGATCAGCTTTTCAGCTCCGGGCTTCAGCTGCTCAAGGTCTTGATACAGCTGAATGGCCAAATCACCGGCATAAGCGAGTATTTCCTGATAAATCTCTTCCTTACTGGAAAAGTGTTTGTACAACAACGCTTCGGAAACGTCAGCGGCCTTTGCTATATCTTTGACCGAAGTCCCCCTGAAACCGTTCATCGCAAAGAGGGGCTTGGCAGCCTGCATGATTGTCAAGCGTCGTTCTTCACCGGTCATTCTTAGTTTTGATGCCATATTTTATTCCAACACGCTTGTTAAGTTAACGTTCACTTACCTATTTTTTAACTCCTGTCCGCCACTCTGTCAAGCATCAAATTCCATTCCCATTACTGTTTGCGCAATCAATATATCTGCAGGCGCCAGTTTGTATTCCAGAACATCCTTCAGCGGTACCCATTCAGCTTTATCATGAACCTCCAGCACTATTTGGGTATCAATAAGGTCCGTGAGTACTTCCCTCCTGGAAACTCCCAGTAACCTGCCAACGTCTGGCCGTGCATACGACGCGTTAGAAGGACTTTTTCATATTTTTTGGCCTTTACAATCCAGGGGATAAATTATTGGTATTGAAGATGGATCCGGGGTATCAGACTCAAATACAGGCAGGAGGGATAACCGCTCTTGTGATGCCCCATGCGGGCAATATCAACGGCTTTCATTCTTGTTGCGGTATTGGGCACCACAATCATCAGAACATTCTGCTGTGACAAACGTTCCAGGTAGTTCAAATGATGCCGAACCTCATTGATGTTATCCAGATTCCCACAAAGGACTTCCGTTATTTCGTCCAGCAAAGACTTGGCGTAATTAATTGAACTTTATCCTGTATGGCATCAGTTATGAGCCTCTTTGCGTGTTTGCGGTCATAAATGAATTCCAGAAATATGTTTGCATCCGGAATCCAGATATCACTTTCCACAAAAATCCTTCGCCAGTTTCGCTCGTTGAGCACGAAGGTTATCTCTCTCAATCCCGTGGGTAACCGGCCATGAACACAGGGACACCGCAAGCAACGGTAGTATGTGGAATCCCTTTCCAAAAGCAAATGACATCGATCTCCGTTGTGGTATTCGACATATTCCCTCATCAAACGCCGGAGGTGATCTTCATTAAAGATAATAACTTGGTTTAACGGTTCATTTCGGGCGCTCAAATACGAATCTCTGAGCAATTCCATTAATTGTAAAACTGAAATGCAAAAAGGTAGGAAAGATAAAAGTTCATGACCGGCTAAGGGATCGTACAAAAATAACTTGTTAAACCGCTCCGCTACTAGCTTTCCGGGGAAAATAATATTTTGACCACAAAGACTGAGTTTTCATATGGACTGTTGTTGCCTTTTTTGATTTGTAAGAGCTTATTTCCTGACACATTTCTTCCGCGCATAGGAATTAAAGAAGTGCCAGGTACATTTTTTTGAATAATCGTTGCCCTTGAATATTTGGCCGTGAATGGCGGTGGGTCTCCTGTTAGAGGATACTAGTACTTTGGAGGAGCAACCGCTTAATATAACAACAGCGGCTAAAAAAATGGAAACTAATAAAAAACGGATGGCTTTGCTTCTACTTGAGGTAGTTGTATGATTTTCATTGGAATTATTGTTTCGGTTAGTTTTCATGTTGTCCTTTCTTGTCGAGATATTAAGTGCGATTCCATGTAGTTCTGAGGCCTGATTTAGACACAATCTGCTTTTTTGTCCAAATTGACAATGATACCTGATGCAAAACGAGTACCACTCTGCTAGAAATATTGGTTTATTGTTAAATACCAATATGTTGTATAGTTATTTGTAGTAGCTGAAAATATATCCTGGTTTGAATAAAACAAATTCAATGAAACTAATCGATTTATGTGTAAATATTGGATTTGAGAAGAATGAAGAGGGTGAAATTAATCGATTTTAACTAAAAGGGGGCATCGACGTGAGAAGAATTGATGAAATTGACACAACCAGTTGCTAATATTGAGCTCAGTTATTGGTCTACACTGGATACCGCTGAACCGTCTTTTTTCCAGACCAGGAGGCGATTGTTGGCCGGCATTTCATGGTCGCTCTGCAGGCAACAATCTGCAGCCTGAGCCAATTGATTGATCCATTCGAAGTCACGAATTCCGCTGGCAGGGTCTCGTTGCTTGAGTTGACGGTCGAATTGTTCATTGCTGTCACTGGTAAAGTTCCCCCGATATTTAAAGGGACCATAAACACAAAGTTTCCCGCCATTTTTAAGACTCTGCCGGATCCCATTGAAAAAAGCCTGAACCGCTGCCTGCGAAATAATATGCAGGGTATTGGCGCTGAAAACAGCCTCAACCGGCTGCATGGGCCAGGGGAAGAGACTGACATCCAGATCAAGGGGTGGCTTGAGATTCGGCAATTGCGCATCATTGACGCGTGCCTGAATATCCGGATGGTTTTTCCTGAGATCAGTCGTCTGCCACATTAAATGGGGCAACTCTTCGGCAAAAAAGACAGCGTGCTGCCCAGTCCCGCTGCCAACCTCCCAGACTTCCGTAATATCAACCAGTTCAGACTTCAAAACGGTCAGTATGGGAACCTTGTTTCGTTCGCAAGCGGGTGAAAAATTCAATTCCGATTTCGCTGATTGTGGTGGCATATCAAAGGTCATGTGATTGGTTGAAAAAAGGATCAATCTATCTCAGTTAAATATTCGGGGTCGCGGGTACATCTTTTAGTATAACAATTAGTTCTTTTCAAGACCAGCCATTTGAAATATTTTTATCCAATAGGCGAACTCACCCGCAGTGTAGAAAAAACCGGCTCTTAACCAACTTCAGCTGGGAACAAAACGGGGCAGCAGTATTTTCATTTGCTTGCACGCAGTGTTTATTTAATATTTGAACAAAGTATCCAATTTCCCCGTCGTTTTTCGATTTTAATAGTGTCATGATACGTTTTTTACTAGTACAATAACGGATAAACCTTCAGCAATGTCCGGTTGGGTTTTTGCAGAAAGCTGAATGATAAAACCTGGATCGAGCTTATAAGGATTTAATGGATTTTCTTAGTTTAGTGTAGCGAAAATAAGCCTTGTTTGAGCGAGGCAGGCGAGTTTGTACGAAAATTCCCCCAAAGTGATATTGATTATCGGGAACCAATGGCTTGGAAGCCTGTTTTCAGGGAAAGAAATACCATACAAGAACCATTTAACAAAGGCAGGTATGAAAGCGGCATCCAGATTGCGAACAATCACAGGCTTCCCGATAATTTTCAAAAAAGAAAAGATCCCCTTGTGGATGATTTATCTGACTAAAATTATAAAAGCCTTCATCCTGACTTCCCGCTGGCTTTTCAAAAAACAAAGAAACGAAAACGAAATTATTGCAGCCTGTAACTGCCTGGACGTTGGAGAGTACCAGCTGTTTGAGCTGGCCTACCGGGATTGGTATGGAAAAGCGGCTGATATCAAAAATCTGACGCGGTGTTTTGCCAACTACCTGAATGGAGACCAGGCACCTTTCTGGGTGTATCACTACGCCCGAAAGATTCTAAAACTGCATCAAATCAGGGAATTAAATCCAAATGACGCAAAATACCATCACTATGACTGTGACTATAAAAGCCCGGTATCAAAGACAACAGGAGTAGTCATCGTCTTCGCTGTTTTGATCGTTATTGTGGCTTTTGATTTTATGCTTATTCTGATTTGAAGATTTTCTACCCGGACAATATAGCTTTCTTCAAAAATCTGATAGATATTTTCAACATTCAAAACAAAGCCTATTTTTCTAGCATTATCTCTGGAGAAATACTCACATATTCTGAAATACCTGAAATAGCTTGTGATCATAACATTATATCCTTGCTGAGTTAGCATCGCCAGGTGGCACTCGCAGAATAACATCAGACTTCAGACTGATTGTTGCAGCGAATCGCGATTTGGCAGAAGAAGTCGCAGCAGGACGGTGTCGAGAAGATCTGTATTTCCGCTTGAATGTGGCTCCCCTGATCATACCGCCTCTAAGAGAAAGGGGGGGGAAGTCAGCGGCCCCGAGGGTGCCGCAGCCATTCTTGGTATGAAACGAACCAGTCTCTACTCTCCCATTATCATCTTTCGCAACAGCTCCCAATTCTCCATCATCCGTTCACGGGTGTTGAGTTCTACGAAGAGGTATTTCCTGGAGGCAGTGTTTCGTTCTGCCACTTCAGAGATATGCTTGGAAAGCTCCGATTCTCTGAACTCCCTGTTGAACCTTTCGATGGCTTCGTCCCTCCAAAGGACTTCGGGATCGTCAATACGGTCGAGCGCATCGCAGATTTTTTCGGTCCAGTATTTCGCCATTCTGAGAGACGATACCAGGCCGCTTCCCCCCGAGATTTCGACAAAACCGGCGGCGTCTCCAAGAAGCACCACTCCTTTTCGGGGAACGACGTTTTCGACGGAACCCGTCATGGGTAGAGCGGTCGTTTCCTGGAACAGGGTATCCGCATTCTTGAGCATGTCCTTGAACAGCGGATAGCGTTTCTTCATCGTTTCCCAGACAGTCAATAATTCCTCGGTATCAGGTAGATCCATCCCCAGTTCCCTGGCGCTATTGGCCATGACCAGCAGTCCGGCTTCGCAGTTTTTGCCATCTCTGGGAAACAGGAAAATTATCGATGGCGGAAAGCCCGGGGCGTATTCAAGCGAGTCGGCAGGCACGAAGAAGTACTTGAATCCCGGGTTTTCGAAATCGGCGTTTTTCAGGATCGATTTCACAAAAGGGAAATTCATGCTGGCGTATTGGATGCCGTATTTCCGCCCGATAACGCTCTGATGTCCGTCGCAGGCAAGGACAGCTTTCCCCGACACCGTCGTTTCCCTGCCGTTCGAATCTCGATAGACGACACCGGTCACCAGGCCGTCGATTTCAACTACATCCACCACTTCGGCCTGGAGTAAAAGCTCGATGTCCAGGTTTTCCATGGCGGATTCGAAGGCCTTGATCCAAGGGCTCCATTCGAAGACGATGCTCGGCGTTTCTCGTTGGATCGTTATCCTTTCTGACCCGAACGGATCCGGGGCATAAAACTCCCTGAGGGCGGTCTCGGAAAGAGTCAGGGACTCCATCACCCCGTCGCCCAGGAGTTCGTCGAGCACGGGATGGTGATGAAGCGTCTCGCCCCGGGGATGCTGATCGAGTCTGGATTCCTTCTCGATCAGCACGGTTCTCTTTCCCTTCCGGGCCGCAAATATGGCGCTGGCCAGCCCGGCCGGTCCCCCTCCCACCACAACCAGGTCGTATTGTTCACCAGTAGTCATATAGTCTCCTGTTGACCGTCTGTTAGTCTGCCTATTCGTAACTATTCACCACATTGCCTAAGCCGAGGGGATCATGATTCAAAACGATGGAAAACAGGACGTTTTCCCAACGCGTTTCTGACGAAACACTTGGCTCCAGGGATGGATTCATGCGTGTTTTAAATCGTGATCCCCTTGGCGGGGTCTATGCTGAACAGTTACAGCGAAATCTGAGATTAACTCTCCAGCCCAAAAGCGGCTTTCCATTTTTGAAATAGATCGTTACGCTGGTTTTCATCCCATTTTGGATTAAAAACCGTATCGATCCGCCTTAGTTTTTTGGGACTGTTCTTGTCCCAGAGGCCACAGGCTTCTCCTGCCAGCAGGGCTGCACCATAGGCGGTGGCTTCGGTCGGGGTCATTCGTTCTACACCCATTCCCAGAATATCTGCCAGAATCTGCATCAGCGCATCATTGGTTGAAGCGCCACCATCCACTTTGATGGTTTTTGGCCTGGGAAGTCCGGATTCCGCGTAAATGGTATCCAGCATTTCTTTGGCACGAAAGGCAACTCCTTCCATGGCAGCCCGAACCAGATGACCTTTTGTTGTGGCCCGTGTCAGTCCTTCGACGGCTCCAAAACGATCGTACATATCATGCGGTGAGCCCAATCCTTGAAGTGCCGGTAAAAAATAAACACCATCGGAACTGTCCACTGTTTCGGCCACGGTCTGGGCCTGTTCAGGTGATTCAAGAATATCCATTTCAGACAACCAGCTGAACACGGCCCCGGCCGTGATGATCATCCCCTCCAGACAGAAGGTCCTTTCACCTTCCCGGCTCCAGAATACCAGTGGGTAGGTGCCGGTTGTCATTTTGATTTCCTGTCCCGTGTTGACGTTACAGGTACCGGAAGTGCCAAAGGTGATCTTGGCTTCCCCGGGTTCCAGACAGCATTGGCCGTATCCGGCTGATTGCTGATCGCCGATGATGGCTCCGATAGGCACTTCAGCGCCAAAGACGTCCGCCGAGGTGTGTCCGATAATGCCAGTGGTGTCAACGATTTTCGGGAAAAATCCCTCATCCAGTTGCTGAAGGTCCAGGAGTGGTTTCATCCATTTCCATTCGGTCAAAAAATCGAAGAACCCGGTGGCGCAGGCAAAAGACGGATCTGTGACGTGCACACTACCGCCACTCAGTTGCCAGGCAATATAGGTGTCCACATTGCCCCAGGCCAGTTCCCCGTCCTGCATACGCTGGAAACCGTTTGGAATATTCTTCAAAACAGATTCAAGTTTGGCTGCGGCTGTAAACGCATTCACCGTTATAAATCCCAGTTCTATCAGCTCCTGGCCACGTTCGGCGCCCCGTAAATCCTGCCAGATGACTGCCGGACCAAGTGTCCGGCCGCTTTCTCGCTCCCAGACCAGGATGGTTGTCCGCTGTCCGGTGATGCCGATGGAGGCGATGTTCTCAGGCGCTATCCCAGCTGAATTCAGCGCCTCTTTAACCGTATCCAGGGTTGTTGACCACATGATTGCCGGGTCCTGTTCAACCAGTCCGGGTGCCGGATAGTCCAGTGTGAAACCTGTCGTCGCTTTGCCAACGACTTCGCCCGCTTCATTTAAAATCATGGCGAGTACATTGGTTGTTCCCAGATCAATAGCTAATATATTATTTTTCATAACGAAGTAATACCTCCGGATTCATAATGTGTTCAGGGTCTAAGGCGGTTTTTAAATTTTTTAAAACTGCAACACCGGTTTGTCCGATTTCTGATGGGAGCCAGTCCCTTCGGATCCGTCCGATGCCGTGGTGGTGCGAAATACCGCCGCCGCCTTCAACTGTGGCTTCCATGACTCTGCGCCAGCAGTCGTAATATACAGATTCCATCTTGGATGGGTCTTCAACAAGGGCGACAAACGTAAAATACAGATTAACGCCTGATCGATAACAGTGGGAACTGTGTGCAGATGCATTCAGTATGTTTTCCACTTCGTTAAGCGATGCGAGGGCGTTTCTGTATATGGGACCGATTTTATCCCAGGTAGCTGCAATTTCGATGGTATCCAGGACTAACTTTTTTTTCAGGAATTCATCGAAGGACGGGACATGGTTCCGATCTTTCAGCCAGAGAGTTGCTGCTGCTTCGGGAGCTGGATCGCATCCGAGGTCAGCTGCTATTTCACGGCATTCCTTCAGTTCCGCTGCTACTTTGCCGGCTGGTCCTTCGTGAACCATGATGATCAACGAATCTTCGTTTCGAACCTGATCAGGAAAAAGACGTTTGACTTCGGTGATATCATATTGTCGCATCACCGGCACCGTCCAACCAGATTGAATCACGTATCGCTGGAATTCAAGTCCTTTTTCCATTGTTGGGGCATAATAGGCGCTGTAGTCCTGTTTCTCCGCTTTCCAGCGTAAGGAAAAAGTGACAGCGGTGATAATCCCCATTGTACCTTCGCTGCCGATGAAGAAATGTTTTAATTCAGGACCGGCTGAAGAGCGAGGTGTCAATCGGGTCTGCAATATTTCTCCATTGGGCAGGACGACTTCCAATCCCATGACGATGTCTTCAACACTGCCATAGGCACTTGAAAACTGTCCACAGGATCGAGTTGCCAGCCAGCCGCCGACCGAGCTGATATCGATGGATTGAGGAAAATGGCCGATGGTCATGCCCTCTTTGGCAACCGCCGCTTCAGCATCCGAACCCCTTACACCGGCTTCGAATGTAGCCATCAAATTGTGTTTATCTATTTTCTTGATTCTGTTCATAGATCCCAGATCGAGGAGAACAGCATCCGCATGCGCGACAACCCCGGCAACAACTCCTGAGCCGAGACCAAACGGAATCACAGCGACCTTGCTTTCGCGGCATAAATTGATGATATCGACAACATCACCCGTATTTTTCGGCAGGGCGACACAGATCGGTTTTTCTGCTCCCCGCCCCTGCATGTCGTTCAGTTGATTGACAATAGAGTAGTCGTGTCGACGCTCTTGCAGGAGTTGATCGTCAGTTCGGATTTTGTCCGGACCCAGTTTATTTCTTAATCTTTCAACAATTGATACGGTCATAGTGTGAATGTCTCCCTTTGTATGTTATGTTAATCCGCCCTCTCTGCTGGATATGTTCTACAATAACTGCATGGTCTTCTGCCGTTGAGTTCGACACAATTCAATCTGCCGCTCTCTTTCCCGGTCTGACCAACCAAGTAACTCGGACATTGCCGTGGCGGCAGGTTCAAGCGAGGCCATTCCGCCACCAACGTCAAAAGTGGCGCGCGAACTTCTTCTCTCCCAGTAATCTTCCAGCATCAATGCCCCTTCATGGTTGACCGCATAGGCGGCTTCAACAGCCGGTCCACAGCCGTTTGAAAAAATATTCAATGCCTCATCACCGTACAGCATAGCAACCCGAGCCGACTCTTCGACGGATATCCCCATGGCATTAACCTTTGACTTTACGGCTTCGACCGATAAATTGAGTGTCCCCCCCGGCAGGGGTTCATTTTCAGTCCCGGCAGATCTGGGCTTTTTCCGGCCCAGCAGTTGTTCACACAAATCGACCATACGGGTCGCCATTGTCCGAAAACTGGTCAGTTTTCCACCGGCTATGGACAATGTCCCACAAGGCCCTATCATCACTTCATCCCGTCGTGAAACTTCAGAGGGTTTCTTTCCTTTGGTGGAAAGTAACGGTCGCAGACCCGACCACACTGATTCCACATCTTTTGCTGCCAACGGCTCACCAGAGAACACACTATTGGCCGAGCCGAGAAGATAGTCGACCTCATCAGACGTGATTGTCTGGAGATAGTCGGGCTGCGGGTAAAATGTATCGGTTGTCCCGATATATGCAAATTGTCCGCGGGGAACGGCGAAAAGCGGTCTTTTATCCGGAGCGTTCCAGACGACTGTGTTATTCAACGGCAAACGTTTATGCGGAATGACGAGGTGAATTCCTTTTGTCAGCTGCAATCGATCAGAACTCTTGCCATCTTCCAATCTGCGTATCGCGTCCACCCATGGTCCTGCAGCGTTAATTACCAGTCGTGCCCTGACTTCTGCCGACCGTTCCTCCCCGGCAAGAGTCCCCTGGACGATTGCTCCTGCCGCGCGATTCTTTTCCAGGATGATTTCCCTGGCTTCTGCGCGAGTTACGATCACCGCACCATGCGCAGCCGCACTCCTGGCATTGGCCAACGTCAAGCGGCTGTCGTCTGTAAGGTATTCCGGATAAACAACCGCTCCCTTTAAACCAACGGAATTTACTGCAGGCTCCCGACTTTGAAGCTCGGGTACCTGCCATACTTTGTGTTGTTCTTGTTTTTCAACCTTACCCAGCTTTTCGTAAGTCCAGAGGGCCGTTCGATAGGTTTTGATCGCACTCTTGTTTTTTCCCAGGATTACCATGGGATTTGTGAGCGATAGATGGGGCGCTATTTTCCGAAGTATGCGCCGTTCATTCGCGGTTTCTCGTACAATTGCCAGTTGTCCTTGCAACAAATATCTCAATCCACCGTGTATCAATTTTGAAGATCGACTCGAGGTCCCTGAGGCAATATCTTTCGCTTCAACCAGAGCGGTTTTCAACCCTCTCATTGCCGCGTCTCTGGCAATACCGCATCCGGTTATTCCAGCACCGATCACAAGCACATCAAATTCTTGCTCCTCCAATGATTTGAAACACTTCTGCCTGTCAATAAAATTAAGATCTGTATTATTCTGCATAAATTTTCTCCTGAGGCCAGGCCAACTATCTCTCCAATAACCGGCCGTCTTCCAAACTTTTTTGTGTACCGCGGCATCTGCACCGTAGGGTCTGACACATCTCGTCAAAAGGTCAGGCCTGGTTTTATTCTTATTTGGGTTTAATTCCCCGAGACTTGCTTCGCAGTTTGCTACGGGATGCTTAATTATCAGCACTATATATGCCAAAACAATTAAGACTGTAATAATAGATATTTAGTACTGACACTAATTGCATTCTGCATATATACACAGTTATTCTTGACATAGTTGCAGAAATAAAAAAAACTATAATTATTCACAGTTTAATGCAGCAATGGCCGGTTAGGTTTTTGCAAAAAGCTGAAGAATGAATTCTGGATCTTGCTTATAAAGATCTATTAGATTTTCTTAGTTTAGCGTAGCGAAAATAAACCGTGTTTGAGCGAGGCAGGCGAGTTTGGCGGTTTTTCATGAAGCAAACTTAGAAAATCTTAAGATCTTTATGCTAAGAGACAGGATTCATTCTTCAGCCTTTTGTGCCGCAAAAACCTAACCGGACATTGCTTAGTTTGGAGATAAATAATGATACCCAATAATAATTTCGATATTAACGAGTTTTTTAAGGAAGCGACCCTGCGTATTTGTAGTCAGCTGGAAATTGAAAAGGCATTATTTAATTTTTTTAGTTATATTTACAATATAATACCTGCAGATCAAATAACATTGAACATTCTAGATCGGCCGGAAAAGGCGGCCTGGGTTTATGCAACCGCTTCCCATGAAGGAGGGGCCCGGACTGAGATGCGTATTCCAATTCCGCCTTCAGAGCAATGGATGTTATCCGATATAAAAAGATACCCTAAAAAGCATATTGCGAATACACCTGAATCTGGTGTTTTTACGAAACAATACCTTGACGGTCTCGGTTTTCCCAACTCTTCCTTATTGTCAATCATGCTAAGCCTTGAAGGGGAGCCTGTAGGACTTTTAGCCATCAGAGCAGGAGGTAAAAATCGATTTAAGCAGGCGGATCTGGATAAAATATGGTTGCTCAACGAACCGATGGCTATTGCTCTTGTCAACAGCCGACGGTATCTTGAGCTGGTTAGTCTAAAAGAAACGTTGACAGATGACAACGACTATCTGCAGCAGGAATTAAGCCTGACGGTCAGCAACACCATAATAGGTAAAAAAGGGGATCTCCGCATAGCATGTGGACTGGCGCAGCAAGTATCCCCGACAAATTTTCCGGTTATGCTGCGTGGTGAGACGGGTGTTGGAAAAGAGGTTTTCGCCAGAGCAATCCATAAATGGTCTTTGCGTCACAACAAACCGTTTATTAAGGTAAACTGCGGAGCCATTCCAGCTACTCTCATTGATAGCGAATTATTCGGCTATGAAGAGGGCGCATTTACAGGCGCAACCAGGACAAAACGTGGACGATTCGAGAGAGCCAACAATGGAACGATTTTACTCGATGAGGTCGGCGAGCTTTCGCTGGAGGCACAAGTGCGATTGCTACGCGTTTTGGAAGAAAAGCAATTTGAAAGAGTTGGGGGAGGAGACCCGGTAGCGGCTGACAGTCGGGTAATTGCAGCGACTCACCGGAATCTGGAAAAGATGGTGGCGAAAGGTTCATTCCGTAGAGATCTATTTTATCGATTGAACGTGTTCCCAATTCTAATTCCGCCTCTGAGAGATCGGAAAAATGATTTCGAATTACTTCTCCAGTATTTTATCAAAAAAGGATGTGCAGAGATCGGTCGAAATCCTGTACCCTCACCGTCGCAATATGCAGTAGAAAGATTACGAGCGTACGACTGGCCGGGTAACGTACGTGAGCTCGAACACATCGTTAAACGAACGTTGATTATTGATCAAAACAGTATTCTGAATTTCGCAGAGTTCGCACCAAAAACCGCACCTCTAATCTTGACAGATCCATCTGTATTGATAGATGAAGACTTAAAACTGGACGAGGCTATCGCACGCCAGATTTATCTGGCTATGGATAAAGCAAAAGGCAGAGTCGAAGGGATCAATGGTGCAGCAAAACTTTTGGATATTAAACCGGGCAAACTGCGATACCAGATGAAGCGGCTGGGAATTCCATTTGGCCATAAACACGCTTTTCGTTAAATATTATTGAGAAAATATTATCCAAAAAGTTGGTTATCAATTCTTGATTTTGTTTCTCAGGCTCATATATTAATCTGGCCGTACAATAGATTTGGTAATCTAATAATTAGGATCACTATGGCTAACCAAAAACAAACTCTTGCAATATTAAATCGGTACAAAGATACCTTTGCGGAGCGGTTTGGCATAACTGCATTGGGTATATTCGGATCTGTTGCCCGAAACGAAGACAGAGAAGATAGTGATGTGGATATCGTCGTAAAAATGACAAACCCGGACTTTTTTTTCTATTTGTTTATTGGATCATAGAATTGAAACGATATGAAAAACCAGACCCCACTATTCTTGATTATAGCAGACAACCGTTGAGGCGGAAAATCACATAAAATAACGAAGCTGCTCCCCAATAAACGAAATTTCCCCATAGGTATGTATAGTATTTAAATGGACCGTTTGGAGGATAAACATATTCTTTTTCAAAAAACCATAAGAAAACATTAATATATAACTGCATTGCACCGGATACTGCGAACAATTGATAGCCCCAAATACTGTTTAGGAATATCCCTATTATCCCGATTGCGAAGACAGGAACGAAAACCAGCCAATCTGCTATTGCAAGAGTATATGCCGATTTGAAGTGTGTTGCATCTCTCCATTCTTCTCCTTTTCCGATCAGAATATTCTTCGCTCTTTTTCCTTTTGGTTCAATCAACATAATCAATTGGGCACCTAAAAGTGGAAGACATGTAAGCAATCCAAAGATGATTAGTACCCAAGTAACTAATGTAGGGCGGTACATATCAAAATTCTCCTTTTAGTGGTTTAGAAGCAAACATCTTGAGGGGCCTGGTTTGGGTTCAAGCACTCCAAGCTTTACAGCAAGATCAGCCCAGAATGGAGGAAATATTATCATTAATTTCCTTTTGGCTCGTCCACACACTCATGAACCAGAGTTTGATTACTTATCCGGATCTTTGTTTCTTGATCGAGAATCATTCTTAAGGACGCAATCAAGGGATCTTCTGTTGTGTACTTTTTCCCATATTCAAGGTTAAATCGATAATCAAATCCTTTCGGATTCTTTCCTTGATTGTGCTGTAATATTGTCTCTAGTTTATCAAGAGCTTTGGCAAGTTTTGCTTCAGGAGAGATTGCCTGCTCATATTCATCCCATAGTCCCGTTATTTCTTTTTGTAGATGTTCAGGAAGAGGCTTAAGAAGAAGTAGAAGGTCTTGGCGCTCTTGCACGGCCTTGCCATCATTTGCTTCTTGTTTAACGGCAGGAATATCTCCTCCAATAGCTTCGCCGAGGTCATGAATGATACACATCTTGGCTAACTTAGCGTAGTCAACATTAGGAAAACTTTTATCGAATACCAACGTCATAAGACAAAGCCTCCATGTGTGTTCTGCTACGCTTTCTGACCGTCCTTCTGAAGTCCAGGCGCTACGGGTCATATTTTTGAGCTGCTCAGCATGGCGTAGAAATTCCAAGATTCCTTTGAGTTCCGATGTTTTCATTATTAATCACTTATTTGTGCCCATTGTTCTTAGAATATTAATCCCTACTATATCCAGCTCCCTGAGGTGTTGAGGATTAACAGTTAAAATGGAGTGTAATGGAGACTTTGGTTTATCAGCATGTTTTTGTTAGACTCCTTTCTCGCCAGTACAGTATTTTCTTTATTGTCTTTAGATAAAAACGTTTAAACTCCTAGCAATATCAAATAAAAGCAGCCGATATTTTTTATTATGATAAATGCCTCTGGTGAGGCTTCAAATAGTTTCGCAAGACCTAATGAAACGGCGATCGCATGACAAGATACCGCCTTTAATTCCCAAATTGATACTTCTGGCAATAACAAATGAGACTGATGGACCGGGCATTGAGATTATTAAAAGCGCAGCAAATGTAAAAGCAATGTACAAATTTAGATCGATCATGGATTTAATTTTTTTGTATTAGCCTATATAAAAATCTCTCTGATTGACGAGCTATTGCTTGGTTTGCTATACCGAGAGCCAATAATAGCATCAAATCAGCTTACAGTAAATGACCTGTTTTTCTCCCAGTAGGAACCAATTCTCAATCTTATAAACATTGTTACACCAGATTTGATACCTCCAAAAGATATAATCGAAAAACTTCAGCCCAAATCCCATCCCTAACAAAATCGCTCAGAAGATGACTTTGTTGGTGTTCTCACATCAGCACGGTTTCTCCGTGAAAGCGGAATTGAAATTCCAGCCCAGGGAAAATCCCAGCCCCCCCAAAAAAAAAGGAAAGCACCTTCTGTCACCGGTTTGATAGTGGATTGTGCGGTACCTGCCTCGGAATACATAGCGACTGAATTGGTCCGTAAGTATAAATGATGTCACGAAGTTTCTGTCCAATTTCCGCGTTTGCCGCATCCCAATTCATTCGATACCAATCGGCCCCTTCTCTATTGTAAGGATATAGTACCCTTAGGGGAGGCGAATCTTTTGGCCGGACGGGCCTGGTGGGCTGATCTTTTTCCACTTACATCCGTTGAAATACCAGAATTTGATTTACTGACTTACCTCAATAGGGGAGGATTGCCGGTTGTTTATCAAAGTGATGAGTATATAGAAGGGGGAAATAGTCTAGGACAGAGGTTGTGTTACAAAATTTCTCACAATGTGTCCTTGCACATAGGCAAAAATATAAAACCTCTCAACTTTGTTTTTCAAAAAAATCCCGTCCATTTTAATGTCCAGAAAGTTCCATTTTGTAGTGATCACGGATTAAATCACGTTAACTACTGTGACAGAGAGAAATTGCGGGTAAATTCTTGAAGAACAATGAAATAGTTATGATATGAAGCGGTTAATGCGAGTGAAGGGACTGCTGTGAAGTGTATTCAGAAGAGTTTGGTGGAAGTTATGTACTTCACCTTCACCCTGACAGCACCATCAGCAAAAATTAGTGACGCATTTTCCAGTTCCTTGTTGATCTTCAGTGGCATAACATCATTCGCAATTTCTGAATTGATATCGAGATATTGCTTAACATCGACATCCAGCATTGGAAAAGGAATGACAAGGTTAAGGATCTCCTGAATCATGTTCTCAACCATCCCCGGAAAGTACTTGAGTTTTAAACTGGATACCTGTCCATATATATTAAGCATGATCTGATTGTCATCGGTTTTTCTGATGCCACATGTGATGGTTAGTTCAAGGTTGTTGGATTTGACCCCAAAATCGATCTTATCCCTTTTGAACCGAAGTCCTACAGAAGATATTTTTAGATGAAGAGAATTTCCAGATCCTGTTAAGATCATCGCACTGGCAATAGTTAGATCCAGTTTATTATTTTCGTCAATGTCTACAGACGTGCTGAAAGGAAGGTTCTGACCAATAAGATCATTCACAATCCGCAGAGAGATGGAACATTCAGCATCCGGGTTGTCAATTTTTTGGATTTGTATGGTAGGTGGCGTTGATCGGTCTTCTTTTCTCTTTCTGACTGTCTGAAGAAGGTCTTTGATCGTGTTTATTTGCTCTTTCATTCGGGGATCAATTCATAAAAATCTTTTGTGATAAGTGTCGGAAATAAATATCTCCTTTGCTCGTGATTTAATCACCTCAACAAGTATTGGTCAACAGAGTGTTTAATATCTTGTAATGTTAAACGAGTGAATTGATCACCGACACAAAGGTGTCAGCGACAATTTCATATAGGATATCCGCTCTATTTACTGGAACATGAAGAAGATCCGAAAGTGAATCCCAAGCTGTTTGATCCATGCGGATCGGCGTCCATGGCTGTTTCTGCTTTCTTAATGGCCTTTTCACCGGTATCTGCCATTGAGGTAACTTCATATCCCAAGCTCTGCAGCTGCCTTTCTATTCCCATTGCGATAATGGCTTCGTCTTCAACTATGAGTAATTTGGCTTTTTCCATGTTTAGGCTTCGATATTGAATTTGATAGTGAATTTTGTTCCGTTATTACTTTCCATGTCTATTGATCCGCCAAGCTGGTTCTCAGCTAATATTTTAACAAGATTCAGCCCCATACTTTTTGTGTTATACCAATCAAAATTATCTGGTATTCCAATTCCATTATCCATAAAAATCAATTCAATTTGATCTTCTGTTTTCTGCAAGTTGATTTTAATTTCTCCTTCTTTAGTGTCAGGAAAAGCATACTTCAATGAATTCGTTATCAGTTCGTTAACAATTAAACCAATTGGTGATGCTTGTCTGGTTCCAACCAAAATAAGTTCTGCCTCGATTTTGAAGTTTACTTTGGTGCCAAGTGTATAATTTTGAAGCGCATCTCTGGTCAGTTTGGTTAAATAAGAGTTCATATCAAGGGCGGATAACCTTTCAGACGTGTACAGGACTTCATGGATGTCAGACATTGCTTGTACTCGGCTCTGACTATCTGACAAAGC
>Ga0257125_1001565_pt1 | contig 22627 bp, 28 predicted proteins | sample SI106_200metaG_FD_190183 | JGI IMG/M metagenome (GOLD analysis project Ga0257125, IMG submission 190183) | Marine microbial communities from Saanich Inlet, British Columbia, Canada - SI106_200 | ecosystem: Environmental > Aquatic > Marine > Inlet | place: Canada: British Columbia | collected... | reverse complement strand
AATATTAAAAGCATCATAATAATCTTTAAAAGTCTGCTCATTTAATAAATCCCCAATTCCAGTATCTATTAATCCAATATCTGTTGCAATATTTTGAAGCTCAGTCAACTGGGCTTTTGGATCAACAATTTCAAGGGCTGTTACTGTTTTTCCTGTGCTGTATTCAACATCTTTTAAAGTCCCAAGAACTTTTGACCAGATTTTATTGTATTCATAAGAATTTTTGGCGGTCTCAAGGGCTTTTTTCATTGCTTTACCAGTGAGGTTTGATAATTTCTCAGCCCCGGCTGTAGCAGTAGCAGGATCAGAGGACATTGCCTCCCCGGCTGTTTTATTGAACTCCTGCATAATTCCGGAAAGAGTGGAACTGGCCCCCACCCCTAATTGATTTTCAAGGGATTTTATTGTTGCAGAAATTGATATTTGAATATCAGAAAAAGCTCTTGATGTTTCTTTTACAATATTTGCCATTGTGATCAGGTCTTGTGTTGCTTCTTCCACACTGACATTATGAGATTCAACCCCAGAGATAAATTCACTTGTAGACATACTCATAACATTTTTAACAAATGCGGCCTGCTCTGCTGTGGTTCCGAGTTGAAATCCATACTTCTGACCAATCTGGGCTGAAGCAAATTCATTTCCCAATCCTGCTATCCCGGCTTTGGCTGATCCTATGGTCTGTAAATGGCCTTTATAAAGGTTTAAACCTTGAACGGTCATTAGAGTATACACTACGTAGCTAAACCCTTTTTTAACGGCATCCAACTGGGCTATGAAGGATGTATTGCCTGTTAGAGCTACAGCTTCATATAATTCTGTGAAGAATTTATTTATTTTTTCTCCTTGACCAGCTATTTGTTGCATCTTTAATTGATCTGCATTGAATACAAAGTTTTTAACAGAATCAGCCATTTGTTGGAAAATAGCAGCAGTTGGAGCAGCCATTTCTTTTACTGTTCCAGCAAATATAGAATTCTGTAATTCCTGGGCTTCGGTCAATTCTTCTGTTGTGGCATTAGCTGTTTTCAATTCATCATTCAGGGCATTGAATCCTTCCACCAAAGTTTTAATAGTGACTTGCATCACATTCAGGTTCATATTTTCAACAGCAGCATCCAATTCAGCCAATGCGTTTGAAACAAAGGCAATCTGGTTGTAGGCTTCAACAGAGCTCAATCCAAGATTATTAACCCTATTATCAAACTTTTCCATGAAATCAGTTGTCTTTTTAACAGTATCTGAGAAAGAAATAAAGGCATCCCAGGTTGTTGATCCTTCTGGCATAATTGCTTCGAAAAAAGCGGTATTGAATATATCGGCTACAGCAGAAACTTGATGGATTATATCTTCATAAACGGGTTCAGAGTAAAGATAAGTATCAGCCCCTGACCCTTTTCCTTGAACCGAAAATCCACTACTGTCGTAAAATTCTCTTGATCCAGGTTTTGGAGCATTCTTTGCAGCTAAATCACCAGCTGTTATTCTTTTGCTTCCCACAATAGTAGATACTATTTGATCCATATTTCCTTGACCTGGAAGAACCCCCAAAAGCATACTTCCTAAGAGCTCGGAAAATACCGCTGAAGAAAGTCCTTTTAAGGCTTGTTCTGCATTCATATCTTCAGTGAGTCTGAAGGATACTCCGAGATGCTGATAATCTTTTAAGACATCATTTATATTGGTAGACATTGCCTTATCAACATTGGCAAAAACAGTATCAAAATAAGTGAATAATGTATTTCTCATTTCTGGTTCATTATCGAAGTCAGCAGCAAATACTCTGTAATCGTAAAGGTTACTCTTGAAATCGTCGTACATATTTTCCATGGCGATTTCATAAGGATTTATTTCACGATCAAAACTTCCAGTACCAAATTTCCAGGCTTCTTTTGACATTCCTGAAATTCCGAACTGGGGTTTATCCGCCATCATTCTTCCCAATACTTTTCCAGCAATCATAGCTCCAGCAGCAATAACTCCAGCGGAACCGATCCCAGTAATCATACTTTGCCAAGCTGTCCCTGCTGGGCTCAAAAATTTAGAACCTATTCCTGCCTGGCCTGCTCCTGGACCTGCTCCACTCCCAAAGACACCACCGGCACCAAAAAGCCCATCTAAACCAAGCCCCCCACCAGAACCACTACCAGTAAAAATTGAGCTTATCTTGCTACCCAGTTGCCCTAACATTCCTGAGCCACCAGTAGAACTTGATCCACTCCCACCAAATATGATATTCATTACCAAATCTTTACTGGCTTGGGCCATCATTTCAGCAATCATACTTTTAAATGAAGCTAATATCTGATCAAATACATCTGTTTGGCCATCCAAAAGCCCTTTATATAAAGTAGAAAAAACATCATGGATATTATCACCCATATGTTCATAAGCCGCTTGTTGTTCATCAAGAACTTTTTGTAATTCATCCTGTTCTTCTTCGAGTAATTTTTTCTTATTTTCAGCAGCTTTTACCATCGCATCATATTCCATTTGAGTCTTTTGTGTGACCCCATCTTCGAAAGCTGCGAGCTTATCTGCTTCGTGTTGTTCTTCCAGCATCCATAAATCTTTTTTAACTTTTTTAGCTGCTGCAATTGTTAAGGCATATTTTTTCTGATTTGCCACTTGAAGAGCTTTTAATTGGGCATCATTAGACAACCCACCTGAACTTCCAGAACCTCCGCCACTTATAACTTTATTAATTTCTGTTTCTAACTTTTTTATATGGTCCAGAGTTATTCTCATTCTATCAAGTGCTCTACCATCAAATTCTGGTATAGAAAAACTCAATGCCCCATTACCTGGGTCAGCTGCATTAAGAATCTGATCGACTGTTCCCCCAGCTTGGAGAATTCGAGCTGCTGCGGCATCATTTTCAGTATAGAGCTTTTTCAACTGCCCATTTAGTAAAACCATAGCAGAAACAAACATTCCAATTGGGGTTGAACCTGTCAAAATTCTTCCTAAAATTCCATACCCTGCAGCACCAATCACATCATCAGGCAACCCTTGATAAAGCTCGATCATATCTTTGACAGAAGTTTTAATATTATTAATAGCTTCATGTGTTTTCTGGGCAATTAATTTATCATTAGCATTAGCCCATTCTCCAATAGCATCACCAGCTTTTATGAACCATTGTTCTGCATCTTTTACCGTTCCAATTAAAACTTCATTCTTGGTGATAGAAAAACCAATTTGCTCTTCCATATCACCCATAGCATTCATGGCTGCTTTAACTGCACCCCGAAAAGTATTTCTGGCAGCAGCTGCTGCTCCACCAAATTGGCTTTCCAATTCTTTTAAAATTATATTATGAGCTTCCAGGGTTTTTCCAGAAGCCCATAACTCTTTAATCATTTTGGTTTGTGTATCTGTGAACTGAACTCCCGCTCTAGACATAGCGGAAAGGTTTTTGATGGGATCATTCATGGCTTTTCCTAACATAACCATCGAAGATTTTACATCTTGCTGCATAACTTCAGACATATCCAGAGCAGCTTTAGTAGTTCTTTCAAAGGCTTCTCCACGAATATTTTTAAAGGTTGCCAAGATAGCCATACCACCTAAAATCATTTCATCACCAACTGTAGTGACTTTTTGCATAGATGCCGCCATTTTTTCCATCTGCTTAATATTAAATCCAGCAGCTCGATCAGTTGCTTTTATAACAGACTCTAACCTTTTTGTAACTGCTTCTTGCTCATTTGCAGCAGAAATAACCTTTGATAACCCCAAAGCCACAGCAGCTGTGGATGCTACACCGATACCAGCCATTCGTTTGAATGCTGTTGAAACTTGGCTCTGCATCTTATTCATAGCTGTTAGAACTTTTTTATGTGATTTATCCAAATCACCTTTCAGCTTTTTATTATCGGCCCGAATCTCAATATATGCACCACCAGCTTTTGTTGCCATTATTTTTCCCTCACTATATCAAGCCAAGTTTTTGCAAGAATCATTACCTTTTGAAAACACTTCAGTTGGTCATCGACACCATACAGATCCATCGCCCGGTAAATTGGTTCATGCATGATGTCGATTGGCCCACTCTCACTCATAATTAATTGGTTTCTTGTTAAGTAAAAAATCTCTACAGCCCTGTCATTCTCAGAATAATACTTTGGTTTACAGGTGCCGCATGGAGGATCTTCAGGTGGATTGCGATTCCCATATACTTCCCAACACGCTTCGCATTGTGGTGCGTAGATGTTGGTCCATTCTATGGTTTCGACAAGTTTTTTTCCACGCCCTCAGCATGCTCTGTATGAAGATTCAGTTGGAGTTCAATACAGCGTGCCATGTAACGATCAAACATTGGAACCTTAGACAACAGGAGTTTATTTTCTCTGGTACATTTAATGGGCTTTCCTGCCCCATCAAAAAACTTCTCCAGACCTGTTATCATATAGTCAATTCGGTCATCGGCTTCTTTTTGTTCAAGCTTCTGATCCTGGAGGGCAAAATATTCTACCCTTTCCATGGATCTGGTCTTTGGATTAAGAACAAATTCCGCTTCTTTTTTCCTTTTGGAAATCTGTTCTGTCAAAAGATCCTTTGCCGATCTGAAACAAGCTCGACCTGTCCCAGCTTTTGGAGGGAAATATGTAATTTCCCCGGTTGTCAAATCAACCTCTGATTCAAAGAAATCAAACCAATCGCCTTTGTCTGTACTTCCAATGTTGAAAATTGCACCTTTTTCCATCTTTGGCCTTTCCTTTCGCATTTTTTACACTTTAAGAATTAATAAAAAAGCAGATCAAGTTCCGTATGCAGTTAGCACTGCTCCAGATACTTTTCCTGCGAAATCAACCTGGCCAAGAGCATTTCTATCAAAAGAGATAGAATCACATTTGGTAGGGAGAATTTTTCCACCTGCTGCAACAGCCCAATACTTGGTGGCTGTCTCATAAAAATAAAGATTTGATAACTCAACCCCGGCTTTACAGGCAGTAGCAAAAGCAGCCTGTCCTGTGGTATCTGCCGGATCGTGATAACCAGTGAATGAAATTGTACCAGGATCTCCAGCACCACCAAACAGAAAAGACTGAACTGAATCACCAAATTCAGTATCTTCAAGAGTTTGTGCTTCATATCCAGATACAGTCCAAGTTGACAGACCAGCGATTTTAACTGATCCATACATTACCTTTGCAAGTTTACCAATAACTGCGGCCATTTCTCTTCTCCTTTCTTTAAATTAACATTATTAACTTGCAGCCTTCAATTTAAGCTCCTGACGCTTATCAAGCTGCTTTTGATTCTCTTTATTTACCAGAACAGTCGAATCAAGATTCTGTCCTGGAAATCGGTCATAAAGCCATTTCCACATTTTCATAAAAACTTCATCTGGTTCCCATTCCATATGAAATCGAGTACAGTAGTGTTCTGCCCATGCATCAATTATCCATACTGAGCCAAGTTCCTGTCCTCTGAGGCAAGCATACGTTCCATATAAATCAAACCCCAACATTTCTTCATCGAACCGGAAACCGGATTTCATATTTACAATTATTGTGCATTCATCCAGACACGCACATTTAACCGGAAGATCATGATCAGAAACAATCCAAAGTGGAGAGCTCATATCATGAAATCTTCCGCATAGATTTCCTTCTTCATCTTTTCCCACAATTCCAGCAATTACCCAATCTTCAGGAAGTTTCTCAATCTGCTTTTCCATAGCTGGAAGCCAGTGGCCTGGATAAAACATATCTTGGTGCGTCAACACTCCGATTTCAGCCCCACTTTTTTCAATCGCATCTAACATCGTATTAAGCCCTTTTGAGGCTGTTTCTGGTTCCATAATAGTAAAGCATGGGGAACTACCCAAAGAGGAGTTTCTGAGTATTAAATCGAGCCTTTTCCGATCATTTACCATACAACCAAAAGCCACTTTATTATCTGGCTTGATATGTACTTTCTTTTTAAGGTATTCCTGGACAATAGTTTTGGCGTTATGATTCTTTTTGACATAATTATAAAGAAAGTGAGAATCCTCTGCCTTATATTTTTTGAGCTCAGCAAGAACCCAATTTTTTGTAATTGGAATTGCAAAACGTCTGCCAGAAAAGTTGTTCTTGGCAATCTCTTTTATATTGGATGGTGTAACATAACCATCACCAACTGCGCCCATATAATGCCGATTATCAGCAATCAAAACAGGCTTTCCCTGAGCCATACTTTCTAATGCTCCCCGGCCTAAAGTAATACAAAGGTCAGCCCAAGCAATCTGATCTTCAATTGGAATATTTGGATCACTTACTTTTACATTGTATTGATCAAATAAAAAATCAAATGGATCTTTCAACAATTGTTCTTCCCTTCGGATGATTAAAATATTTCTGAGAAAGAAACCGGGCTGTACTCGTTTTTTAATAACAATGGGTTGACCAATGGTATCCGTATTGAATCCATTAGCTGTATGAACTGCTCTTACTTCTTCACTGATTGAAATGTATCGGTCTGCTCCTTTTGGACAGGCTTCTTCCAGAATTACTCCGTGAGAAATAAAAACCTTTTTTTCAAGTCTGCTTTTAAGCAAGCTAATATCGTGACTGCAAATAATTAAATCGCATTCGTCATTCACATTAGTAGTCACTGTATGCCCTAATTCGATCAGGGTATCAGAAACACATTGCATAAATCTTCCTGAGCCACCACATTTGGCGTCATCAGATACATATTTTGCAGAAATTAAAACCTTCACAATGGAACTCCTTTCTCTGATCTTTCTTCCCACTTAATTAATGGACGATTAAAATCAGATAATGTGTGAATTGCTTTTCCCTTTCGAGCCAACCATTTTTGACTGTAGGGTGGGAAATACTTCCCGTAATAATCGCAAGTTTTTTCCCATTCTTTTATTGAAATAGCTTTTCCATAATGTTTAACGTATCCGGCACTGAGGCATTGAGCATTATCCGCCAGTGTTGCTTCCCTTTGATCTAAGCCAGTATAACAAACTTCTGGGGTATTTTTGAACATCATAAGGATATTTCTGTATTCGGGCCCAATCCATTCTCTATTAGAATAAAGCTGGCCCAAATCTTCGTGAGTGATGTAGTAATCATAAAGTTTCATTACTACTCCATCATAGGCTTCATAGCCTTGAAAATCCCACTCGATCCTTTCATCAGCATCAAAATAAATAATCCATTCAGGATCATCTTTCTGAGCTTCTTCTAAGATCCTTTGTCTGTTCTGATATTCAGCCCTTAATCTGTCTGCATCCCAGTAAGTTCCCAATAATACACTTCTTACTTTAGGATGTTCCCGGCAAATCCAAGCAGTATCATCGGTTGAAGCATCATCGTACACATAAAGAGCATCACAAAAGGAAGAATAATGATCCAAAGTATCTTGAATGATAGCTTGTTCATTTCTGACTTTAGTAATTCCAACTAATTTGTGAGTGCTCTTTTTCATTACTTTTTTTCTTTTTTCTCAACCTTTTTAAAATTGGTTTTTGTTTTAGGTGGAAGGGTGGAACACACTTGACAAACAATCTTTATTCCAGCAGCCCTTCTTTCATCAAAGTCAGTTCCTGAAATCTTAAAATCTTTTTTGCATCTTGCGCATTTTACAGCAATCATTTGAAATACTCCTTTTTAAAAAATATTGTGTGACCAGAAACAGCTGTCATCTCCCAACCATCTCCACCTATTTTATTTAATTCATCTTCAGTTATTGAATAAATCTTTATCATACGATATTCAAAGCATCTTATCTGTTGCTCTCCAAGGGCTTCTTCAATCTGAGCATCTTCTATCTTACCAAAACACTCTGGGCAAACAATTGGTTCTTCATCTTCCATTAATTTTTCATAAGCAGAAGCTCTCAGAACAAAATTCTTTTTGCAGCCTTCGCACTCAGCCCATGCATTTGGATCTTCCATTTTTTATTCCCTTCTTGAAAAAGGTATTGTTATATTAAGTTGATACCAATCGCCATCAACCCCAAGATTCTGAACTGAAGCTTCATCACAATCAATAGTACCGAATGCAACCATATCAAATAAAGCCGAAAGTGTATCAGCATAAGTCCTTGCCAAAACAGTTCCAGTCTCTTTCTGAACAAAAATTCCAATATCAATAATTCCCATATGTTCTTTTGTAGTATCCCGTCCAAATTCAAGGGCTTCTACATCACCCGGCAGGATTGAGCACCTAATCCAAGGAGTACCAGGAGTTGGAGTAAAAGCAACACCATCCCACTTAATTGGAGTTGTTGACCAGTTTGTACTTAACCTGGATTCAATATCTGTTCTTTCCTGTGCATAACTCATACCAAATCCTTCACTTCATTTAATTTTTTTTGCATCATTCTTGCTGTATTCCTCATCCAACCTTTTGGGGCTTGAAGAGATGAACCAAATTCAAGAGGCACAGCATAAACCATATTATTGTAAAGCCATAAATTTTTATTCAATTTATAAGTTGAAATTCCTTTTGAACTCCTTCCAAAATCACTTGGAGAAGTTAAAGCACCTTTTTTTGTTGGTGTAATTGGAGCTTTTACTTTCTCTGATTTTATACTTCCTGAAGACCAATTTGCTTTAAATCTTCCTGTATCAACTGGGCTTTGTCGAATAAGCTGTCTCAATCCATCCAATGCAATTTTCCTTACAAATAATTCAAATCTTCCAGATACCTTATTTGCAAGTTTTTTTGTGTTATAAGAGACTTTTGCCATTATGTGCTTCTCCTTACCTGGAAAACCCACAAAGCTCTTGCAGCATCAAGCATAACATCCTCTATTGTCCATTTCTTGCTGGCAGAGTCAGTGATAAAGTCAGTTCTCTTGGGAGTAGGAGTTAAATTCAAGTTTGGGATAGAAGCTTTCTGATCAGTTTTCAAAATCACACCACCTGAATCCATAATCTCTTTGGCTGTATAATCTTCAAATAAAATTTTCAACAAAGTATAGGCTGTATCAGTTGAAGTTATTGCCCCAGTTGCCGCTGTGTAGGTTCTTGCTCCTTTGGAAGTATAAGTACAAACCAAAGGAATATCCCCAATGGCTTTAAAAGCTGTCTTTGCTGCCTTCTGAATTGTATTTGCGAGTCCCATATTAATCCTTATCTGTGTGTTCAGCCCAATCAATTTTCATTGTGGCATAAACAGCTGCATAAGTTGTTATAGAAATAACATATTTAGTATTGGGTTTTAAGATCCAAAAATCATTTTCATCTGGTTGTATTGTTGCACTTTTCCTTATTGAAAATAAAGTTGTTGCACCATCCGTTGAACCTCCCGTTGGTGTTCTTGTAACTATGGTTGTTGCTGCTGTGGGTGTCCCAACTCTTTTTTTATTTACTTCAGATAAAGCAGTTCCATCTGTTCTATCTGATCCTTCTGTAACTAAAAAGGTTGCTTCTCCAGTACTACTTAATGAAAATTTTAAATGAGAATATTTTGTTGTATTTGGAGTTGTAATTTGCCATTTTACAGTTGTAGTATCACAAACTACGGAATCAGAAACACTAAAAGAAGCCCCTTCAAATATTTTATGCAAAGCGTGGTCTATACAATTAAAAGCGTGAGTTGATCTATCCATAGAAAATTCTTTAGATTTAGTGCTGCTAATTTTTCCATATATTTTAACCGCTGATGCAACCATTTTATATCCTTATTCATATGTTACAGTTATCTTTGCCCCAGCACCAGTTGTCACCACTGTGAGTCCAGTTGAAAAGGGAGCATTAACAAGAAGCCCACTGGTTGCAGAAACACCCACATGCCTACTATTTTCACCAGAGATGAAGGAATCAACAGCCAAGTGATAACTCCCATCATCATGCAGATGTGCCCCAATCAGCCTGCTCACTCCACCGTGTAATAAGAATTTTGATGTGACTGTCATCAGACCCTCACAACCTGGCTAATACCTGGCGTTATTGCCTTGTTTCCAAAGGATCTCAACATATTAAACACCGCATCAGCCAAAGTGGGCACTCTATCATTCTTGTCTATAACAAGCTTGATTGTGCCAACCCCAATCTCTTTAAATCCAGCTGTGCCTGGGTCTGCTGTTCTATCTTCAATGGCAAAGAGCCTTGCCAATTCACTTTGGGCATTTTTTACTTCGGTTGGGATCTCATCATTATCAATAGAATTTCCATTCTTATCAACCATCCCTGATCTGGGCAAATCAAGAGCTTGATCAGCATCTATTTGCCATCCATCCCAATTCATTTGTTCATTTAAAACCCGGCAAGCCATCACAGCATACCCATTCTTTGCAGCATCAGTCAAAGCTGTCCAAGTTGTATCATGTGGATTAGTTAAAACCCAGGCATCAACTTCTGCTATAGTGACATACGAATTTGCATTTGCCACTCCTGACCCATCTTCTACTGTTACTGTAACTGCCATTTTCTTTTCCTTTTTAAACTGGGGTTTTCACCCCAGTTTTTGGATGATATTCATACTTTATGCTGCGGTTATGGTAGCACCGATTGCCAAAGGTATATAACGGATATAGACTGTGACAGCACCAGTAGCAGAGGTTGAAACAACAGCTGCCAATTCAATTGAGCCAGCTGGAACAATTAACCCGGATAAAGCAGCCACCCCCAAAGCAACGCCATTTGTGGTGGCTGTAAGATCATTTGCTATTACACCATCCCAGGTATACAAAGTTCCAACAGCATCGCCATTTATCTCAAGTGCTGTACCATCTGTTCCAAAGGCAGTATCACCCGCAGGAGTAGTGGGATCAATATTGTAATTAATCAAGCAACTTTTCGATTCTATAATGGTCGTAACATAGGCAGTTATCTCAAGGATTTTAACTGGTCCACCAGCAACTACAAAGAGATTGTTGTTTCCATTAGTTAGGGTTGTTAGAGTGGCTGAGACAGTAGTCTCTTGGCTTCCAACTCCCTGTTTGGCATAAGCCATTATTGATTCAGTGGTTGTCACAGCCCCGGCTGCGGCAGCATCAGATTTATTTCCAATTACATCTCTGGAAGAAATATTATCAGTTGTATCTGCCGTTGGGACAAGTTCATAAGACCCATACAGTGGCTGAGTATAGGTTGTGGCCAGGATTGTTTGATACCCTAAGAAACAGGCAATAAAAATCATCACCAGTATAAAGGGTATTAAAATTCTTTTTTTCATCTTTCTTCTCCTTTTTTATTTATTCTTCCAAAACATCACGCTTGGATTAATTTTTATTTTTTGAAAACTTTTCCTTTAAGAGTGGTGGCAACTTTTTTAACTTCTGATTTTCCAGGAGCAACTTTTTCTCCAAAAATAGTATGAGTGGTTTTGAGATCTGATTTGTTGATAACCACAAATCCACCCTTTGCATTTTTAGAAACTATTTTTATGGTTTCAACCTTCATAATTCCTTCCTTCTTTTTGTGTGAAGGGCACAAAAGGGATTAAATACCCTTCACAGATTTGACTGATGATTATCCAGCAAGTCTGGCTGCTTTATCCCGGTCAACAAGAGCAGTACCCCAGAGACAATCAACATCCCAAATAGTCATTTTATAACCACGAATCAACTCCAGCCGCATGATAAGCTTGGAAACAGGATCTGCCAAGGTAACAGATTCAATAATATTCCCGGCTTTACTTGCACCAAGAAGTTCTTTCAGACCAGCATCAGGTGCCCTCATAGCAAGACCAAAAGCATCCCGGTGGAAGCCAAGGTTAACAACATGAGTGGCTTTAAGGGTAATGGCAGTTGCAGAAGTTGTGATGGCAACTTTTAGAGGTGGTTTAAATGTCACTGTTCCACCACCAGATACATCAGCATCACCAGTCACACAAACATAAGTCTGGGTGTCACCAGCAATGGTGAAAATATCTCCAGTAAGGATAGTTCCAGTTCCAGCAGAGGCAAGAGTGAGTGTTTCAACACCAACCGCATACCCAGAAGCATCTGTGGTTGCTCCGGAAGCAGTTCCAGCAGTATGGCTTGGAACAGCATCTTCTCCAAACCAATCAAAGCCAAAAACCCTTCCAACATTGCCTGATTCTTTGGTGTCCTTGCTACCTCTTTTTTCAGCATCAGAAAACTGAGACAGATTAAGGGCAGCAGCTTCAGCAGCAAAATCAAGAACACCCCTTCTATCATCTCTGGGACAAAGCTGCTCATGAAGGGTTTTTCTGAGATTGGTTGCACTGGCAACTTCTACACCACTTCCAAAAGGAGTAGTGGCAGCAGTACCAATATATCCATAAATACCAGTATATTTGGAATATACAGAGTCATTAATGGCATTGGCAAGAGCCTTAAAAGCTTCATTCATCTGAAGTGGCACAAAGTCTTGATCAGCCCGGATGCGACCAATTTCTTGATCATTTAGAGCAAAATCAGCATGCTTCCAGTTGGTAAGGGAAATCTGTGCTGTGGTAGGAGTTAAATCAGAAGGTGCTGTTGGAACAGCAGCTGGTGTAACATTGGAGGCAGTAAGTGCAGAGCCAATAGGAATATCAATGGTCTGTCCTTTTTTCTTTGCTTCCATGGAATAGTCAGTGTTTACAAGCCTGGTCATAAGAACTTGCTGACGCAGAGTCATCATTCCTTTTGCCAGGATTTGAACCAGAATTGAGGTTAATGTATTACTCATTTTAAATTCTCCTGTTTGTAGTTCTGGGCAAAATCCCAGAAAGGTTAATTTGTAAAAAATTCCTTCGGGAATTTGCCCAGTGACTGTCGGCCAAGAGCATTTAAAACTGTTGTTTAAAGGTTAAACTGCTTTCATTTCTCCAGAGGCAAGCTTTTCAATAGTACCACCAGAAATATCTTTTCCATTTACATGATCAATATTAACTTGTCCTGCTCCAGACAATGGAACATCATACCCACCAATTGAACCGCTGCCTTCTGACTTCTTGAACAGATTTGATGTTGGAATGTAGGTTTTTGTCAAATACTCTTCAAGCTCAAGATCAGCATCACCAGCCTCATTCTTCATTTTGAGTCCTTTATCATCTAAGAATACAATTTTACCAGTATCAGGATCAATTGAGGTCAAATTTTGAATATCAGCCTGGATATATTTCATATTTCCTTCAGCTGGTAAGGCATGTTTGAGAACTGTTCTTGCAGTTGCATTGGCAATCTTTTCTGAATTCCAGCCAGCCTGAACCTTTGCAGAGTTTTCTTTCTCTTTTTTTATAGCATCAGCATGTGCCTGCTCAAGATTGGCTTTTAAGATCTTGAATTCTCCTGCTTCGGCAAGTCTGTCATTTTCAAGATCTTGAAGCTTTTGAACAGCTTCTGCATACTTTGTTGGATCAACATCCTTAAAAGTGAGCAGCTGAGTCTGCAAAGCTTCTTTTTCTTTGGCTAAATTCCGGTTATTGGTTCTGAATTCATCCAGCTTTGTACTTGAAACAAAGCCATCTGGAACCCAGCTGCCATTTTTCTCAACATAGTGCTCTTTAAGAGCTTCGGGAATCTCGGACTCCTTTTGGTATGTCTGAAACATGGTTTTTCCTTTCTCAATTAAAATTAATATTTATGGTGCTTCACTTATTCTCTTCATTGCATGAATGGCACTAAAAAAAAGATCACATTGGGAATTCCAATCTTCCAATATCTGCTCATAATAACCAACTTCTCTTGGCTTCTCTGGAATCTCAAACTCATCATAATAACCAAGCAAATAATCTTTTATCGTTGTGGTGCTCACATCATTATGCCCCTTGTTTTAATAATGTCCATTGCCTGCTCTTCTGTGAATCCATTGGCAACCAAAGCCTCAAACCTTTCATGATAATAAAATGCAAGAAGATCCACAGATGCTTTTCTCTCAAGCTCTGCAATAGTCTCTTCTCCAATTTGTTGATCTGTTTTATTGAAAGGTATAATAGCCATCGTCACTCCTTTTTCGCATATCGTATAAAAAATATCGTAAGAAAACAAGCATAAAATATTTTTTTAATTTCAAGAGCACTCATACCATTATCCCTCTTGTCTTGACAATTTCCATGGCCTGTGCTTCTGTAAATCCCTGGGCCTGGAGAACTTGAAATCGTTCCCAATAATAAAAAGCCAAAAGAGCCACAGAGTTTTTTCTTTCTTGGCATTTGTTATTCCTTTTCAAATACAATATTATTCTTTTGATCTGGATGTTTTTTAGTATGATCAAATTTATTAATTAAAATTTCTTCTGGTATACCCTTTGGAAAAGCCAAGCATTTAAACTTAAATTGATAATTTATACATACTAAACATTGTATAAATGGATGCATTTATAATTCCCCTTTAAACGTACTTAAATATTTACTTAATACCGTTGTTGATTCTGACCAATCTTTTTTAGCTTTTCCAACCAATTCAGAAAAACATTCTGCGAAAGTTTCACTTCTATTTTTCTCAGCATATATTGAAGGAAATGTTTTTTTATCCATTGCTCCGAGTTTTTTAATAAAATCAAAACTACCATCAATATCAAGTTCTCTTAATTTATTTCTAACAACATGCCCAACCTCATGATCTATCGCCCCATTTACTCCTGAAGTTGCAAAATTACCAGTTTTATGCAATTTAGCATAAAAGGCATTCGATTCTTTCAAATTACTTGCAACCATTTTAGAAATTAATAATTCACTTCCACCACCCTCTTTTAACATTAACGGAGTCACTTCCATTGATGCCGTATATCCAAGTTGCCCTGTTGCATCCAATTTTTTTATTGATGCTATTGTTTTCGGATAATCAATTTTTAATTTATCAAGTTGTTTATTTATTGTATTTATAAAATCAATATCGGCATCCTTGGCATAACTTACTTTTTTAATACCAAGATTTTTTCTTACAAATTCTTCAGCTTCTTGAATAGTCTTGGCAGGAACAAAAGAACTTTTAACAACTTTCTTCGTTTTAACTAGATCCTTAATCAAATGAATATCCCCACCCTTTGAAGCCATATTGGAAAGGGATACTTTTCCACTTTTCCATAATTCATATCGGGTTGGCCCAAGTATCTGAAGCTTTACAGCAGGAGAAACACCGTTGAAATAGTCCTCATATGTGCCCAAAAATCTTCCAGTTGAGATGAATTTGCCACCACCCACTCCAATCTTCCCAGGCTTAATCTTTCCAGTGACAGGCTCTATACTGCCCCGGATAGTGTAAGGTCTGAACTGATCCTTTATTTCATCAACATCCACGCCCATTTCTCTAAAAGTCTTTGTAACATATTCTGGAAAACAGCGGCACCTAACATGCAAGGGCATAACTGGCCCTTCATCAATTTCATATATCTTATCTCTGGAGTCCAGAGACAGGCACCTGATACAAGTTCTATTTTCAGCTACTGAGTTCCATTTCCAGCCCTTAATTATATCATCATTAGCTTTTGCCACATCATGCATAGCATTTACATTTATAGACTGAACATATGTTCTTGTCAACCCTTCCATATCTCCTTTAAACTGGTCATAAACACCCGAATTAAACTGTTTTATCATTTCCGGGTATCCTTGCCCCATGAGCATCCCCGCAGTGATTTTAGACTTAAAATCGGCCTGTAATCGTTTGGAGAAATTATGAGACACCCATTCGTTCAATTTCTTACCACCAACCTTAGTTCCGGTCACTAATGATTTCATCTGGGCTGCAGATAGAGCAACATGATTAAAATCAGGAACAAGACCATTGAAGGATGCTATTTTATTGTGCTCAATGTAAGATGCTTTTCCAGCAATCTCAGTTGTTCTGGCAATATCAGCTGCTATCTGGGCCTGGATTCCTTTTGTAAGGGCTTCCATTTCATTAGCAAGGGTGTTCATTCGTTGAACTGAAAACACTGAAGTGGGTTTTATGGTTCCCAACTTCTTGCTAATTATGGCTTGGGTTTTTCTAACTGATTTATCAATACCCTTCAGGGCTTTATTCTCATACTGGCTGAGTTTATAGTCCCATTGGGTTTTTCTTGCCAATTGAATCAGTCTTTGTGTTTCTTTATTGGATAGTTTCTGTGTCATTTATTCCCAAAAACCTTGTTTAATGAATTTACCATTCTTATCAAAAGTAATATCTGTATGAAAGCCCGGATACCCATCAAATTTATCAGATGCTGTTTCATAATTTTCATGAGAATAAGAACCTTCACAAGCCAATGTAATTACAGAACCAGTATCAGTCTTTTCAACTTTACATTCAATCCCAAAGCCTTTATAGAGTTCAACGAATTTCTCAAGGTCTGTTTTTATTCTTGGTGGTGAAATTGGGAGAAATTTTACACCTTTTGGGAAAGTGATAGATCCCCCATGTAATGTCCTTAAATACCCACCTGTTTTAGCAGGAACAATCCCACCTGTTGCATAATCCTTTTTCTCAGCTTCTGTTTTCATCTGCTTGCCTTTCTTAACTTCAACCAATACCACCATTTTAGATACCAAGGGATTGTACTGACTTTCCATGAACCTATTCCCTTTATTTCTTGATCACCACAAAACATCTTTACATTTGTTGCTTTAACAGTTGTCATCTTTCGATCCTTTCATATTAAATTATTCTTGCTGAAACCCCCCAGCCAAGTCTTTATTCTTTTTCTGATTTTTCAAATGATCCTCTTCAATGGCTTCCTTTTCCTCTTCAATTGTTCTGCCACTCTGAAGGATCTCACCCTGTTGTAAATTGTAGATAAAGGTATCTTCTGAGATTTCGCCAGCCTGAACAGCTGCAAGAAGAGCCGTGATATCTTGAGGTGTGAGCCTTGAGCTCAAGAAGTCTTTATTGACTCCAACAGCACACTCTTTCTCACCAACACCAAGCCAGAAACCGATATTTTTTAGAACCTTGGTCAAACCAGTTTCAACATTACCAGCTATGTCTCCAAGTGTGGCTGAATCACCGGAGCTTCTTAGCCGTACAGTCTCAGCTGCTTCCACCCCTGACCTTTGCTCTTCCAGAAGCCTTGCACCAACAATTGCCATCTGTTTCTCAAGCCTGTCCAACCCTCTCTCCATTTCAGAAAGCCCTTTGCCCTCTGTGGAAAGAAACCAAGATTTAGCCTGGGGCTCTGTGGTACTATGAGCAGCACCAGGCCCAAGAGGGATTTCACTCCCTTCAAACTTAAACCCAGCAAAGCATGGAGTAGGAAGCCCAGCAAAATTCAACCCATATTGATATGCCACCGTCAATTTCCAATGACCTTTTGAGAGGTTCAATAAATCAAGCAGTGGTGGTCTTGATGGATCTGGGGTGTTGCTTGAAGATCCAAAGAATGTGAAAGGGATATAATTAAGCCTCAACCCTTTATATTTTGGCTCTCTGGGGTTTGGGTTTTTATCATCGTTTGGAACAACTTCCCATGTGCCATCCTTGCCCTCTGTTTTTTGATAAACGGTCACTTTATAGAAACCCTTTTCATCAATCTCAAGCTTTCTCCTTTGCTCAATCACCTCTATCTCTTTTGAGTCATCAAGTTTCTCTCTTTCAATAAACTCACTCAGCATGATTTCCTGCTGCACTCCTTCACCAACCTTATCCGGCCAGGAGATTATGGAAAGGGTAGGATATAAAGACACATATGGAATCTCTTTGGCATCAATATCAACCAGAACACCAACTCTTCCATAGCCAAGCACCTCATCACAAACCATCCTCACCAGATCAAGAAAAGAAGCCCCATTGAGCATCACAGTCTTGAGCATTTCCTTTTGTGATTCCGGAAAGGTGATATCAACTGGTTTCCTGAGAATAGCACCCTTTAATCCCTGCCTGGTTCTGGCAAGTGCATTGTATAGGATGCCAAAAGCCTTATAAAGCTCATAACTTGTTGTGTTGGTTGGATTGCTCTTGTGCCCTTGGAGCATGGGTGTGTATCTTGTGCCCTTCTCCTTCACAACCCTTTCACCAGCAAAGAAATCTTTTAAATCTTTGTAATCCTCATGATACTCTTTGAACTTACCATCTATCTCAGACATTTTTTCACCTCATCACCATGTGGCCGTTGTTGTTGTTGATATTTCCTGAATTGGAAACTCTGCATGTGTGAAATATCGCATTGCCGTTGTTATATGTTGAAACTCTGAATCTTCTTCTTGAAAGGATGATCCTTTTTTTAACTGGACAGAGGCAAGCCCCTTGTCAGCATATCTGCATTTACTTGGATTCACAAAAAAAGACCTCTCACCTTTTGCATTGCATATTTTGGCTCTCAAGCTATTCTGACCATCCTTTATTGAGGGATTGGATCTGGGCACTTCCATTCTCACTCTGAAGCCCTCTTTTTTCAAGATCTGCTCAATCTCTAAATAATCAGATATATGTCCATGTTTCTCGCCAATGTGCCCATAATTATCACCATATATGACCACTTGACACCGTTTAAAATTTTTATATCTATCAACAAATTCCAAGGCAGATTGTTTTGCTACTGCACTATTTAGCACAATTTCATCCACAGTGTAAACAACATCATCCTTTCTCTGCATTATTGCGGAGCTCAAAGGGGTGAAATTTTGGTCATGAGTCCACAGGATATCTCCCAATTCCGGATCAAAAACCCTATCAGTGTGATTATCAAGAGAATAATCCTCATAGACCCTTCCAGCTGCATTTTTAAAGGCTGCTTCATATTCCTGCTCAAACTGCATTTTAGAGAGTTGCCGTTTGGCTGCTTCAATCATCTCTGGTGGCAAGATCTCAGAGCTCTTCCATGTGTAGCCTCTCCAATCTTTGTCATCAGATGTGATTGCATACTGATATCTATCATAGTAATGATTTAAGCCCTCTGGCACTCCAAAAAGCCAGCACCAGGGCTTGTAATCAGGCATGGTTGGATTGAATGTGTCAAGGGCAGGAGAAATGTGCTCACCCCAGGCATTCTCTTTCAGATCTCCAAACTCATCAATGCCACCACCAGCCCAAAAAACACCCTCAATCCTTTCAGGCTTATCAAGACCAATAACGCTTATGGAAGCACCATTTGGAAAAAATATAATTAAATCGGTTTCACTTGGTCTTTTTGTATGAAGAGAACAGAAGGAAAGCAGCTTGAGATCATCCCAGAAAATTCTCTTGGCTTGATCCCTGGTGGGAGCAGCTGCAAAATATGGCATACCATCATTGTTCATTGCCTGATCCACAACAAACCTTTTAAATCTTTCCGTTTTGCCTGAATTAGAGGTTATTATTCCACCGTGATGCAGCACATACATATTAGAATCATTTGAAACAGTTATATCATAAGCCCTTGATTCAGCTTTTTCTCTATGTGTGAGGCTTATCCTATCTGGCAACACACTTGTGGTCTTGAGTGGAGATAAATCAAAAGAATCAGCCTTTAAAGATTTTCCCTTTAAGGCTTTGATAATATTAATTGCCTGGATGTTTGAAGTTGTCTTTAAAGAATACACACACCCATTTTTATATTTTTCTCTGTCATCAATGCCTATTGTTGGAATATCTTGGAAATATTTGAATATAATTTTCTGGCAACATGCCACAACACTCTCAGCCTGCATTGATATGCAAAGCACACCCTCTTTTTTTGACTTTGTTTTATAATAAATAGAGCCATCAGTGTCTATAATGCCAGCAAGATACATCAGGGCAGATTCTCTATCCCACAGGTTGATTTCTTCCCAGATAGCTATTTTTTCATGTGCATATCTACCCTCTACCCACTCACTATAAAATGGAATAGTTTGAACAACACCCAGCCCACAATAAATTTTATATGTAAAATTCCCATGTTTTGGGGCTGTGCATTTTCCACCAATCTCATCTGCTACTCTGCAAGGTATTGAGTTGTTACCACTGGAAATATAAAGGCTGGTTTGATATTGATGAGTTGTTGCCTTGTTATCCCTGGAACATCCATCTCCTGTCATAGCCCCAAGAGAATATGTGTTCATGACTTCTTTTTTGCCACCCCTGATGAGATCACCAAGATATTCACGCTTAACTCTTGACCTCTTGCCTATTGTGGAAATTTCACGCTTTTTATATCCACTGGCTGCTTTTAAGTGCTCCCTTCTTTTATCATAATAGGATTCACAGCAGGCAAGAAGCTTGTGGTTTATAGTGGCTCTCAGATATTCTGTATTATAAGAGCCCATAGAAACAACCTCTGCAATCCCATTATCCCATGTTTTTGATATAGTTGTTTCAGATATAGATCCATCATTGTTATACCCAAAAATTATATCACCAACTGCCAGTGTCTCAATCTTTTTTGGGCCTGCTGGGGTGGCAACCAGAGTGCCTTTAGCCAAGCATCTCCTTCCAGCTGGAATAACTTTAAACCTCACAAGGTCATCAACAAGTGCAAGCTGCTTCTCATGCTCAATGAGTTTATACCATCTCTGCACTTCCCTTTGTGTGGTCATTGGTAAAAGCATTTTAGCCTTCTTGATCTCCTTTACCTTGGAAATTGCTTTGATATTTCTTTTAGCAGTTCTGCTTTGTCCTCTTCCCTGGTATCATCTGAAATATTATGTGCTTGCCGTTCAAGGGCAATCCTTTGTGCTCTCACTCCTGCCAGGTTCTTTAAGGTGACTGACTTTTCAGTGACTGTGAGCCCAATTGTCTTGTTCATTATTTTTCCCTGATAATTTGCCAGGTATAATTTAGTAGGCTTGCTTTCAAGCTCACTCAACAAAGCATCTTCCTGTGCAAGCAGTGCTTTTATCTCCACCCTATGCCTTACAATGACCTTAGTTCCAGCCTCAGCAGCTTGCTCAACCATCTCATCATCAGAGAGCTTGTTTTTTGGGTCTTTGTCACAAGTTGTGATTAGGTTTGTGACAAGTTTTTCTTTGATCCGTTCCTGCACTTTTTTTGCAAGATTGCGAGTCCAACTTTTTCTTTTCGCATGCTTTACGATAGCACTATGATGAACGGTTATTTTCCATGTTTGGGAGTGTTTGTGATCTTCTTTATATTGGGCACATATTTCATGGAGTGATAGAGTGCCAGCCCTGTATAGAGGCTCTATGGAATCCCAATCAACATATTTTCTCTTAGCCATTTGAGATCCCTATGGTTGAGATTTTTTGAGGATTGGAGTTGAGATGTTTTTGCTTTGCAGTGCTCATAAAAAAATAAGCCCTCACATTAAAAGATCCTTCATCTATACAAAAATGAGGGTGAAATGTAAAGGCTTAATTGTTACCAGATTTTATGCTTGTCACCAGCTTGTTACCTAATCCGTTTGAAGCCATGTGCAGGACAGATCCACCAATCTTTTTGATTGAGCCATTCCATTTTCCCTGATTTTGATAAACTTGGCTGGCTGACCCTCTTGGAGACTTCTTTTTCACAGTTGCAATCAATTGCTGAGAAGATGCATGATTCGGATGCTGGTTTCTTTTCACCACAGCCACAGGAGCACTCTTCATCTTCATAGCTCTTCTCAGGTATCTGTGCCCTGATATGGTCTGCCAAATAAGCGTTATTGACCAAGCAAAGACAATGCTCTCCTACAAATAGATTCAGCCATCCATCACAATCTTTTGCTGTTATATTGACATAATTTAGCTTCATTATTCCCATTTTATTACCCATCTTCCCTCTCCTTTTCTTCCCATTTCCACCATTTGATTTTAAGTGTCCTGTCCCTGATTTTCCAGGGTGGTGGTGGAACATACCCTGAATTAAATTCAATCGGTTTAAATCCATCCAAATTCATGGGCTCTGGGGTGTTCTTTTCACAAGAGCACAGGATGATGAAGGATAAAAGGATTATTGTTTTCATTTTTTCAATGCCCTTCCACAATTAAAGCAAAAATTAGCCATTATAGCTTTATCATTCCAGCCTTTGCAGTTCTCACATGGCTCTTGCTCTCTTTTTTGAATTTCTTCCACTTTTCTCTCAAGCCATAGGACATAGGCAACTGAATAAAACTCAGATGTTGTAGAAACTTCCCTGCTTGTTTCCTTCTCATACTGTTTTGATATTCTCATTTCCCAAACCTCCTTTTAACATAGTCAGCCAAATATCCACGCTTGAAAGCCTGCCTCTTGAGCCCTGTGTTCTTGAGGATCAGCTTGAAAAACATGGGCCTGCTGCCCTTTGACTCCCTGAAAGCCTTTGCTACTTCCTTTTTGATTGTTGGTGTCATGCTTTCCACCCCATTGCAATTTTTTTGACCCCTTTATCAATATTTAAAAACCCATTCATGTGATCAATCTCATGCTGTATAATTTGCGATTTAAGCCCCTTTGCCACTTTTTTGATACCATGAGTTATGTATTTGATCTTATAGTGACGCTTGATAGTGGCATAGCTCCCAGGAATGGACAAACAGCCCTCATCTATTGGCTTGAACTTCCCTTTTCTCTCAAGGATGACAGGATTTAAGAGGGTGAATTCTTTATCACCAAACTTGAACCATGCAAACATCAGAGGGATTCCAATTTGAATTGCAGCCAGCCCACATCCCGCAATCCAGCCAGTGTCATTTGCTGCCCTGAGTCTGTTTACCAGATCTAAATCAATGACTTGCTGCTCACTGGTTGGGCTTGAGATCTTCCTGAGTATTTCTTGATCTGTGATGATTTTATCAGTCATTCTCCATACATCCTCACAAGATCAGCGATAATCTTACCCGCTGCAATCTCAATCTTAATAGCGGGGTGTGCGATTACAGATCCCTTCATGTCCCGGACAACAATCCCCTCTTCTTCAATTCTCCTTGAG
>Ga0257125_1001554_pt1 | contig 22803 bp, 21 predicted proteins | sample SI106_200metaG_FD_190183 | JGI IMG/M metagenome (GOLD analysis project Ga0257125, IMG submission 190183) | Marine microbial communities from Saanich Inlet, British Columbia, Canada - SI106_200 | ecosystem: Environmental > Aquatic > Marine > Inlet | place: Canada: British Columbia | collected... | reverse complement strand
TCTATATAACATATTTCTTGTAGAATTAACTTCTTTTTTGATGACTTCCGCTATCTTAAATTCTGAAATGTTTTTATTATTTTTTAGAAAATTAACTAAGGGAATCGCATCTTCTCCAACTAGTTCTTTTACTACATATTCTATAATATTATTTGATATTCTCATGTTTTTTATAGGGCAATGCCACTGACACACCCCCATTTTTACCTCCTTTATTTGATAAAGGAAATACTAAAAACCTTTTTTTAAGGTTCTCTAATCCTTATTATGGGGAAGCACCCCTTATAAATCTTTCGTTTTTTTGCGTAGAAATGGCTTTTTTTGAGTTTTATCACTCTTTAATAAAAACGTTTAATAATTCTTCAAACGTTTTTGCTTTTTGCTTTGCTGTTTTAATATCTATCATAAAAGATTTTTCTTTCTCTATTAATTGGTTTATTTCCAAAAAAAACCATTCGTTTGCCTTAAATTTTATAGCAATATATGAAATCGAATTAAATATTTTAGAAAAATGAGCTAGTTCCTCAATTTCTCTCTTTTCAAAATATTTTGAAGTATTTTTTGTTATTTTACATTCAATTGCAAGAATTTTATTGTTTTTTGCCACTAATAAATCTGGTGAGGGATATTTCATTGAACCCGAACCTGCAGAACGAATTGCTGCAAAACCTTTTGACCAGAACATATGTATTAATTCGCGCTCTGCGTTTGAACCTTTTGATTTTGTAGACATTATACTTTAACCTTCATAAAATCATAAGCACATTCAACATTATCAAAGACATCTTTTGCATCTTCTTCTACTTCTTTTCCATCTTTATACCTTGCGCTAATATGAGTAAGAATTAGTTTTTTTGAATTTGATTTGTTTGCTATTGATGCTGCTTGTTTTGTAGTCATATGATAATATTTTTCTCCTTTTTCTTCTAAATCAGATTTATACGTTGCTTCACATATTGCTAAATCACTATTTTCAGCCAATTTATATGCGTTTTTGCATAAAAGGGTGTCTAGTATAAAAGTAATTTTTTTGCCTTCTACAATATAACTAACATCATCTGGTTTTATCTTTTTCTTATCAATTGTTATAGTTGTTCCTTCTTGTAATTTACCTAACAATGGGCCTTGTTTTAATCCCAATTTTTTTACTTTTTTCATCTCAATTTTTCTTTTATCCTTTTCAACAAAATTATAACCCAAACAATCAATTCCATGACTGAGCGGAAGGGTTTCTAATATAAAATCAGAATTTTCAAAAATTTTTCCAGTTTTTATTTCGTTTATTTTTATATTTATTTTTGATTGATCGAATTCAAAAGCTTTGAACATATGTTTTAATTTTTCTTTTGTGTTTTTTGGGCCATATATCTCCAGTGTCTTTTCATAATTATTTGCAGCCATGCTTTGTATTAAACCTGGAAGACCGAGAACATGATCTCCGTGCCAATGGGTAATAAGAATTTTATTAATTTTTGTAAGACTTATTTTAGCTAATTTCAATTGTCTTTGTGTACCTTCCCCACAGTCTACTAAAATATTATTAGTTTTAAATCTAATTAAAATAGAACTATGGTTTCTTTCTTTGGTGGGCACCATACTAGATGTTCCTAAAAATATTAATTCTACCATTTTTTTATAATTGTTTTTGGGTATTTAAAGGTTTGTTTAAACTTATTAAAAACAAACATTTTTAAGTTCAAGGGGTTTTTAATGGGGTATGTCTGTTAAAAAAATTAAATTAAATAAGAAGGAAGAAACAAAAACCTCTAAAGTAAAAACACCCATAAAGGCGGTTTTTACAAAAGAGGTTATTATAACTGAAAATTCAGATCCTGCTAGGGATTTATACAATCAAAGTAGATATGGAATTATTCTTAATGATGGGAGGGTTCAACTTTCTTTAGTTGAGGCTGTTTATTTAGCTGAAAAAAAGACAATAGAACTTGTTTCTTCAGCAGGAAGAAAACTTAAACTCGATTCTTTTTTTAAAAAAGCAGTACGATTAGAACCCAATTTTTTTACTAGATATTATGTTTTTAAGGATATGAGAAATAGGGGATATATTATTAAAACAGCTCTTAAATTTGGTGCAGATTTTAGGGTATATAATCGTGGAGTTAAACCTGGGGAAGATCATGCTAAATGGATCGTTTATCCTGTTAAGGAAGCCTCTTCTTTGACCTGGTATGAGTTTTCTGCTAAAAATAGGGTTGCACATTCAACAAAGAAAAAACTACTGATTGGAGTAGTTGATGCAGAAAACGATGTAACATATTGGGAAATAAAGTGGACTAGACCTTAATTTTATTAATAGTATTATTTGTTACAATAAATTATATAAACCATATTGATTTCTTTGTTTTTATGTCAAATGGAGATAAAATTCTAAGTTTAATAAGACAAAAAGGACCAAGTTTGCCTTCAGGTATTTATAGGGAACTAGAAACAAACCAATTATTTGCTTCTGCAATGTTAGGGGAGATGGTTTCTAATGGTTCATTACAGGTAACTCATTTGAAAAGAGGAACTTCTCCTTATTATTATTTAGAAGAACAAAAAGATAGATTGCAGGAATTTTCCAAATATCTTAATGATAAAGATATTATAGCATATAATTTTTTGAAAAACAAATTAATCTTAAAAGATTCTGAACAATCTCCATTGATTCGGGTTGCGTTACGTGCTATTAAAGATTATGCTGTGCCTATTCAGATAAAATACAAAGAACAAAGTCAATTATTTTGGAAATGGTATCTTTTGCCCAATTCCGAAGCAGAGGAAAAGATAAAAATCTTTTTAGGTGTGATTAAAGATTCAGAAAAATTAGAAGAAAAACAATTAATAAAAAAGGCAGTTGATGAAAAACCAATCGAAACTAAAAAAATCGAAAATAAACAAGAAAAGAAATTAGAAATCAAGAAAAAAGAGGCTGTTCAGAAAAAAATAATCAAGAAAAAAGAGGTTAGTTCTGAAATAAAAGGGGGGTTTATAGATCAACTTACAAAGTACTTTAAAAAAAATAATATAACTATTGTTAGTCAGGAAGCTGCTAACACTAAAAAAACCGAAATTGATTTTATACTTGAAGTTCCTTCTGCTTTTGGCAATTTACAATATTATTGTAAAGCAAAAAACAAGAAAAAAATTAATGATTCAGATATTGCTTCTGCTTTTGTTCAAGGCCAACAAAAAAAATTACCAGTTATTGTTTTAATAACTGGAGAAATGACAAAGAAATCTAAAGAAATGTTAGATAATGAATTTAAAGGTATAAAAGTTCATAATATATGATATAATGTGATATACTTATATATTATTAATACTAATCAATTATGTGATGTAGATGGGAGTTGCATTTAAGGATTTAATTCCAGGAAAGGAAGTTGAAATTAAGGATTTTAATGGAGAGATTTTAGCAGTAGATACTTTTAATTTATTATATCAGTTTTTGAGTAGTATAAGATCAAGAGACGGTTCTTTGTTAATGGATTCTAATGGGAATGTTACTAGTCATTTGGTTGGATTGTTTTCTAGAGTAAGTAATTTAATGAATCAAAATTTAAAATTAGTTTTTGTGTTTGATGGAGAACCTCCTGAGTTGAAACAAAGAGAACGAGAGAGAAGAAAATCTTTGAAGATAAAGGCTCAAAAAGAGTATGAAAAAGCAAAAGAAGGGGGAGATGTGGATAGTATGAAAAAATATGCTTCAAGAACCTCTAGATTAACTCCTGAGATGGTTGATGAAGCTAAAAATTTAATCAAATGTATGGGTTTACCAATTGTGCAAGCCCCTTCCGAAGGAGAAGCACAGGCCGCATATATTGCTAAAAAAGAAAAAGGCGTTGTTGTTAGTCAAGATTATGATTCTTTGTTATATGGGTCTCCAAAATTACTTAGAAATTTGTCTATCTTAGGGAAAAGGAAACAAAACAACAAATTGAGTTATTCTGTTGTTAAACCAGAAGTGATAACTTTTGCAGATGCGCTTAATAATCTTACAATCGATAACGATCAATTGATTGTTTTATCTATGTTGATTGGAACAGATTATAACCCTGGTGGGATAAAGGGGATTGGTCCTAAAAATGCATTAACTTTGGTTAAAAAATATAGTAAGGATTTTGAATCTTTATTTAATGAAGTTAAATGGGACGATTTTTTTGATTTTAAATGGACTGAGGTTTATTATTTATTCAAGAATATGCCCGTTACAAATGATTATAAACTAGAATGGAAAAAAATAAATATAGAAGAACTTAAAAAGTTTTTATTAGATCATGATTTTTCAGAAGAAAGAATAAGATCTGCTTTGGAAAAATTACAAAAAAAAGAGGATGCAAAAAAACAAATGTCTTTAGGAGACTTTTAAACATTAAAATGAAATTAAAGGGTTTATTAAAAGGAAAATTGGGTAAGAAAGAATTAGAATTAGTTCCATCTTCGTTTGATGTGGTGGGTTCAATATTGATATTTTCTGATTTTCCTAAGGGGCTAAATAAAAAAGAGAAAATGATTGGAGAGGTTTTGGTCAAAGAATTAAAACCCATTAAAACTGTTTGTAAAAAAACAGGAAAATATTCTGGTGTGTATAGATTGCCTAAGTTAAAGATTCTTGCTGGCGAGAAAACCAAGGAGACTCTACATAAAGAAAATGGTTGTTTATTAAAATTAGATGTTGAAAAAGTTTATTTTTCTACTCGGTCTGGGAACGAAAGACTTCGTATAGCTGGGTTGGTTAAGAAAAATGAAGAAGTATTGGTTATGTTTTCTGGGTGTGGCGTGTATCCTTGCGTTATTAGTAAAAATTCTGATGTGAAGAGTGTTGTTGGTGTTGAAATAAATCCTACTGCCCATAAATATGGTGTTGAAAACTTGAAATTAAATAAATTAATCAATGTAGGGTTGATCAAAGGAGATGTTTGTAAGGTTTTACCTAAACTTGGTAAGAAGTTTGATAGAATTTTGATGCCTTTGCCGAGAAGTGCTGAAGACTTTTTAGGGGTTGCTTTAAATGTTGTTAAGAAAAATGGGATTATACATTTTTATGATTTTTTGAATGAAAAGGATTTTGAAAAAGGGAAAGAAAAAATAAAAAAAGTGTGTGATGCTGTTGGGAAAAAGTTTAAAATTTTAAGGTTGGTTAAATGCGGGCATTTTGGTCCGGGTATTTATCGTGTTTGTTTAGATTTTAAAGTTCTTTGAGTTTATAACCAAACTTTTAAAAGTAGATGTATTATTCTCTTATGTGTACGTGATGATGATGTGAACACAAATGCCAAATTACGGCAGACGGAAGTAACTGCTGAACGTACATATTTACTTTCTACTTAAGTTTTTGATTTGATTAGAAATAATTTAACTTAAACAACAAACTTACCTTTTTTGATAACCCAATGTATTTTGTGGTTTCTGTCTATTCCGTAGACATCCATCTTTTGTCTTGGTGAGTCAATAACCATATCCCAATGATACATGGTTTTTCTGTCTGGATCAAAACCCATACCCATTGCAACATGCATCATTTTTGCTATTTTTTCATTTACAATAAGATAATCACATAATTTTGCTTCAGGATTTAGATTAACTGCGAATTCTCCAATATAATCAAAACATCTTTTATACATATCTGTCATGGATTTAGGAAGGGCTTTTTGTTTTTCTATACTTTTTATCTTTTCCATAACTTCTTGTTTTTCTTTTTTCATTTTTTCAAGAATTCTTTTTGGCCCTTTGATTATTTTATATTCATTTTTTTTAATTTTTAGAATTATTGGTTGTTTTTTATTTAATCTATAGCTTTGATCAATATTTACTACAACATCTCCAATTATTATTCCATCTACTCTTTCTGGTGTTACAAATGCTTCTCCAGAAGGAAAATTAGCATATAATCCTGATTTAATTCCTGTTGATTTGTAATATTCTTTATCTATCTTAGTTGTTACATCTGAATCAGAAGCAACAAACTCTCTTCTATACTTTTTGTTTTCACTTACTAGCTGAACTGTAAAATCTGTTTTAAATCCCCTGATTTCTTTTCCTATAACTCTTATTTTATCACATTTATCAAAAATATTTTTTATTGTTTTACTTCTTTGTCTTATTTTTTCATAATCCACATTGCAAGTTTGTATAAATATTTTTATTGGAAGTGTTTCTGTCATTGCATATCTCATCACAGGGTCTCTTTCTTCATATTCTGTTTGAGCTTCATAACGATCTTTTAACATCATTTGTCCTGGAGAAGACCATCTTGTTTTTTTATTTAAAGTTGGATAACCTATATTTTCTCCAAAAAACATTTTTCCAGTATACCCTTTACCGTGAATGCCAAATGCTGCGTCATTTAGTTCTATTTTATTTAAATGAGCCAGGTTTGATAATATTTTGAATTTTTTGAAAACTAATTCGTCTACTTCTTTATCTAATTCACACCCCACTAAAGTGGACATTAGATCAATTGTTCTTACACTGTTTGCTAAAACTGAAAATTTATTTGTAGAAGCACCCATACCTACATTTGCTTTTAGTTTTTTAGCTTCTAAAGCCATTGAGAGTGCTATGTTATATGAATCTAAATAATCTTCTAGAGGTAATTCAAGATTCTTTTTTGTAGGAATGGTTTCAAAACTAAAACCAATTCTTTCTCCTTTTTTAAGATCATAACCTTTTTTGAGAATTGTTTTACAAGTTTCTGCAAGTTCTTCTTTTTTGTAATATTTATGCCACTTATTTTGATATTCTAATTCTAAGGTTCCTGTAAATCCGTTTTTGTCAGAGTATAAAATGAATTCTGGTTTTTTAAAAATATTTTTAAAAACTTCTGTTTTTGTTCTTTTGTTAACTTCCCCTATAAATTCTTTAAGTGCTTTTGTTTTTTTAGTTTCTAATCCTTTGTTCATATCTTCATAAATATGCCAGATTCTTTTTAAAACTAAAAAATTTTCTGATTTTTCTTCTTTTATTAGAATATGGATTTCTCCTTGGAGATTGTGAATAGCTCTTGTTAATGGGGCTATTGAAAAGAAAGCTTCTTTATTGCTTAGGTTGGATACTAGAAATAAAAGTTTATCTTCTATTTTTCCTTTTAGTTGGTTTTCATAATATCTCACTGCTTTATTAAATTTAAATCTGCTATATTTCATTTTATATTTTAGAAAATTTGTTTATTTAAAAACTTACCTAATTATAATTAAGTATTTTTTATTACAATTAATTTTTTAGTTGTTTTTGTTAATATTATTGGTTTGTTTTTTACAATTATTGTATCTTCTATTCTAATTCCTAGTTTATTTTTAAAATATAATCCGGGTTCGATTGTTATTATCTGATTTTTTTTAAGTGTCGATTTGCTTTTTGGAGCAAGTGTTGGGGGGGAGTGTATTTTTTTACTTACACCATGTCCTAAACCATGTACAAAGTTTTTGTAATGGTCTATTAAAATACCCCTAGCTATTAAATCAATATCTGCTGCCGATGTTTTTGGAATCGCATGATTTAATGATGTTAATTGGGCTTGTAGTATGAGATTATAGAGTTTTTTTTCTTTTTTTGAGGGATCACCTATGTAAACCGTTCTTGTACAGTCTGAGCAAAACCCTTTGTATTTTACACCTAGGTCCATCACTAAGAAGCCTTTTTTTATTTTTGTTTTATTTGGAATATGATGGATTTCTGCTGCATTTTTTCCTGTTGCAATTACAGGTGGAAACGCTAAAACTGTTTTATGTACTTTTGCTTGTTGTTTTATGAAGTTGTTTATCTCTATTTCTGTTTTGAATTTCTGTTTTTTTAGATTTTTTATTATTAGTTTTATTATTTTATCGGTTATTTTACAAGCCTTTTTTATGTTTTTTATTTTATTTTGTGTTTTAAAATCTTTCATCATTTTCAGTAAAGATTATATATTATTAAAATCTTTGTTTTTGTATGGTAAATAGATATAAACTAACAAATGGATTAAAAATTCTTGAATTAAAGAGAAAATCAGATATTGTTACAATACAGATTACAATTAATGTTGGTTCTAATAATGAAGATAAAAAGATTGCCGGAATATCTCATTTTATTGAACATATGGTGTTTGAAGGTACAAAGAAAAAAACGTCTTCTGAAATTGCAAATTTTGTTGAAGGTTTAGGTGGAGAGATGTCTGCATATACCTCTAATGAGATAACCTGTTTTTATGTTAAAATTGTGAAAAAATATTTTGAAAAAGCATTAGATGTTTTATCTGATATTTTGATTAATCCTTTGTTTGATGTAAAGTTGATTGAAAAAGAAAGGCCAATTATTTTAAGCGAAATTAATATGGTTCAAGATCAGCCAAGACACTATCAATGGACTTTGTTTTATCAAACCGTATTTAATAAATTTCCTACTAAGAATCCTATTTATGGAAGGGTAGATTCTGTAAAATCCATTTCTAAAAAAGACTTAATTGATTATTACTCAAAATTTTATACAGCACCAAACACAGTAGTAACTGTTGTAGGTAATATTGATAATCTTAAAGGTAAAGTATCTAAATATTTTAAAGGAATGAGTTCTTTGAAAACAGAAGTAAAATTTATTCCTGAAACTGTTAATAAAAGGAATCAAAAAATAGAAAAGAAAAAAATCAACCAGAGCTATGCTGTTTTAGGATACAAAACACCTTGTAGAAATGAATTTGATTCTTATGTTTTAGATGTTGTTAGAGCAGTTTTAGGAAGGGGTTTATCTGGAAAACTGTTTCGTACTATTAGAATAAAACACGGTTTAGCTTATGATGTTGGGATTAATTCAGATCCTAGTATGAATTATGGAACTTTTTCGGCTTATTTTTCTACAGATAAGAAAAATATAGATAAATGTGTTAAATTATGTTTAGAGGAGTTTAAAAAACTGAAAAAAATAACTTCTAAAGAATTAGTTGAGGCAAAACAATTTTTAGAAGGAGAATTTGTTTTAGATAAAGAGAATAGTCAGAGTCTTGCTGCAGAGATGGGGCAATGGGAATTGGTTTCTAACGCAGAAGATGGACTTAATTATGTTAAAAAAATTAAAAAAGTTACTAAGAAAGATATTATTCGGGTTGTAAATAAATATCTTAATGATAAATATAGTTTAGCTGTTATAAAGCAAAATTGATTTTGTTTAATGGTGCTGTATGGATATTCAAAAAGAAATTTTAGAAATCAAAGAAAGAAATAAGAGGGTAGAAGCAGATAAATCCTGGGAAACTAGTTTAATGCGTAAAATTTCCATTATGGTTTTTACTTATTTTGTTATTGTTTTATTTTTTTACTTTGCAGAATTAAAAAAGCCATGGATAAATTCTATTGTTCCGGCTCTTGCCTTTTTTTTATCAACTTTAACTTTTCCTTTATTAAAAAAAATATGGATTAAATATTTTTATAAGTAGGGTTGTTTATTATTTTATCTAGTGATTTGAAAACTTTTAACTTGTTCTAACAAGTCTTTTGCTTTACCTTTTTCAAAATGTTTTCTAACCGGATTGATAAGTTCATTTATTCTAATTGAAGTTGCTTGTTTTAGATCCATTGGATGGAGTTCTTTTTTAGCAAATGAGTCTTCTAACTCTTTATAGTTTTTGAAAATTAAATCTCCTCCCCATTTTTTAGGTCTTTCTATTTTTAATTCTTTAAATTTTTCGAAGATCATATATTTATTATATTCTAAAATTGGATTTTCTTGAACTATTCCTTCAGGACAATATGCCTTGTTTATTTTTCTTTTAATATCTTCTTCAGAATCTGTCATAAAAATAGCAGAATCTGGTTTTGATTTTGACATTTTAAGATCTAATAATCTATCTGCCGGATCTTTTGAAGCGGTTGTAGGTTTGGATAATCCCAATATCATATGATGGCTAACAACTACTGGTTTCCAAAATCCTATTTTTGGTCCAACTTCTCTTGCTAACATATTTACTTTTCTTTGATCCATTCCTAATTGAGCAATATCACATTCTAGATGAAATATATCTGCTGCTTGCATGCAGGGGTAGATAATTTGAGCCGCACTCAAGCTTTCATTTGATTTTCTTCCCATTATTTGAGAACATCTAACAATTCTTTTAACTGTAGAATTTCTTGCAATATCTATTGTTGTTTTCCAATGGTCTTCTTTTGTTACAACATCTTTAGCCCATATAAACTCAACTTTATTTAGATCCATTCCACAAGCTTTCCATATTTCTATTAAATATTCTCCAGTAATTCTGATTTTTTCAAGATCTCCACCCATTTTATTATTCATCCACGCAAACCAATCAGCAACCCACATCTTGAATTTAATACCTGCTTGGGTCATTTTATTCACATTAATGGTTCTTAATACGCCTTGTGCGATATGAACTTGTCCAGAAGGTTCAAAACCATCATAAGCAATAGGATTTTTCTTTTCTTCAAGAAGTTTAATTAGTTCTTCTTCTGTAATAATCTCTTCTCCTACTTGTTTTATTAGATCTAATCTTTTATTTATGTCCATATTAAATATAATTAAAGTTTATGTTTAAAAGGTTTTTTGTTTTTGTTGATTACATATATTAAAATATAATAATTTATAAAGAATAGTTCAATTAATCATATTGAAATGTTTAAGATAGGTAATGTTAAGTTAAAAAATAGATTGATACTAGCACCAATGGCTGGTGTTAATTGTACTGCTTTTCGTGTTTTATGTAAAGAATATGGTGCAGGATTAGTTTGTACTCAGATGTTTCATTGTAATTCGATCCCTGTTTTGTACGATTCTGACAAAAAGAAGTTTGAGAAGTTGATTGGAGTGTGCGAGGATGAACGTCCTGTTTCTATACAGCTTGTGGGATCTGATCCTGATTTGATTAAGGAAAGTACATTGATCTTAAATAAATATGCAGATATAATCGATTTAAATTTAGGATGTCCTGATAAAGATATTTTAGCTAATAAATCAGGTGCTTTTTTTTCAAAACATCCTGAACAAATTTCTAAAGTTGTTGGACCCATCATAGAAAATTCTAAAAAACCAGTTACAGCAAAAATAAGGGTTGGTTGGAATGCAGATAAAATAACTGCTTTTGAACAATGTAAAATTTTGGAAGAATTGGGTGTTGATGCTGTAGCTGTGCATGGCAGAACTGTCAAACAAGGTTATTCTGGACAAGCTGACTGGGGTATCATTAAGGAAATTAAATCTAAATTTAATTTTAAAGTTATTGGAAGTGGTGATATTTTTAAACCAGGAGATGGAAAAGCCAAATTAGAGAAAAGTAAAGTTGATTTTTTAATGATTGGGAGGGGCGCTTTAGGAAATCCTTTTATTTTTGATAGACTTAATTATTTATTAGAAAATGGAAAAAATAAACAAGATCCTTCTATTAGTGATCAGAAAAAAGCTTTTTTGAGGTTTTCTGAGTTGTATAAATCTAATAAAGAACAGTTTAAGATTTCTGAATTTAGACAACATGCAATGTGGTTTACTAAAGGTATTAGGTCTGCTAAAAAATTACGTAATGAAATAATGAACATTGAAGATTTTAATAAAATAGTAGATGCTGTTGGAAAAGGCTTTAAATAATGGGGATTAGTTGTACCATTTGCCACGGACGCCAAAGGTTTTTAAATCAATATGGGTTAGTTAGTATATGTTATCTGTATCTATGTTATCATCATATGAATATTGTAAAAGGAAATTATTTCTAAATTATGTTTTAGGAATTAGGGAACCTTTTAAAAAATCAACTTCTTTGGGAACCATTCGTCATGAAACTTACGATGGAATTAATAAAATAGAAGAAGAATTGATAAGATCCATAAAATCATTTATACCTAAAGAAGATTTACTTGATGTTTATAGAGCTAGATACCGGGAAATTCTTGCAAATGTAATAAGATCTAATAAAAAACCATTAGAAGAACTTGGATTAAATTTAGGAGAAGTGTTTAAACAAGTATGGCCTTTGATTTTAGAAGAATCAGAGACAAGAGTTAAGTCTTTGTTTAAGTTTATACAGATGCATAAGATTTATGGTGATGAATTGTGGAATAAATTAATTCCTAAGATCAAATCAGAATTAAGAATAGAATCAAAAGAATTGAATTTGAAGGGGATAATAGATCAATTAGAGGTATATCCTAGTGGGATTGTACCTATAGAGCTTAAAACTGGATCAATGCCTAGAGAAGGGGTGTGGCCTGGCCATAAGGTGCAAATAGCAGCATATGCTTTACTTGCAGAACAACATTTTGACAAGGAAATTAAGGAGTGTTTTGTTCATTATTTGGATCAGAGAGAAAGACGTCATATTCCTATGAACCCTTTTTTAAGAGACGAAATTAAAGAAAGAATAGAAAATGTCGAAATATTGTTGAATTCTAGAAATATTCCTGAAAAGGTTATGAATCAGAATAAGTGTGTTAGTTGTGGTGTAAAAGAACAGTGTTATAATGAAAAATTATTAGAAAAACAGCTTAAAAATCTTTGTTAGTGGAGGTTATAGTTTATTTCCGTAACATTTAAATAGTAATTACCTTATTATATTTTATATCACTCTAGAATAATGAAGGGTAAATAATATGGCAGACGACGATAAAAAATTCTCAAAACAACTTGTTGGAAAAACAGTTGTTAGTAAGACTGGAAAAAGATTTGGAGAAGTTGGAGATATAATTTTTGAGACTAGATCTGGAGAATTAATTCATATGATTTTAAAAAATCCTACACCTTACACTGAAAAACTTGAGTTAGAAAAAGACAAAGAGAATCATATTTTAATACCCTTCTCAGCAGTTATTGCTATGGGTGATTTTATGGTAATTTCTGAAGAAGATATAATTTAATACATTTATTCTTATTTTTTAATCTAATTATTATTTATTTTCCAGAACCTAAACACTTTTAAATTAACATGGGTTTCTATTTAATATGGACGAAGAAAGAGCAATATGGACTGAGAAATATAGGCCTAATAATTTTTCTGATGTTAAAGGTCAAATAGAGATAGTTAAGAGAGTAGAATCTTTTGTTAAACAAAAGAATATGCCTCATTTGTTGTTTTCTGGGCCAGCAGGTGTTGGAAAAACATCTTTATCTTTGGTTATTGCTAAACAATTATTCGGAGAAGGGTGGAGAAATAATTTTTTAGAATTAAATGCTTCTGATGAAAGGGGAATTGATGTTGTTAGAGTTAAAGTTAAAGATTTTGCAAGGACTAAAGCAATAGGAGATGTTCCATTTAAGATTATTTATTTAGATGAATGTGATGCTTTGACAAAAGAAGCTCAACAAGCACTTCGTAGAACCATGGAAAATTATACTCAGACTTGTAGATTTGTTCTTTCTTGTAATTATAGTTCTAAAATTATTGATCCTATCCAATCTAGGTGTGCTATTTTTAGATTTAAACCTATTAATAAAGAAGAATTAATGGTTTTGATTGATAAAATTGCTAGTGAAGAAGAGTTGAAAATAGATGATAAAGCAAAATTAGCTTTAATTGAAATTTCTGAAGGGGATTGTAGAAGATTAGAAAACGTTTTACAAAGTTCTGCTGCTATTGATAAAAACATTACAGAAGAATTACTTTATAGTTTGGCTTCTATTGCTAAACCCAAAGAAGTTAATGAAGTTTTAAACTTGGCCTTGGAAAATAATTTTAAAGAATCTCGTGAAAAATTACTAGATGTTATGCTCAATTATGGTTTAAGTGGATTAGATATTATTAAACAAATTCAAAAGGAATTACTTAATTTAGAATTGGATAATCGAAAGAAAATGAATTTGATTTCTGAGTGTGGCGAAGCAGAATTTAGGATGACTGAAGGTTCTGATGAATATTTACAGTTAGAAGCGTTTTTAGCTAAAGTTGCTTTAGTTAGTCTGGATAAATAAGTTTTTGATTAGTTCTAAAAAGAATTAAATAAAAAAATAATAAAAAAAAGAAATTAGTTTGTTGTATGTTTAACTAATATGTCTCTTTCTTCGTGTTCTTTGTAATCATACTTTAGAAGAATGTTTACTTTTTTCTCAAAGTCTCCTGTTACACTAGTCACATCTTGCATACAAATAACTTTTCTTTTCCCGCCATACATTTTTGTATAACCTGTAGTGCTTGTTCCACTTTCTAAACCAGAACAGCTTAATCCAGATAGGCCTGAGTCAACTTCAACCCACACTTTATCTTCGTCAATTAATTCTTTACTACAATCTGTTCCTAATTGGGAAATTAAACCATTACTTCTATGAACCATATCAAATGAAAATTTAATTTTTCTTGTACCAGCAACTTCTTCTTTAAAATTTTCTATTTGGATTGGAGCACTTGAAACATCAATTGATTTTTGGTCATCAACTTCACAAACCTCTTCTTCATCTTCATCAGGTGTTAGATCTTCTAATACACATAAGTCTGCTTGAGCTATAGTACCATATTTATAACAGATTTCTGCTCTGATTACATATTCATTATTACCTGCTAAGCTTCCTCCGAAATTAAATCCAGGGAAATTAACATAGGTTATTGTTCCTCTTTCTATTTCTCCATCTGCATCAATATAAGATTTATCTAAATTTTCGTCTGGATTTTTTTGAACATTGGGGTTACCGAAATCACTTGGATAGAATCCTGAAAGTAGGACTTTTATGTCATTTAATGGAACGTCATATTCACCTTCATTTTCTAGACTTACTGTTACTTCAAAAGGCTGTTGACCACCATCATAAACTTCATTTGGAGGTGTTTCTTCCATAAATTCAAATTTGATTGAGTCTGTACCACCTATAAATGTTTTATGTGTCCCTTCTGTTGAACTATCACTTTCACACCCTACCAAAAGAATCATTATACCTATTAGAACTAAAATTATGTTTTTTTTATTCAAAAATTTCATTTTTATCCTCCTTATTAACTTATTTTTATAACAACAACAACTTTGCTAGTAAACTATTTAAGATTTACTATCTTTAATGATTTTGATATTGAAGAAGAATAAACATATTCTAGTTCAATATTCAAACTTGTAGTATATGCTGATTCTTCAGCAGGTTTACTAAATTTACAAAAAATATAACCTTTTCCATCTGTAAGTCTTATTGGATCTGAAGCTGTTCCTTTTGGACTACAATCAGGACTTGCATCGTAAGGTAGTTTGATATCTGCAACAACTTTATCTAATTCTTCAAACTCAACATCAAAAGGACAATCACTATATGCTCTTGGAAGCATTACTGTTCCTTCTCCTTGATTAGCTATATAAATTCTAAAATATATTCTATCTGATCCAACCTCTTCTTCTATTTTTGTTACTGCTATTGGTGCCCCTTGACCACCTGATAATGTGGTATCTCCTATATTACATACTTTTTGTTCTTCTACTATGTCATATGGATCTGGATCAATACAAACTATTGGATCTGCTATTGTTTTATATTCATAACAGGTGTGTAATAATATGTTAGGTTCATAGAAATCTGCATCAAATGGAACATGAACCCCATCATTATCTTTATAGGTCATTACAGTATAACCTCCTTCTGGATTATATTGGGTACGTCCTTCGAAATCAGTAGGAATTGTGTTTCCACCATCCCAACTTCCTGAGATAGATGCAGGATCAAAACCACTCAATTCTATTTTACCTTTAAATGTTCGACCTTCTGGATAGGACCCAGCATTTCTAACTTCTACACTTAGATCTATACGGTCTCCTTCATAAACTTTTTCAGGAGGAGCATTATTAATAAAGTTAATTTCTACTCCTTTTGTACCTATATGATATACTTCATTTATTTCATTAGTTCTAGGACCTCTTCCTTTACAACCCGATAAAACTAATAAAAGAACGATTAATATTGCGAAAATGTATTTTTTCATATAATTAACTCTTTTTTCCTCTGATTTTATCTAAAATATTGCTGTTTTCTTATATAAACTTTTCTAAATTGAGGGTGTTTTTTTCTCTCTAAGTCTTTTTTTGTTTTTTATTGTAATTTCTTTGTTAATTGTTTCCACATATAAATATGAAAGTTTTATGTTTAGTAATGAAATATAAGGTTCTTGGGTTTCTTCAAAACTTTCTTCTGGTTTACAGATTATATAAGAGCCCTCTTCTAGGGACATTTCATCATCTTCACATATCAATTTTTTATCATAAAGACTTGCTTCTATATCTACATAGTCAGGATATTCATCTAAATCATATAATTTTCCTTTTCCTTTGTTTTCTACAAAAATTTCAAATTCGGGTATATTATTATTTCTGTTTATTTTAGTAATTATTTTTGTTACTGCGATTGGTGCTCCTTGGCCATCTTGTAGTTCAATGTCTTCTTTATTACATGCTTTTTGTATTCCTTTAGCTAATAATTCATCAAAAGGATCTGTATCTATACAAACATTTACAACAGCACTTGTTTTATATTCATACCCTACTTGAGCAATGATTGTAGAACCAATCGATTGGGTATCTGGAAAAATAAAAGGTTTTATCAGAAGTTCTATTATTTCTCTCTCCCCTTCTGGGCTAGCTATCGACTTACCTTTTAATTCTATATCTTGTTCTAAACTACCTTTTGTTAATCTCACGTTATTATTTAATAAAATGCTTATGTCCCCTTTAAGATCAGAAGCCCCTGCATTTTCTAGTAAAACTATTACTGGAAATGTATCTCCTTCATAAACTTCTAAGGGTGGATAATTTTCTGGAAATTCTATTGTTAGACCATCAAAACCTTTGTGAAGTTCTTGTTCGCTTATTGTTGCAGTTGGTCCTGAAGAAGACCCTCTTCTATTCATCCCGCATCCATTAAGAACTATTAGGATAATCACAATTGTTGTTAAAATCGATTTATTCATGTTAAATTATATAATTCCTGTTAAGTCCATTCCCCCGCATGTTTTTCCTTTTGATGTACTCAATTGAGCACAATTTTCATCGCAACTACATTGATAATTTTCACATATTGCTTCACAAAAATCATCCTTCCCTAATGGAGTAATACAATTTTTACCAACTATAAAGTCAGATGCTTTATAAAAATCTAATAAATGAATGTTATTATTATCTTTTTCTATTCTGAAGGTTATATAATCACTAAATGATCCAACTACATCTCCTTTATTTGGAATATCTTTTTGATTTATATTAATTTCCTCTAAATTTGTATAAACAACTGTGTAAATAGAACCATAATCAATATGCAATTCTCCACTTTCTGATTTTGTAACAACACCATTATCAAAGATAGATAATGCTGTGCATTTTTCTTGACCTTCACATTTAAATGTAATTTCATTATTATTACAAGAGTTCATTAAATTTGTTGAAGCAGGTATATCTAAATTGTTTTTTTCTAATAGTCCAATTACTCCGCAAGTATATCCTTCTGCAATTTTCCCTCTTTTTTTACAATCTTTTGGGCAAATACATCCATCTTTATATTGGCACATTGTTGAACAATCTTGTATGTTTTTTGCTATACCTGTTCCTTCTTGGATTTCAAAACCAATTTCTTGTTCTAACTTATAATTATATTTTGAAGCAACTCTAAATAATTCAGTTCCACTAAATCTTGCGTTTTCACTTAAAAATATATCTTCTGGATTTGAAAGCGTAATTGCACAAATTAGATTTTGAGTGCTTTTTCTTAAATCAAGTTTTCTTTTATTGTCTGTTTCTTGGGTGTGAACAGAATATTTATAGAGGTTATATCGTGAATCATCACAACTTTCATCATCTTCAAATTCAGAACAAGTAATTACTTCAAAATTAAATCCATTACAATAGATATTTGGGTCTGTCCCATCTTCTCTTAATCCAAATGCTTTTGGTAATTGTAAAACTATTTCTTTTATTACACCTACTGAACCATCCCACATGAGGTTGTTTATGAAATGAACTGCAAATCTTATCTCTTGGTCTTTTAATTCTTTATCTATTTCGTTGATTTGATCCCCTATTTCTATCTGAATTTTTAATGGACTATCTAAGGTTATTGCGGTATCTTGATATTTTCCAACTTTTTTAGTTATATAATTTTCAATTGGTTCTGTTCTTTCAAATACTTTTTCTTTAGAATCTACAAAATATCCTGGGCGGTGTGAACTAGTTTCTAATATAGCATTGGCTTCAAAAGTTACTTCTTTTGAACCTCCACTTAACCCTTCTAATTTACAATCCACATTTTTATGGGTATTTGAAACGGTTGTAGAAGGGGGCGTAGTTATACCATCTGTGCTGCTTTCCCTACAATTAAAAAGAACCTTTATTGGTTTTTTTAGTGTTTCTCCTTTAATTTTAGTAGAGATTACAATGGGTTCACCTTTATAGAACGACCTCGTATCATCTAATTTTTCTACAAAATATATTCCTGTTCTTTTTGAGGTTGTAGGATCTTTTGCAGCATTGGGATCTAAATCTCCAAATACACTTTGCCGCGATTTAAAATATAAATCATATCCTACTTTTTTTAGATTATCCCAACTTCTTACTGCAAATTCTTTTGTTTCTCTAAAATCTTTTTGTTGGAGGGTTTCTAATCCTAATCTATCATATTGGGTTACAACATTAAGTGCATTAAAAACATAAAACATAATTATTACAAAAGTTAGAATGTGTTTTGGTTTAGATGGTCTGGACAAACTAAGTGCTAAAAAAAACCAAACGGGCAATATAAATCGATTCAATGGCATAATTTCAAAAAAAGGAATATTAAATTGCGTTAAAATAGAGAAAAGGAAAAAATCAATAAACACCATGCTTGCTATTAATATGTTTGCCCTAATGTAATTTTCATAATAACATCTATATATTAATCCAATTGAAATAATTATAATAAACAATAAATGAATTGCAACTCCTAAAGACCATGCTTGAGACATTATAAACCAAGTAAATGCTGCTAAAAAAATAAAAGAAATCCATTCTTCTATATTAGGCGAAAGAAAAAATTTGTAAAGTATAATCGTTGCTACAAATCCTACATTAAGTATGATCGTGGTAAGGATTGGAATAATTTTGTCAGGGGAGGAGAATGCATTTATTAAAGTTGTAAAATCAAATCCATTAAATCCTGTGAAAACATCTGTGATATAAAGTATAAGTGCAAAAACAACCCACCAAATACTACCTTTTCTGATTTCGTCTGGGCTTTTTCTTCCTCCTCCACCCATCAATTTTCCTAGTAAATATGTTGCAATAGCTCCTTTAGCCGTGTCCCTTCTTTTTGCCCATTTTTCTGCTCTTTGCGCTTTTCTTTCTGCTTTTGTTAAATCCTCTTTTTTATCTTTTAGTGCTTCTTGTGCTTTTCTTTCTGCGTTATCCTTAGCAGGATCAGGTTTAGAATTTTCTGGTTTCCCCCTTAATTCACTTCCAATTTTTGGTTTATTTGCTTGTTGGGTATTTGCATTTCTTCTTAATTCGTCTGTTGCTTCTTTTTGAGCAGCCATTACTGGATCTATTTTATCTTGAGAAGGCATTTGAATTTTTTTTGGAGGTTGTTTTGTAGATGGAGATAGGGGTTTAGTCTCTTTTGGTTTTGAAAGTGGTGGAGAAGACGAGCCTTTTGGTTTTATTTTTAGAGAAATGGGCGGTGCTTTTTTTGTTTCTACCATTTTCTAAACTCCTCTTTTTTAGAATTAAAAAAATTTAAAAAAAAATTAGTCATTGTCATCTTTTTCTATTAAGTCTACTGTAAGACTAACAATATCAACAGATGATCTTTTAGGAATTAGTTTAATGTAATTTCTTCCTTCTTCTACCCAACTATTGATTTGTTTAGTATATGTTGCTTCATCTTGGTCTATTCTTCTCATATGACCATTTACATTTAAATCAAGCACCTTGTCTTCATCGTCATCAACAAATTCTAGGGTAAGATTGACTTCTGATATTCCTTCTGTAATGTTTTCCATATGATCATCACTTATATCAAACCAGTATAATGGAGAACTTAGTTCTTCTAGTTCTAATTTAATTTTGATTAAGTCAACTAGATAACTTCCTTTATTTGTTGTGAATACAACATCATTAATTCCGGCATCTATGGTTCCTAGGGGGATATCATATCTATTTAACATTCCACAATCTGGAATTCCAGAGAAAACATTTCTATCGTTTATTTTTATATCAAGAACACCAACTTCTTTTTGTTTACAATTTGGATTAAATCTCACTGTTGCTTTTTCAAGATTGTTATATTTCCAAGGTTCTACTGTGAAAACATTTTTTGTTTTTTGTTTACTTACATCTGTTACATCTCCTATAACTTTCATGTTTTCAAAAATATATTCGTTTGTTTTCCAAAATGCCCCACCAATTCCAGATACAGTAAAGGTAAGAGTGTTTTGTCCTTCATTAAGATTTGATTTTTTAAGGCCAATGGGCTCTGTGTTTTGAGTTCGGATTGAATTTTCATAAATATTTTTTCCATTTAAATTTATTGAGAGTGTTCCTGAATGTTTCCTTGTTATAAATGTCAAAAGAACATCCTCTGTATTATCTAAATTATTTATTTCAAAGATTTTTTCAGCATTTTTTTTATCAAACCAACCATTTCTAATTGCAAATGCATTGAAATTATCAATTACTTCTGCATTTGTTGTTTTGTAGAGATTAAACGAAGGCAAACTAATTTCAAAATTGTCCCCTTTTAGATAATCTAATCTTCCTGGTTCTTCTTCTAATACATTTGTAATGTTTTTACCATTTGAGTTACCAAATGCACTATCTTCGCTGCTTGCTGTATTTAATAATTCATCTCTTTCAGCAGGCTCTAGAAACAAAATATATAGAACAATAAGTCCAGCAATAATAGCAACTAGTACTGCAGCTCCGCTTCCACCTTGTCCTTTTTTTTTAATCATAATATCACCTTTATAATTAGTCGATTTAATTTATTTAAAACGCTGATAAATGAGTATATAAGTTAATTTTTATGCGTTTTCTATACTTTTGAATAATAAATAACTTTATATATAAATCTTTTTATTTAATGTGTATGAAAATAATTAATCAAGACCTTAAAAAGAAGCAAATAAAACTAAAAATAGAAAATTTAGATGATTTGTGGTATTTAAGTCATATTATTGATAAAAATGATTATATTAAAGGAAAAACCGTAAGAAAAATAAAAATAGGGGATCAACAGCAAAGAAATGTCAAAATTGTTAAAAAAACAGTTTTTTTGAAGTTACAAGTTGAAAAAATTGAGATTAATAATGATTTTTTGAGAGTGGGTGGAAAAATTGTAGAATCTCCAGAAGATATTCCTCACGGATCTTATCATACTTTTAATCTGGATATTGGAAATGATTTTACTATTATTAAAGAAAAATGGTTAAAATTCCAATTAGATAAAATTAAAGAGGCTTCTGATGAAAAAATTGCTAAGATCCTTATTGTTGTTTTAGACAGGGAAGACTCTTTATTTGCTTTAATGCAAAGGAAAGGATATAAGTTGTTGAGTAGAATGAAAGGTGAAGTCAATAAAAAAGCTGTTGAAGAAAAATCAAAATCTGGATTTTATTTAGAAATAATTAAACAATTAATAGAATACGACAAAAGATATGAATTTAGTAAAATAATTATCGCCTCTCCTATTTTTTGGAAAGAAGAGTTGATGAAAGAATTGAAAGATGTTAGTTTAAAACAAAAAATAATTCAGGCTAGTTGTTCTTCTGTTGATAAAAATGCGATCAATGAAGTTTTGAAAAGGCCAGAAACACAAGAAGCACTTAAACAAGATAGAATTTCAAAAGAACTTAATCTTGTTGAAGATTTATTAAAAGAAGTTTCAAAAAATGCGTTGTGTGTTTATGGGTTAAAACAAACTGAAAATGCTGTTAATTTAGGAGCTGTTGAAGTTTTAATTATGACCGATTCTTTTATTAAAAAACAAAGGGAAAAAGAAAATTATGATTTGATTGATGGAATGTTAAAAAATACAGAATCAATGAAAGGAAAAATACATATAATCTCTTCAGAACATGAAGGGGGTAAAAAATTAAATGGGTTAGGGGGAGTTGGAGGATTGTTAAGGTATAAATTAAACAATTAAAGTTTTTAATATTATTATTCTATTTTAGATAATGCTTTCATTGCTAACGCTGCTTTTTTTAAATCATTATAATTAGGAATTCCTGCACTTTCTAATAACCCGATTGATTTTTTGGTGAATCTTCCCCCTAAAAATACGCAAAGAATTGGTTTGTTTGGAAATTTCTTTTTTGCTTTTATTATCACTTTTGCGTTTTCTTCTGATAATGTATTTGATTGAAGGGTTTGAATTATTATAGTTCCTTTGATGTTTTCTTCTGAAAGTAATGTGTTAATTGCTATTTCATATCTATCTGGAAGTGCATCTCCTACAATATCTAAAGGGTTTCTTTTTGAATAAGCAGGGTGCATTTTTTTAGAATCATCTAACTTTTTAATTGTCGTTTTTGAAAGTTCTGCTAAAGGTATTTTTAATTCAGAACAATAATCTGCACAAAGTATTCCACACCCACCTCCATTTGTTATTATTGCTATTTCTCCTTTTAGTTTGGGCATGTTTGCAATTGCTTTTGCATTATCAAGCAATTCTTCTACTGTATCTGCAACAAGAATTTCGCTTTGTTTGAATGCTGCTTTGTATACTTCATAACTTCCAGCAAGACTTCCTGTATGGGAACTAATAGCCTTAACTCCTTCTTCTGTTCTTCCTGCTTTTAAAACAATTATTGGTTTTTTTATTTTTTTAGCTTCTTGCATAAACTTTTTACCATCACTTACACCTTCTAAGTACAGGGTTATAACTTTTGTATTTTTATCTTGATCG